>ERZ838839.1843-NODE-1843-length-18473-cov-2.628190_pt1 | contig 18473 bp, 10 predicted proteins | sample MGYA00519909_ERZ838839 | MGnify/ENA primary metagenome ERZ838839 (study PRJEB31850, sample SAMEA3708843) | human gut metagenome | biome: human gut; feature: human-associated habitat; material: faeces | place: China | collected 2014 ... | reverse complement strand
AAGGATTGAAGACAAAAAATCAGAAAGTCACTGACTGTAAGACAAAAAACGGAACTGTTGCATTAATGAAATTCATTTTCAACTGCTGCAACAGTCCCATTTATAACATTTACAATCCGTTATTATTCTTTCTCGTCCTTTGCCTCTACATATCCACATGTCTCCTGGCTGCAGACAAGCTTATTCCCCTTTTCCACCATATAGCTTCCACATTTCGGGCATTTCTTTGCTGATGGTTTCTGCCAGGACATGAAATCACAATCCGGATTATCCTCACATCCGTAGTACTTACGTCCTTTTTTGGTTTTCTTAAGCACAATCTCTTTTCCACATTTCGGACATGCCACCCCGATCTTCTCAAAATATGGTTTGGTATTTTTGCATTCCGGAAATCCCGGACATGCAAGGAATCGTCCATGAGGACCATATTTGATCACCATATGTCTGCCACAGTTTTCGCAGATCACATCTGTCACTTCATCCTGAATATCAACCTTTTCAAGTTCTTCCTCTGCAGCATCTACATCCTTCTTCAGATCCGGATAGAAGTTGCTTACTACTGTCTTCCACTTTACAGTTCCTGCTGCCACACAGTCCAGAAGCCCTTCCATAGTCGCAGTGAAGTTTACATCTACAATACTCGGGAAAGCCTGTTTCATAATATTATTGACAACTTCCCCCAACTCTGTAACATACAGGTTCTTCTGTTCTTTTGCAACATAACGGCGGCTGATGATCGTTGTGATCGTCGGCGCATAGGTACTTGGACGTCCGATCCCCAGTTCTTCCATAGTCTTGACCAGAGATGCCTCTGTATAATGTGCAGGCGGCTGCGTGAAATGCTGTTCTGGTTTCAGTTCCTTAAGACTAAGCTTCATTCCTCTTTCAAGACTCTGATTCAGAACATTTCCTTTTTTCTGGTCCTCTTCATCTGTGTATACAGACATAAATCCGTCAAATATGATCTTGGAGGCAGAGACTGTAAAAATATACTGGTCTGCACCAATCTTTACAGATGTTGTTTCGTATTTTGCAGGAGCCATTCTGCTGGCCGCAAAACGTCTCCAGATAAGCTGATACAGTCTGAACTGATCTCTTGAAAGAGATTCCTTCAGTACAGCCGGTGTACGGCTGATGTCTGTAGGACGGATCGCTTCGTGAGCATCCTGGATCTTCTGTCCCTTTTTCACAGCTTTCTCAGACTTTGAAACATAATCCTCTCCGTACTGAGCAGTGATATATTCTCTTGCCGCAGCATCTGCTTCCTCTGAGATTCGGGTAGAATCTGTACGCAGATAAGAGATCACACCTACCGTTCCATTTCCTTTGATATCAATTCCTTCATACAGCTGCTGTGCCAGACGCATTGTCTTCTGTGTGGAAAAGTTTAAGGTCTTGGCTGCTTCCTGCTGTAAGGTACTTGTAGTAAAGGGAAGCGGTGCATTCTTGATCCTCTCGCCTTTCTTTACTTCATTGATCTCATATTCTTTATCTTTCAGAGAGGCCAGAAGTTTATCCATTTCCTCTTTGCTGTGGATATCCATCTTTTTATCTGTTCCATAAAACTTCGCCTGCAGCGGTTTCTTCTCACCCTTCACCTGAAAATCTCCCTCCAGGCTCCAGTATTCTTCCGGAATAAACGCATTGATCTCATCTTCTCTGTCACAGATGATACGAAGCGCAACAGACTGTACGCGCCCCGCACTTAAGCCTCTCTTGACTTTTGCCCAGAGAAGCGGGCTGATGGTATAACCTACCATACGGTCAAGCATACGTCTTGCCTGCTGTGCATCTACCAGATCCATATCCAGGTCTCTGGCCTGTTTGATTGATGATTTTACTGCTGTCTTGGTAATCTCGTTAAAGGTAATCCTGTGCATCTTCTTCGGATCTTCTTTTAATGCCTGCATCAGATGCCAGGAAATTGCCTCTCCCTCGCGGTCAGGGTCAGTTGCAAGATAAATCTTATCTGCTTTCTTTGCAGCCTTGCGAAGCTTTGCAAGCAGTTCTCCCTTTCCTCTGATCGTTATATATTTGGGTTCAAAATCATGCTCAACATCAATTCCGAACTGACTCTTCGGGAAATCACGGACATGTCCGTTAGAAGCTTCCACATCGTAATTCGCACCGAGAAATTTCTTTATTGTTTTCACTTTTGCAGGTGATTCTACTATCACCAGATATTTCGCCATGCTACCTCTCCTAGTCGTAATCTGTTATTCTTCACAGTGTCCCTGAACGGGCACATTGCCTGACAGCGATATTGTTACATATGAAAATCGCCCTGCGCCGCAGAAACGTGAAGCACAATAATCATAAATCGTCAACTGTCTTTTACATAATAATGTCTCCCGCTCTCTCTTATGAGCCCCCGCAGTGTCAGTTCCACAAGACAGTTGCTTACCTGTGCCGGGGAAAAGCCTGTTTTTCTCACAATGTAGTCGGGATTTTTTGGTCGTAAATCGAGACAACTATACACCATATTCAAATCTCTTGCAAGTCCCAAGTTGTTTTTTTCACCGTTTTGTGTTACTTTTTCCATCGAAATTCCAAGTTCTTCCAGCATAATTTCCGGACAGTATGCAATCCCTGCGCCGTCGTAGATCAGCTTATGGCAGCCTCTGCTGAGTTCATCTGTCACTGCCCCCGGAATCGCATAGACCATCTTTCCCTGTTCCAGTGCAAATCCCGCAGTGATCAGCGAACCGCTGTTTTCTTTTGCTTCCACTACCAGAACCGCGTCTGACAAAGCACTGATGATCCGGTTTCGCGCCGGGAAATGCCAGGAAACAGGTCCTGAACCCAGTGGACATTCACTGATGATCCCACCATTTTCCCATAAGATCCTCTCATAGAGTTTTCTGTTAGATTTCGGATAGCATACATCAACACCACTTCCAAGCACCGCAAATGTAGGCATCTTTCCTTCCAGTGCGCCTTTATGTCCTTCTGAATCAATGCCAAGTGCCATACCGCTGATAATCTGGACTCCAGCTACACTTAACGCTTTCGCATACCGGAATGCCTGCATCCTTCCATAAGGACTGCACATTCTGGCACCGATCACTGCCACCGTTCTTCTCTTAGGATCAGGAAGTCTGCCTTTTACATAAAGCTTTGCCGGCATGGAGGCATACTGCTTCATTATCTGAGGATATTCCGGATCTGATTTCTCAATACATCGTATCTGACCTGTACTGTATTCTTCTGTATGATTATTTTTCACATCAGTTCTTTCCATATAAAATACCTCACTGACCTTTATTTTATGACAGAATCTTTGTCAAATGCCCTGTACGAAAGTGCTTCTCCGATATGATGACCGGCAATCATTTCTTCCCCTTCCATATCCGCAATTGTTCTGGCTACCTTCAGGATCCTGTGATAGGATCTGGCACTGAATGCGATTTTTTCAAAGGCTCTTGCCAGAAGTCGGGATGCGCTGTCTGTAAGAGGGCAGAATTTATCGATCAGACTGCTCTTCAGCTGCCCGTTAAAATTTATTTTCTCATCTTTATACCGTTCTTCCTGGATCTTCTGTACTTTTTCCACTCTTTTTCTGATAGCAGCGGAATTTTCTCCCTTTCTTCCACAGTGAAGCTGTGAAAAAGAAACCGGCGGTACCTCAGTGCTGATATCAATTCTGTCCAGAAGGGGGCGACTGATTTTTCCCATATAATGTATGATCTCACCTGCTGTACAGGTGCATCTGTTTAAATCCGGATAATAACCGCAGGGACAGGGGTTCATCGCTGCACATAACATAAAATCCGCCGGAAAGTTGTAAGTTCCGCTTGCTCTGGCTATCTGGATCACTTTATCCTCCATGGGCTGTCGCAGAAGTTCCAGACTTGCTCTGGAAAATTCCGGCATTTCATCCAGAAAGAGTACACCTTTATGCGCAAGAGTGATTTCGCCGGGTCTGGGATTACGCCCGCCTCCTGCAATTGCCTGCGGAGTACTTGTATGATGAGGGCTGCGAAATGGTCGCTCATCGATCAGAGGATATTCTCTTGAAAGAAGTCCTGCAATACTGTAAATTCTGGTAAGCTCCAGCTTTTCTTCAAAGCCAAGCCCAGGCATGATCGTCGGCAGTCTTCTGGCAAGCATGGTTTTGCCCGTTCCCGGAGGTCCGATAAGGAGAAGATTGTGAAATCCGCTTACTGCAATTTCCGCCGCTCTTTTTGCCCCTTCCTGTCCTTCAATGTCTGAAAAATCCATTCCCATATCTGTATTTATAATAGAAGGAATTTCTTCCTGTATTTCCCTCTTCAGATAGGGTTCCGGATTCTTAAGACACTCGACCAGTTCCCGTAAATTTTTTACTCCTGCTACCGGCACATCCCTGATCAGTCTTCCTTCTTTCAGATTCTCATAGGGAACTACGCAAAAACGACTGCCCAAACTTCTTGCACACAACACAATCGGCAGGATTCCGGATATCCCATGGATTTCTCCGTCCAGACCGATCTCCCCTGCCATCATAACTCTGCTGACAACCTGAGGGCTGATCATCTCAAAAGCAGCCAACACTGCTGCTGCCACCGGTACATCAAAACCGGCTCCCTCTTTCTTCATGTCTGCAGGAGCAAAATTGACGGTAATTCTCTTTGGTGGAAACTGATAACCATTATTCTTGAGTGCTGTGCGTACCCGTTCCTGCGCTTCCTTTACCTGCGCAGAAGGAAATCCTACCATGATAAAGGAAGGAAGTCCGTTACTTACATCTGCTTCAACCTGAACAGGACATACTTCTACCCCTAAAATTGCAGCTGATAATACACTTGCAAACAAATATAAACTCCTTTCTTCCGGCATAAATCTCCCCCGATATTTATGCTCGCCAAACAGCGGACGACTGAATAGTTACATCACTTAAATTGTATTGGAAATTATTTCAGAAATCAGATTAGAAAAAAGATTATTTTTATAATAGACCATTTTGCTCTGTTTTGCAACCGTTCATTTTGTTCTGTTTTATACTTTTTTCAGTACATAATCTGCGAAGGCTTTTCACAGATCATGTTTGGGAGTACACTACAAAACAGAGAGGTGAACTATATGAAATTTCAGCGTATTCAGGATTTACGTACAGATGCTGACATGTCACAGAAACAGCTCAGCGAAATTCTTCACATCAGCCAGCGTTCCTACTCTCACTATGAGACAGGTTCACGCAATATCCCGGTTGAAATGCTTATCAGACTGGCAAATTATTACGATATAAGTGTTGATTATCTGGTAGGACGCACTGATAAAAAAGAGATGAATAAATAAGTAAAATCACTTTTTTTAATATAAAAGGATTCCTGTAACTGTTTATGTTACTGAATCCTTTTATATTTTTTGTATCTTTTATTCTTTTATCATAACAGTATCCACAGAAGGATGGACTTTTGCACCCTCCGCTTTTGTTTTTGTCTTAATATTCACATAAAGACGACCATTATCAAAGGTAAGATAACCCTTTGCTACATTTCCCAGCGAGTCTGTAAACGAGAATCTGGTTGCATTTCCTGCGACGGATTTCTTTACTTTTGCCTTGCAGGTGGCTGTCTTTTTCTTATTTGTCTGTGAATAAGTAAAGGTAACCGACTTCTGGCTGAGTTTCTTAATTTTGATCTTAACCCTGCCGTTCTTACTGCGCCAGGTTCCCAGATAATCCTCCGGGTTAAAAACATAAGCCCGTTCCAGAACCGGTGTTGGCGTTGCCGTAGGAATCGGTGTTGGGGTAGGTGTGGGCGTAGCTGCAGGTGTCGGTGTTACAGTGGGAACTCTTTCCAGTGCCGCGATTGCTTCTGCTTTTCTCTGTTCTCTGTCCACGTTCTTTCTGTGTTGGAGCAACAGAGTATCTGCCAGCATAAGCAGGATAAACAGGATAATTACAATTATCAGAAGTTTTATAAGTCTTTTTTTCTTTTTATTCCGTTTCTGTTTCCCGTTGTTTGTTACCGACAAATCTGCATCTCCTCTTCTGTTTCTTGTTCGTTACTTATTCTTTTCCATCCCAGCAATAGGTACAGAGTTTACATGGTGAAATTCCAATGGAAGCTTTCAGGTCATCAAGTCTGTGGAATTTCAGTGATGTGAAATTCAGCTCCTTACGGATTTCTTCCAGCATTTCTTTATAATTTGTTGAATTTGGATCTGCATAGTCTGCCAGGACTTTATCACTGACATTCTCTCCCTCGCGTTTGGCGATCACACGTCTTGTGATCAGATCCATCTCCGATTTAGAACGTGAGAAATTCAGATATTTGCATCCATAAAGCAAAGGCGGACACGCAGGACGGATATGTACTTCCTTTGCACCATTTCTGTAAAGAAATTCCGTTGTTTCTCTTAACTGTGTTCCACGTACAATAGAATCATCGATCATCAGAAGGCTCTTATCCTTGATCAGACGATGTACAGGAATCAGCTTCATTCTTGCGATAAGATTTCTCTGGCTCTGCTGTGTAGGCATAAATGATCTTGGCCAGGTTGGTGTATATTTGATAAACGGACGGGCAAAAGGCACACCGGACTGGTTCGCATATCCGATTGCATGGGCAATACCGGAATCCGGAACACCGGCTACAATATCAGGATTTACTTCTCCCCTGTCTCTCCTGGCCAGCATATCACCGCAATGATAACGCATTTCTTCTACATTCACACCCTCGTAGGCAGAAGTAGGATATCCATAATATACCCAGAGGAAAGAACAGATTCGCATCTCTTCCCCTGGTTTCTGCAGGGTTTCCACACCGTCCGGAGTCACTGCGACAATTTCTCCGGGTCCCAGTTCTTTCAGGTCTTCATATCCAAGATTCAGATATGCAAAGCTCTCAAAAGATACACAACAGGCATCTTCTTTCTTTCCCACGATCAGTGGAGTCCTTCCCAGACGGTCACGTGCTGCCAGAATCCCCTTTGGTGTCAGAATCAGCATGGTCATGGAACCTTCTATCACTTCCTGCGCATAACGGATTCCCTCAATCATGTTGTCTTTCTGATTGATCAGTGCAGCTACCATTTCTGTGGGATTTACGCTTCCTCCACTCATTTCCAGAAAATGAGTGCATCCGTTTTTAAAACAGTTGGCAATCAGTTCATCCATGTTATTGATCTTTCCAACTGTGGTAATTGCAAAGTTGCCAAGATGAGAGCGCACCAGAAGTGGCTGAGGTTCATTATCTGAAATACATCCGATTCCCAGATTTCCCTCCATCTCACCAATGTCACCATCAAATTTGGTCCTGAACGGCGCATTTTCAATGTTATGAATCACGCGGTCAAAACCACGTTTCTTATCATACACTGCCATTCCGCCTCTGCGTGTTCCCAGATGGGAATGATAATCAATTCCGAAGAAAAGGTCCAGAATGCAACTGGACTTTGATGCTACTCCAAAAATTCCACCCATTATCGTATTCTCCTTTTGTTCATCATCTTCAGGCAACTTTTATCATAATCCTCTTCGATAATCCATTTAAAAAGATTACTATAGCCCGTTTCATAACGTTTTCCTTCACTATAACAGTTCTTATCCTGCCAAATTGCTGTAAAAACAGTTATATCACACAACACTCCCATTATATAGAATGAAAATTTAGAAGTAAAGAGTTTTAATCTTATTTCTTTTCCTTGATGATACCTGTTCTGTATGCATCCAGCAGCTGGATCAATTCCTGTATTCTCTCTTTCAGCGCATGACCTGTATCTGTATCACCCACAAGCTGGCGTCTGGACATGTAGCTGACTGCCACGCGGTTCGATACAATATCAGTCTCTCTTGCCACAGCATCTGCTTTGGACGTAAACGGTTCATGAGCAGTAAGATTCAGTCCATAGGAATTATAGATCAGCGTATATCCGGCAATTCCCGTTACTTTCTGATATGGCTTGGAAAAACCACCGTCAATCACGATAACCTTTCCATCACATTTTACAGGACTTTCTCCTTCACTCTGGTGTACCGGAACATGGCCATTGATGATATGCCCTTTTTCCGGATCCAGACCAAATTCACGAAGCATATTATCTACCACTTCTTCATTCTCCCAGAGGCGGTAATAAGCATTCTTCTTCTCTTCATGTGTAGAAGGATCCTCTATGAAATATCTTTCAAAAGTACTCATCTTGCTCTTGCCAAACAATGGTGAATTCGGAGCTGCCCAGATATACCACATAATATCTCTGCCCTTCTTCTGTTCTTCTTTTCCTACAGAATAGAATGCTCTGCGCACATAGGTTTCCAGTACATCGTACAGTTCTTTTCCCTTGTAGCTTTTTCCATAAATCTGTACTTCCCGGAATGTTCCGTCTTCATTCAGAGGAATGCTTCCATGAAACAGAAGATTTCCGTTATATACTGTATAAAGCCCGCCTTTGTCAAGTAGGAGACGGATGTGGTTTTGCAGTTTTTCACAGTTTCTGAATGCAGAGGACAGTTTGTCCATAACTTCTTTTTCTCCGGCTGTAAGTTCGTATGGATGTTTCCAGTCAATAGTCGGAAAATTATTGTCGCGAAGCGGATATTCTTTTCCGTCAGGCAGTGTGATCGTCCCTTTTTCCGGATTGATCCGATGAAGAAGTGCTCTGTCTTCCATCTGGAATTCTTTATGTCTGCGCACCAGTTTACCTTCTAATTTAAACTGGATCACAGCAATAGCCTTGTGCATTTTTTTGCCCAGTTCTTCCTCAAGAACATTATAATTGGAAGCACCTTTCATAGCAAAAATCTCGCAGGGATCATCCTTATACGCCTCCATCACAAAGGTCGCCAGAGGAAGCATATTGATTCCGTATCCATCCTCAAGAATATCCAGATTTCCGTAACGGATACTGTTTCTTACCACTGTTGCAATACAGGCTTTCTGTCCTGCTGCCGCACCCATCCAGACAACATCATGGTTTCCCCACTGAATATCCAGGGAGTGATACTGCATCAGGCGATCCATAATGAAATGTGGAGCAGGACCTCTGTCATAAATATCCCCCAGAATATGTAAATGATCTACGACCAGACGCTGGATCAGTTCTGCAAGCGCAATGATAAAATTCTCCGCACTGCCGATCTCAATGATCGTATTTACAATGGAATCATAATATGCCTCTTTGTCAAGAACCTCCGCTTTCTCTGTGATCAGTTCTTCAATCACATAAGCATAATCTGCGGGAAGAGCTTTTCGTACTTTGGACCTGGTATATTTGGAGGCTGTTGTCTTACAGATTTCAATAAGACGGTAGAGCGTGATCTTATACCAGTTTTCCATATCTTCTTCCGTATCTTTGACAAGATCCATCTTCTCTTTCGGATAATAGATCAGAGTTGCCAGAGAACGCTTATCATTGTTACTTAATGTATGTCCAAACACATCATCAATCTTCTTCCTCACTGCACCGGAACCATTTCTGAGCACATGTGAAAACGCCTGATACTCCCCATGAAGGTCTGACATAAAGTGTTCCGTTCCCTTCGGCAGATTCAGGATTGACTGAAGATTGATAATCTCCGTAGATGCCTTTCCAATTGTAGGATAAATTTCTGCAAGTCTCTGTAAATATCTAAGTTCGTCTTTCTTCATATCCATCTCCTGTTATCATATATTATGATGTCAGGGCATTTTATGTTGCTGTCTGCACCATGCCCTGCAACACACTTTGCGGTCACAGAATTTATGCTCATCCTGTAAAGTCAAATAATGACATCTGGTTCGACTGCGGGATATCTCCGAATAATTTCAGATCATCCATCAGATCAATAACCGTTTTGCTGACCTTTGTTCTGTCGCGGAAGTCGTCTTTTGACAAGAATTTTCCCTGTTTTGCAGCATCAACCACCGCATCTGCCGCCTTATCTCCCAGTCCGTCAATAGTTGCAAGTGACGGCATCAGTTTCCCATCCACGATCTGAAATCTCTGTGCCTTGGCAGTATAAAGATCAATCGGTACAAATTCAAATCCACGTGCGTACATTTCCTGTACAATACGCATATCCTTCAGGGTATCCAGTTCTTTTTTAGATGCTGAATCACCTTTTTTGCGAATTTCTGCCATATAATACTCCAGGCGTTCCTTTCCCATACACATCATCTCATAGGAGAACGCTGTGGCGCGGATACTGAAATATGCCGCATAGTATGCCAGTGGCTGAAACACCTTATACCACGCAATTCTGTACGCCATCATAACGTATGCTGCTGCGTGGGCCTTCGGGAACATATACTTGATCAGCTTACAGGACCAGATATACCAGTCCGGAACTCCATGCTCTTTCATGGTCTCGATCCACTCATCACGAAGACCTTTTCCCTTACGGACGCTCTCCATGATCGTAAACGCAAGGCCACTTTCCACTCCTTTTCCGATAAGGTAGATCATAATATCGTCTCGGGTACAGATAGCTGTGGAAATGGTTGCCTTACCCTCCTGGATCAACACCTGGGCATTACCCAGCCATACATCCGTACCATGAGAAAGCCCTGCAATACGGATCAGGTCAGAGAAGTATTTCGGCTTGGTGTCAATAAGCATCTGCATGGCGAAATCTGTACCAAATTCCGGGATTCCCAGACATCCGAGCTTACATCCGCCAATATCTTCCGGTTCAATTTTCAAAGCCTTTGTACTTGCAAACAATGACATGACATCCCTCTGATCCAGGGGGACATCCCTGGCACTGATTCCCGTTAAATCCTCCAGCATTCGGATCATAGTGGGATCATCGTGTCCAAGTATATCAAGCTTCAGCAGGTTTCCGTCAATAGAATGGTAATCAAAATGTGTGGTGATAATGTCACTGTTCACATCATTCGCAGGGTGCTGGACAGGAGTAAATTTCTCAATCTCCTCACCTACAGGAAGTACGATAATGCCTCCCGGATGCTGTCCTGTTGTACGCCGCACGCCTGTACATCCCTGTACGATGCGGTTGATCTCACAGTAACGTTTATGCACACCACGCTCTTCAAAATAATTCTTCACATAACCAAATGCAGTTTTCTCCGCAAGCGTACCGATAGTCCCTGCCTTGAATGTCTGTCCCTTACCAAAAATAACCTCTGTATATCTGTGTGCATTAGCCTGATACTCTCCTGAAAAGTTAAGGTCAATATCCGGTTCCTTATCTCCCTTGAATCCAAGGAATGTCTCAAAAGGAATGTCAAACCCTTCTTTTTTCATCCTGGTTCCACATTTCGGACAGATCTTATCCGGCATATCACACCCTGCCATACCTGCATACTGCTTTACTTCCGGTGAATCAAAATCACTGTATTTGCAGTCCGGATTAGGACAGAGATAATGAGGCGGCAGAGGATTTACCTCTGTGATACCGGACATGGTAGCTGCCAGAGAAGATCCTACAGAACCTCGCGAACCTACCAGATAACCATCTTCATTTGACTTCCATACAAGCTTCTGTGCAATGATATACATTACGGCATACCCATTGGAAATGATTGAATTCAGTTCCCTGTCAAGCCTGCTTTCTACAATCTCCGGCAATGGATCTCCATACATTTCATGCGCTTTTGTAAAACAGATATTCTTCAGATCCTGGTCGGAATTCTCAATGACCGGCGGGAATTTGTCCGGATGAATAGGTGATATCTTCTCAATCATATCTGCGATCTTATTTGTATTTGTAATGACAACTTCTTCTGCTTTCTCGCTTCCCAGATAGGCAAATTCTTCCAGCATTTCCTCTGTGGTACGTAAATACAGCGGTGCCTGCTCATCTGCATCTGAGAATCCGTTTCCGGCCATAATGATTCTTCTGTAAATCTCATCCTGTGGATCCATGAAATGCACATCACAGGTTGCAACTACCGGTTTCTTAAACTGCTCTCCAAGCTTAACGATCTTCCTGTTTATCTCCTTCAGGTCTTCTTCGGAACTGATCATATCATGCTTATCATCTGCTATCATAAATCTGTTATTTCCAACAGGCTGGATCTCCAGATAATCATAGAAATTTACCAGTCTGGCTATCTCAGTATCCGGTGCATTTCTCAGAATTGCCTGATACAGTTCCCCTGCTTCACAGGCACTTCCCACCAGAAGTCCGTCTCTGTACTGCTCCAGCACACTTTTGGGAACACGTGGACGTCTGTGATAATACTTCAGGTGCGACTGACTCACTAATTTATACAGATTAATGCGCCCTGTCTCATTTCTGGCAAAAATGATCACATGGTAGGTCGGCAGTTTCCTGATAGTATTTACAGAAACAGCTCCCTGCTCATTCAGCATATCCACATCCCGGATATCACGCTCTTCCAGCATCTTTACAAACTTCACAAAAATCTCTGCAGTACATGCGGCATCATCTACTGCCCGGTGATGATTTTCCAGTGAAACCCCAACTGCTTTTGCTACCGTATCCAGCTTAAATCTGTTCAATGCAGGAAGCAGGAAACGGGCCATACCGACCGTATCTACATAAGTAAAATCATGTGCGATTCCCAGTCTGTCACAGTTTTTCATAATAAATCCCATATCAAAGTCCGCATTGTGTGCAACCATAACCGCATCCTTGCTGAATTCAAGGAATTTCGGAAGCACTTCTTCGATAGTCGGGGCATCCATGACCATACTGTCATTGATACTGGTCAGCTGTTCAATGCGAAAAGGAATCGGTACCTTTGGATTTACAAATGTGGAAAAACGGTCCGTAATCTCACCATTTTCTACCAGTACGGCGCCAATCTCTATGATCTGACAGGTCAGCGAAGAAAAACCTGTTGTCTCAATATCAAAGACCACAAATCTACCGTTCAGCTTCTGACCTTTTCCATTGGTCACCATACCTTTTAAATCATCTACCAGATAGCCTTCCATTCCATAAAGGACCTTAAAATCAGAATCCTTCGGCACACATCCGCCCCAGGCATCGAAACAGTGATTTGCCTCCGGAAACGCCTGTACAACCCCATGGTCTGTAATGGCAATGGCAGGATGTCCCCACTCATAAGCACGTTTCACCAGAGATTTGGCATCCGTAACCCCATCCATATCGCTCATCTTTGTATGACAGTGAAGCTCTACTCTTTTCTGTGGGCTGGTATCTACTCTGGCAGTTGTAAAATTGGCGATTTTCTTAATCCCGGCTATGGATGCAATAGTCAGTTCACTGTCAAAACGGTCTACTGTTGTCACACCGCGAAACTTCAGAAAAGCCCCCTTCTTTACATGTTCTGTCACTTCCGGCACCTGTTCATTGCGCAAAAACATCTTCACAACAATACTGTCCGTAAAGTCTGTGATCGGGAAGATAAGAATTGTTTTTTCATTACGGATTTCTCTGGCTTCAACCTCCATAACCTGTCCGCGGACGATCACCTCACCCATCTCACCGGTAATCGTCTCAAGTGCAACAGGCTCTCCTTCGAAATCTCTTCCATAGATAACATCCGGATTGCTGTCCCTTCTGAATCCACCCCGGAAATCTCCCTTCCTGTTGTCTTTGCGGTCTGCAAATGCAGCTTTTTTGTCCTTCTTTTCCTGCTGTCCCTTATCAGTCTTTTTCTCTGCTTTCTTCTCTGCTGTTCCTGCTTCTTCAGACTGAGCCGGCTCTTCATTCTTACTGTTTAATTTCGCATGACGGATTACATTTTCCACTTCCTGAGCGATCTGCACTGCTGCATTCTTACGGTACTTACTTTCCTGCGTCTCCCTGAACTCAAGTTCCACCTTTAAGTCCATTCCGCATCTTTCGCAGAAAACCTTCTGCAGATATTCGATCAGGATCCCGCTCTTTTCTCTGGCTATTACAGAATCAGGAAGGATCATATGAAGATCATTTTCTCCGGGAAAAGAAATCTGCGCCTGTCTGAACATATTGTATTCCAGCATATTGTAGCTGCGCAGTTCCAGTTCCATGCTGGATCTGTAAGTTTCCAGAAAGTTCTGAGGATTGTACTGACCGGAAAGGCGGAATTTCTCAATAACTGTAACTGTTACATTCAGTCCTGCAAAAATCTGTCTCTCTATCTGTTCTTCCAGTTCAAAGATATGCTTCTTATGAATCCAGCGTTCACTTTTTATATACACCCATATATGAGTTCTGGAAGGATTGCAGGACACTCTGGTCACAAAAACCATGTCCAGCAGTTCTTCCAGTTCTTTCTTCACTTTTAAGCTGGGAAATACGTCAAAAAAGTCTTTTTCCAAAATAAAATCTCCTCGTTGATCTGACAGGAAGTCTTCGTTCCAAATGTTACTTCCAGTTCAGAAGTTCTTCCCGCAACGTATCCAAAAGCTGATCTTCCGGAATTTTCTTTATGATCTCACCATGTTTGATCAGAAGTCCCACACCAACTCCGCCTGCAATTCCGATATCTGCCTCTTTTGCTTCTCCGGGTCCGTTTACCACACAGCCCATAACTGCTACTTTAATATCAAGCGGGATATCCTGCACCATGGTTTCTACCTTATTTGCAAGACCGATCAGATCGATCTGTGTGCGTCCACAGGTTGGACATGACACAACTTCTATGCCACCTTTGCGAAGCCCCAGAGTTTTCAGGATACGTTTTGCGGATTTAATCTCTTCTAAAGGTGCTCCTGTAAGAGAGACACGAATGGTATCACCGATTCCCTGATTCAGGATGATCCCCAGTCCGATAGCAGATTTAATGTTTCCGGAATAAAGAGTTCCGGCTTCTGTGATTCCTACATGAAGTGGATAATTCGTCTTCTCTGCGATCAGCTCATGAGCCTTTGCACACATAAGGACATCCGAAGATTTGATACTGATCACCAGATTGTCATATCCCAGATCTTCGATGATATGAACTTTATCCAGCGCACTCTCCACCAGTCCCTCTGCAGTGACTCCATGATATTTCTCCACAAGTTCTTTCTCAAGAGAACCGCTGTTTACACCAACACGAATGGGTATTCCTCGCTCCTTTGCCACATCAACCACTGCTTTGATTCGCTCTGTACTGCCGATATTTCCGGGATTGATCCGGATCTTATCTGCACCGTTTTCCATGGCTGCAATAGCAAGACGATAATCAAAATGAATATCTGCCACAAGTGGTATATGGATCTGTTTTTTGATTTCCTTCAGTGCTTTTGCAGCTTCCATAGTCGGTACTGCACAACGGATAATATCACAGCCAGCCTGCTCCAGTGCCAGGATCTGAGCTACTGTCTGTTCTACATCTTCAGTTTTTGTATTTGTCATGGACTGGATTAAAATCGGGTTGCCGCCGCCAATCTTTCTGTCTCCGATCTGAATCACTTTTGTATGATCTCTGTACATAATTTTCCTCTTCTCTCATTTATAGCAATTCCATAAATTACTGCTGAACAGTTATCTGATTTCCAGAAGTTTTCTCTTCAGTTCTTCTTCCATGCGGTGCATTTCCATCTCTGCTGCCTGTCTCTTCTGACGGCCTTCCATCTGGATCCGCATCACATCATCCAGCGTCTGGATCAAATCTGCATTTGTCTTCTGGAGTGTTTCAAGGTCAACTATTCCACGCTCTGATTCCTTCGCTGTCTCAACCGTTGCCATATGAAGTGTCTCTGCATTCTTTCTGAGAAGTTCATTGGTAATATCTGTTACCTGTCTCTGTGCCTGTACCGCTTCTGCAGAGTGAGCAATTCCCAGAGCAAGCACCATCTGACTTTTCCATAATGGAATTGTGTTTACGATCGTTGTCTGTATTTTTTCAACCATTACCGTATCATTATTCTGGATCAGCCGGATCTGAGGCGCTGTCTGCATGGCAATCGTACGGGTAAGTTCCAGATCATGCAGTTTCTTTTCAAATCTGCTGCATTTCTCATCCAGGTCTCTGGCTGCCTGCGCGTCTTCGGGAAGCCCGCTCAGAGCTGCCTTATTTTTCATTTCTGCAAGCTTTCCGTTTCTGGTTTCTTCCAGTTTCTTTTTTCCGGCAAGGATATACATGGTAAGTTCTTTAAAATAATTCAGGTTCTGTTCATACATCTTGTCCAGCATGGCAGAATCTTTCATAAGGCGCACCTGATGTTGCTGAAGAGAATCTGTAATCTTCTCCACATTGACTTGTGCTTTGTCATATTTGTTTTTCAGATTTTCAATCTTAGAAGTCTGCTTTCTGAAAAATCCAAAGAATTTTCCCTCCTCCTGTACATCAAAATCTTTCAGTTCTCCCACAACATTACTGATCAGTTCTCCAATTTCACCCAGATCCTGTGTCTTTACATTCTCAAGAGCTGTATCAGAAAAGTCGGCCATTTTTTTCTGGGTTCCTGCACCATACTGAAGAATCTGATTAGTATTTTCAATATCAATCTTTGCAGCAAAATCATTTACCATTTTCTGTTCTTCCGGTGTCAGTACAGGCACTTCTTCCTTCTGTGTCTGCTTTTTGGGGAGCACTTCTTCTTTCTTTTCAAACTCTCCAAGATCCGGCTCCAGTGTTAATGATGGTGTTTCCATTTCAAAATCTTTAAATTCGTTTCCCATGTCCTCTGCCGCTCCTTTTTATCCTTTTTTATTTTCAGTTCTTTTTCATTTTTGCAAAGTCATCATCTGTCAGACCTTCCTGTGCAAGCAGCGTATGAAGCACTGAAATATCACTTGAAACATCCCACGCAGTATCCTGAAAGACAGAATCCAGAAGTTTTTCAAATGCCTGATTCAGTGTATCCAGTGTATCCTCTATCTCCTTTTTGGATGCCTGGATATTCTCTCCCTGCACAGGCTGCTGATCCATTTCTTCATATGCATCCAGCAGCTTTACTGTCATGGGCAGATAATAATTCATCAGTTTCTTCAGATCCGGAATAATCTCCGGATGCTTCTGCGCCCGTTCAAAAATCTTCTCCACGATCAGTTCCATTCTGGATATTTTTGCAGAAATCTCCTCTCCCGGAATCGCATCGTTGCTCCTGTGGATCTTATCCAGAAATTCATTTCCTTTATCCAGCACTTCCTGCACTTCAGGCGGTGTGTTCTTTCTGTTTCTCTCCTGTTCAGCCTGATATTTCTCTTCTTCCTGTTTCTTCTGCTCAAGTGCCTTCTGCGTCTGCGTATATTGCAGATAAGTCTCATTACTGGTGATCAGACAGGTTTCCTGTTCATCAATATGTCCCTGACGGAACCATCTGTCATCAATCATCTTTTTAATATCTTTTTTAACGAATTTCACCGGCTTATTTACTGCTGCAGACAATTGTTCAAAATTACAGTATGTGTGATTTCCCAGTGTGTCAATATACTTCTGAAAACGTTCCAGTTTACCCAGTTTTTTAATGCCGCCTGCGAGAAGTCCCACTCCTGTCAAAGCTCCGACTGCCATAAAACAGGTTCCACCGGTCACAAGGGAACTCATATGCCCCACCGCTCCAAAGATGCTGAGGACCAGAGTTCCCAGTCCCATTCCACTGGCAAGGATTCCACCTGAAACAGCAATCATCATACCTTTCATTCTTCCCCCGGTGTTCCTTTCATAAAGAGTCAGCATCTTCTCTTTTGCTTTCTCCTTCTCAATCCTCTGACGTTCCTGCTCCTGTTCACGCCTGCGCTTTTCTTCAAATTCTTTTGTTTTATTGCGGTATACCCCGGAATCACCGGACTGACTGTTTCCGGTTCCAAATACATTATTCAGACCATTTTTGATTACCTCGCTTCCGGAATCTACAGCAGAATTTACTGCGCTGTTAACAGTCTGTCCCACCGTCTGCTTAATATCCTCGGTCATCTGGCGGTAATCTTTAGTAGAAACTGCTGTGTCTATGATCTTTTTTATTTTGTCTCCAAGTTCTCCTAATTCATCAAAATTCTCGCTCATATTTTCCTCCATTTTCTATTCCATATTATAGCGAAATCCTCTATAAAAAACAAGACTGGCGGATTTTTTGTTACTGTATGTGAACAGTAACACGATTTTTCAATTTTTCATTAAAATTGGAAATTTCCCATTGAACTTAGCAGACAAAAGTTTTACAATGGTAAAGAGATAAACAGTAATCACACTTGTAAATACTGTAAATATGTGTGAACGGAGGAAAGATTCATTATGGAAAAAAAGAATATCGACTGGAGCAGCTTAGGCTTCGGTTACGTACAGACCGATTATCGTTATGTATCTAAATTCAAAGACGGCGCATGGGATGCCGGAGAACTGACAACAGATCCTAATGTAACACTGAACGAATGTGCAGGTGTTTTCCAGTATGCGCAGACAGTTTTCGAAGGAATGAAGGCTTACACTACAGAAGACGGACATATCGTTACTTTCCGTCCTGACTTAAATGCAGAACGTATGGCAAACTCAGCAAAGAGACTTGAGATGCCTGTATTCCCGGAAGACCGTTTTGTTGATGCAATTGTTCAGACTGTAAAAGCTAACGCAGCATATGTTCCGCCATACGGTTCAGGCGCAACTTTATATGTTCGTCCATATATGATGGGTACTAACCCGGTTATCGGTGTAAAACCTGCTGATGAGTATATGTTCCGTGTATTCACTACACCTGTAGGACCA
>ERZ838839.1839-NODE-1839-length-18505-cov-14.775935_pt1 | contig 18505 bp, 3 predicted proteins | sample MGYA00519909_ERZ838839 | MGnify/ENA primary metagenome ERZ838839 (study PRJEB31850, sample SAMEA3708843) | human gut metagenome | biome: human gut; feature: human-associated habitat; material: faeces | place: China | collected 2014 ... | reverse complement strand
TTATGTGTATTTGGAATTTCTCATTTTGGCTTGTACTATTTATATTCTAGCACCAGATTGATTGTTATGGAAGGGGAAAGTAATGATAAATAATCTCACAAAAGAAGCAGAGTATTATGAACTTAGCCAGCAGCAGAAGCAGATAATGCTTGCTGAAGATGCATTTAAAGGTACATCTGTAAATACTCTCTGTGTTCTTTGTCATGTAAAGACTAACATTCCAGCAGAAAAGATAAAAGAGACAATGGAGCATATTGTTTCTAAAATTGATACTTTCAGGGTGAGGTATATCGAAGTGGGGGACGCCTTAAAACAATACTTCGCAGATGAGAATAACTATGAAGTTAAAATTGTGGAATTTCAAGGAAATCCTAATGCATATAATGATTATGTAACTGACAAAAGAAATAATTGCTTATTTGGGTACAATAAAGAACTTTTTGATATTAGTGTTATTATTACTGATTCCGGAGAAACACAGCTTTTGATCCTTGTACATCACTCTATAGCTGATGGCTGGACCCTTTCATATCTGTTGACAGAAGCTTTTTGTTTATGTATGGACGGAAAGGATATGGAGTTCGTAAGCTTTGAGGATCAGCTTCGTAATATTAAGAAGCCTGAAACTGTTGGGGAATATTGGGGCGAAAAGATAGCTCTTTTATATGAAGATAGCAAATTGGGAGAAAATGTAAATCCTACAATGGATATTACAGCTAATGAATATAACCATGATCTTCCTGAAGGTTTATCAGAATCTATCAACGATGTTGCAAAAAGATTCAAAGTAAGTGCTGCTGTTATTTTTAATCTTGCAGTATACATAAATGAGTCGCTTTATAAAGGTACTGATAATCTTTCTTTAGGATTCAGCTTTTATGGAAGAAGAAATAAACGTGAGAAGAGAACCTTTGGAGTTTATGCTAGAGTTTTACCTTTGATTTACCATCTTGATAAATCCCATAGTATTGGAACACTTCTTGCTGAAGTGAAGAGTGAATTTTATAATTTATTTAGAAATTCTAATATCAGCTACTATCAACTTGAAAAAGAAGCAAGAGATAAGAATGTCTATGGAAATCTTATAGAAACAACCGTATCTTTTCAAAATGTGAATTTTGATGAAAATGTAAACAAGTATTTTTCTGGAATAGAGTGGGTAACGGGTACAACTCAGACAATACCTATGGAGATTCATATTAGTGATCGCTTTAGCACAGGAAATTATAATATTGAATATGACTACATAGGAAGCAGATTTACAGAGGCTGAGATAAAAACTTATGACAATCATCTTATGACAATCCTTTCTGAACTTTGCTCAGAACAGTCTGAAGATAACAGATTGCTTTCTGATATTACTTGTATAAGTGAATCAGAAAGAAATACGCTCCTTAATGAGTTTAATAGAGCAAATTGTGATTATCCTAAGGATAAGACCGTACTCGATTATTTCCTTGATTCCGTAAGGAAATATCCCGATAAGACTGCTGTATGTTTTGAGGATAAACCCCTTACATATTCGGAGCTTGATAAAAAATCAGACCAGATTGCACTTCTGCTTAAGGACAAATACGGTGTGGAAGAGGGCAACTTTGTAGCTCTCTACATGCCAAGAAGTCTGGAGATGATCATAGGCATGTTCGCAACCATGAAGTTGGGTGCAGCATATGTACCAGTGAATGTATTTTATCCTCAGCAGAGAGTAACAGATATACTTGAAGACTGCAAGCCAAAAGCGATCCTTACTCATGAAGGATATCACGTAGAGGAAACAGAAGTTCCTCAGATTGATCTTTGTGATGCATTACTTTATGAGAACGCAATTATAAAGTATGACAGAACGATAAAGCCTGAGGATGTCATATATATCATTTATACATCTGGGACAACAGGAAAGCCGAAAGGAGTTCAGGTAGAGCACAGAAACGTGGTACGTCTGTTCTTTAATAGTGAGATGCTATATGATTTTAACGAATCTGACATTTGGATGATGTTTCATGCATACGGATTTGATTTTTCCGTATGGGAGATGTATGGTGCGCTCTTATTTGGTGGTAAACTCGTCATTCCCAATGATGACGTCACAAAAGACAGTGCAAAACTGATGAAATTCATAAAGGAAGAGGAGATAACCATCCTTAATCAAGTACCTACATCTTTCTATCAGTTATCACAGGAAGATTACGAGGGAAATGATATAAGTGTAAGATACTTGATTTTTGGTGGAGAGGCACTTGATCCTGCAAGACTCAGAAAATGGCATGAGCGGCATCCTGAAGTCAGAATTATAAATATGTACGGAATCACAGAGACAACAGTACATGTAACTTACAGAGAAATTGGCGATTCTGAAATAGAGAAAGGAATAAGTGATATAGGAAGTGCAATTCCTACTTTGTCAGTCTATATCATGAATGGAAATAATCTCTGTGGAATAGGTATAGCTGGAGAACTCTGCGTTACAGGAGCTGGAGTAAGCCGTGGATATCTTAACCGACCAGAAGAGAATGCAAAAAAATTTGTGGAGAATCCGTTCGGAGAAGGACGAATGTATCGCTCAGGTGATCTTGCCAGATGGCTTCCTGATGGAAATATTGAGTATCTCGGACGAATCGACAAACAGGTTCAGGTTCATGGATTCCGTGTCGAACTTGCAGATATAGAGCACGCCATAAATGATATAGAAAACATAGAGAATTGTGCGGTAATAGCTAAGAATGACAATGAAAATGGAACATATATATGTGCATATCTTGTATCTGGGAAGACGCTCGACCTACAGGAAATCAGAAGAAAAATAATGATAGTCCTTCCGGAATATATGGTGCCTTCTTACATGATGCAGATAGATAGTATTCCGCTTACTATCAATGGAAAGCTTGATCAGAAGTCACTCCCTGATATAGAAGCAAAGAGCGCCAGAGAGTATGTGGCTCCTGAAAATAAAGAAGAAAGTATCATGTGTGAAGTATTCGAGGAAGTGCTCGGAATGGATAAAGTTGGTATAAAGGATAACTTCTTTGAACTTGGCGGAGACTCTATAAAGGCGATGAGAATCGTATCAAAGGCGAGAGAGAAGGGCTATCAGATAACTGTAAAAGATCTTATTCACTTTCAGAGCGTAAAGGAACTTTATACACAAGGGTGTATAGATGTAGTGAAGATGAGATACTCACAGGAAGAACTGACAGGGGATATTCCACTGGCTCCTATTCAGAACATGTTTTTTGGATGCAACCTAAAGTATTTGGAGCACTTCAACCAGTCAGTGGTACTTGAAGGAAAAAATATTGATGTAGAAAGTCTAAAGAAAGCTCTAAATGAGCTTTGCAGACACCATGATATGCTGAGAGCGGTTGTAAGAGAAGAAGGGAAAATGTATGTAAAAGCATCACAAGACTTCTTATGTGGTTTCACAGAGGAGACTGTCGATACATCGGCAGAAGAGTATGCATTAAGAAATCAAGAATATCTCACAAAATGGCAAAAAGAAAATGATCTTAAGGAAGGACCTCTTTTCAGGGTACTTCTGGTACATTGCACAGATTCAGATATCGTATTCATGACAGCACATCATCTTGTAATCGATATGGTATCTTGGAGAATTATATATGAGGATCTCAATATCCTTTACAGTGCATATGCAGAGCATAAGGAAGCAATACTGCCTGAAAAGACTCTGGATTATAAATCATGGACGGTAAAGCTCACAGAATATGGAAACTCTGAAAAGGTAAGACAGGAGCTGTCCTATTGGAAGAAGATATCAGAAAAAACCTCGGCATGTCACATCTTTAAGGAAACTAGCGAAGCAGGACATACAGGAAAAATGACAGAAGAGATTCCTCTCTCTGTAATCGAAGGTATACTCGAAAAGAATCGGGAAAAACTTCATGTAAGAGAGCAGGAGATACTGCTTGCAGCACTTGGAATGGTCTTAAAAAAGAAATATGATGTAAAACATTATTCAGTCGCAGTTGAGTCTCATGGACGTGACGCAGTGATGGAATGTATGGATGTGACAAGGACGGTAGGATGGTTCACATGCAAGTATCCAGTGTGTTTTGCAGAAAAAGAGACTATATCAGACATGCTCATAGAGATAAAGAAGAGACTTCTTGAAGTGCCTGAAAATGGAATAGGTTATGAGATATTGAGATACCTGAATCATGAAGAATCACTGAGCACAGAGCCGGAGATTGCATTTAACTATCTTGGAGACACGGATGTAAATATTGAAAATGAAGACGGTAATGGGGTAAGCCTTGCGCTTTCCGAAATAAAGAGCGGAGAAACCATGAGCAGCAACGATCGTCCGGCAAATCCGCTTATCTTAGATTTCATAAGCAGTAACGGAAACATGCAAATGATGATTTCATATGATACGTCAGTGTTTAAAGAGCAGGAGATTACAGAATTTGCAGAAGCTTTCAAAGAAACTTTTGAAGAGATGAATAGGGAAGAAACATGCAAAGAAGAAGTAGTGTATGTAAATGAGCTGAGTTCAGAAATCCTTTCTGATGCTGATATCGATATCATTGAAGAAAGATTTGATATTAACACAGAAGTTGAAAGAATATATAAGCTTTCTCCGATGCAGGAAGGTATGCTATTCCTCCATCTTACTGATAAGAACTCCACAAAATACCTTATTCAAAATAGCATTATTTTTGAACAGAAACTTGATAATGAAAAAGTAAGTAATGCATTTAAGAAGGTTGTAAATAAGTATTCCGTACTTCGTAGCAAATTTATAGCAAGCACAAGGGTTCCTCTTCAGGTAATTTTAAAGAAGTACGACCTAGATGCTCAATATGTTGATAAAACAGATGAGAATTACTCTGAAATCAGTATACGAAACATCAGTGAGAATGATTTTATAAGAACCTTTGATCTGTCAACAGAATTGCCTATAAGACTCACAAATGTCGAATATGCTGATAAGTCAGTTCTCATATGGTCCATTCATCACATAGTTGTAGATGGATGGAGCGTATATATCCTTCAGAAAGACTTTGTCGACTTTTATAGAAATATTGCGACAGAAGATATCAATCCTAAAAGAACACTTTTCTATGAAAACTACATAAACTGGCTTTCTCAAAAGAATTATTATGTTGCTGAGAAGTATTGGGAAAAAGTTCTTAATGGAGCAACTGTAACATCGATTAAACCTGTAGAAAAAATTTCAGAGGCCTACGTTGTGAATGATGTAAGTACGGATATTGATTCGAGTTTACAGACAAAGATTGTAGAGTGTGCTGCTGAAAATGGTGTCACTATAAGTACAGTCATGAAGAGTGCTTTTGCGATATTTCTTAAGATTTTTGCTAATACCAATGATGTAATATTTGGAGAAGTTATATCTGGACGAAACAGTAATCTTGAAGGAATAAACAATGCGGTTGGTCTTTTTATCAATACTATTCCTGTGAGAATAGAGTTTTCAGAAGAAGATACTGGGGCTAATATACTTAAGTTTTTACAGAACCAATATATTGAAAGTGATGAGTTCTCTTATGTAAGTCTTGCAGAGTTACAGAATCACATCATAACTGGAAAAGAAATCAATATATTATATGTATGTGAGAACTATTACAAAGCTGAGGGTTCCGAAGAGTTAGGAGAATTATTAATCAATAAAGAAGAGACCAATTACGATCTTACATTAAATGTTAATACTGATGCCGATGGAAAGTTTGTAGTTAAACTTATGTATGATAAATCTATGTATTTAGAGAAATATGCTACATATCTCCTGAGAAAATACATAGAAATACTGAAAAATATGACTGCAGAAAGCGAGATTGCTGTAAAGGACTATGACATTCTTGAGGAATCTGAAAGAAATACGCTCCTTAATGAGTTTAATAGAGCAAATTGTGATTATCCTAAGGATAAGACCGTACTCGATTATTTCCTTGATTCCGTAAGGAAATATCCCGATAAGACTGCTGTATGTTTTGAGGATAAACCCCTTACATATTCGGAGCTTGATAAAAAATCAGACCAGATTGCACTTCTGCTTAAGGACAAATACGGTGTGGAAGAGGGCAACTTTGTAGCTCTCTACATGCCAAGAAGTCTGGAGATGATCATAGGCATGTTCGCAACCATGAAGTTGGGTGCAGCATATGTACCAGTGAATGTATTTTATCCTCAGCAGAGAGTAACAGATATACTTGAAGACTGCAAGCCAAAAGCGATCCTTACTCATGAAGGATATCACGTAGAGGAAACAGAAGTTCCTCAGATTGATCTTTGTGATGCATTACTTTATGAGAACGCAATTATAAAGTATGACAGAACGATAAAGCCTGAGGATGTCATATATATCATTTATACATCTGGGACAACAGGAAAGCCGAAAGGAGTTCAGGTAGAGCACAGAAACGTGGTACGTCTGTTCTTTAATAGTGAGATGCTATATGATTTTAACGAATCTGACATTTGGATGATGTTTCATGCATACGGATTTGATTTTTCCGTATGGGAGATGTATGGTGCGCTCTTATTTGGTGGTAAACTCGTCATTCCCAATGATGACGTCACAAAAGACAGTGCAAAACTGATGAAATTCATAAAGGAAGAGGAGATAACCATCCTTAATCAAGTACCTACATCTTTCTATCAGTTATCACAGGAAGATTACGAGGGAAATGATATAAGTGTAAGATACTTGATTTTTGGTGGAGAGGCACTTGATCCTGCAAGACTCAGAAAATGGCATGAGCGGCATCCTGAAGTCAGAATTATAAATATGTACGGAATCACAGAGACAACAGTACATGTAACTTACAGAGAAATTGGCGATTCTGAAATAGAGAAAGGAATAAGTGATATAGGAAGTGCAATTCCTACTTTGTCAGTCTATATCATGAATGGAAATAATCTCTGTGGAATAGGTATAGCTGGAGAACTCTGCGTTACAGGAGCTGGAGTAAGCCGTGGATATCTTAACCGACCAGAAGAGAATGCAAAAAAATTTGTGGAGAATCCGTTCGGAGAAGGACGAATGTATCGCTCAGGTGATCTTGCCAGATGGCTTCCTGATGGAAATATTGAGTATCTCGGACGAATCGACAAACAGGTTCAGGTTCATGGATTCCGTGTCGAACTTGCAGATATAGAGCACGCCATAAATGATATAGAAAACATAGAGAATTGTGCGGTAATAGCTAAGAATGACAATGAAAATGGAACATATATATGTGCATATCTTGTATCTGGGAAGACGCTCGACCTACAGGAAATCAGAAGAAAAATAATGATAGTCCTTCCGGAATATATGGTGCCTTCTTACATGATGCAGATAGATAGTATTCCGCTTACTATCAATGGAAAGCTTGATCAGAAGTCACTCCCTGATATAGAAGCAAAGAGCGCCAGAGAGTATGTGGCTCCTGAAAATAAAGAAGAAAGTATCATGTGTGAAGTATTCGAGGAAGTGCTCGGAATGGATAAAGTTGGTATAAAGGATAACTTCTTTGAACTTGGCGGAGACTCTATAAAGGCGATGAGAATCGTATCAAAGGCGAGAGAGAAGGGCTATCAGATAACTGTAAAAGATCTTATTCACTTTCAGAGCGTAAAGGAACTTTATACACAAGGGTGTATAGATGTAGTGAAGATGAGATACTCACAGGAAGAACTGACAGGGGATATTCCACTGGCTCCTATTCAGAACATGTTTTTTGGATGCAACCTAAAGTATTTGGAGCACTTCAACCAGTCAGTGGTACTTGAAGGAAAAAATATTGATGTAGAAAGTCTAAAGAAAGCTCTAAATGAGCTTTGCAGACACCATGATATGCTGAGAGCGGTTGTAAGAGAAGAAGGGAAAATGTATGTAAAAGCATCACAAGACTTCTTATGTGGTTTCACAGAGGAGACTGTCGATACATCGGCAGAAGAGTATGCATTAAGAAATCAAGAATATCTCACAAAATGGCAAAAAGAAAATGATCTTAAGGAAGGACCTCTTTTCAGGGTACTTCTGGTACATTGCACAGATTCAGATATCGTATTCATGACAGCACATCATCTTGTAATCGATATGGTATCTTGGAGAATTATATATGAGGATCTCAATATCCTTTACAGTGCATATGCAGAGCATAAGGAAGCAATACTGCCTGAAAAGACTCTGGATTATAAATCATGGACGGTAAAGCTCACAGAATATGGAAACTCTGAAAAGGTAAGACAGGAGCTGTCCTATTGGAAGAAGATATCAGAAAAAACCTCGGCATGTCACATCTTTAAGGAAACTAGCGAAGCAGGACATACAGGAAAAATGACAGAAGAGATTCCTCTCTCTGTAATCGAAGGTATACTCGAAAAGAATCGGGAAAAACTTCATGTAAGAGAGCAGGAGATACTGCTTGCAGCACTTGGAATGGTCTTAAAAAAGAAATATGATGTAAAACATTATTCAGTCGCAGTTGAGTCTCATGGACGTGACGCAGTGATGGAATGTATGGATGTGACAAGGACGGTAGGATGGTTCACATGCAAGTATCCAGTGTGTTTTGCAGAAAAAGAGACTATATCAGACATGCTCATAGAGATAAAGAAGAGACTTCTTGAAGTGCCTGAAAATGGAATAGGTTATGAGATATTGAGATACCTGAATCATGAAGAATCACTGAGCACAGAGCCGGAGATTGCATTTAACTATCTTGGAGACACGGATGTAAATATTGAAAATGAAGACGGTAATGGGGTAAGCCTTGCGCTTTCCGAAATAAAGAGCGGAGAAACCATGAGCAGCAACGATCGTCCGGCAAATCCGCTTATCTTAGATTTCATAAGCAGTAACGGAAACATGCAAATGATGATTTCATATGATACGTCAGTGTTTAAAGAGCAGGAGATTACAGAATTTGCAGAAGCTTTCAAAGAAACTTTTGAAGAGATGAATAGGGAAGAAACATGCAAAGAAGAAGTAGTGTATGTAAATGAGCTGAGTTCAGAAATCCTTTCTGATGCTGATATCGATATCATTGAAGGATTATTATTTTAAAGGGAAGTATTATGGATAGTAAAAAGAATATAGAAGCAATTTGCAGATTAACACCTACACAAGAAGGAATGTTATTCTATTATTTGAATGACCGTAAATACACAGGATATCATGTACAGAACTGGTTTATGGTCAATAAGGATTTTGATGCCAATATAGGTAAAGCATCATTAAATCTTTTAGTAAAGAAACATGCTGTATTAAGGACAGTATATACAGCAAAAACAACTAACCCACTACAGGTTGTAAAATGTGAAGCCGAAGCTGAGTACAAAGTTGTAGATTATACAGATCGCGTCTATGATGCAACAATACTTGATGTTTATGGAAAGGAAGATTTAAGCAGGGGATTTTCTTTGGAAAAAGATGTTCCTCTTAGAATAGCTCAACTTCAGTTTCAAGATAAAGTCTGCCTTTTATGGTCCATGCATCATATAGCTATTGATGGATGGAGTAACAGTATTATCCAAAATGATTTTTTACGTTTTTATGTTGATCTTAAAAACAATATTTCCAAAGATACTATTATGGAGAGAGTGACGGCTGAAAAAAGCCAGTCACTCCCATATAAGGATTATATTGACTGGATATATAAGCAGGATAGCAAAAAAGCAATGGGATATTGGGCCTCTCTTCTGGAATCAATAGAAGAAGCCACCATGGATTCTTATGGTAAATGCGATCCATTGGGAGACAGTGAAAAGATACTTAGCATCAGTGGAACTAAGATGGACAAGATAAGGAAATATGCCTTAGCTAAAAATGTAACCATCAGTACAATAGTAAAAGCTGCTTATGGAATAGTGATAAGCAGAATGAGTGGTAGTAATAACTTTGCTTTTGGAGAAGTTGTATCTGGTAGAGATATTCCTTTAAAGAAACTGGATTATGCTGTAGGACTTTATATAAACACGATTCCTGTAAAGATCAATCTTCATGAAAAAAATGGAAATGACTTATTAATGGATTTACAGCATCAGTTCCTTGAAAGTCAGGATAAATCTTTCTGTTCACTTGCAGATATTAAATCCCATGCTATGAATGGAAATGAAATTGCAGCACTTTATGTTTTTGAGAATTACTTTGCAGAGAAAAAAAGCAATCTAATTGAACAGTTGGGCGTATCCTTTATTCATAACAGAGAAGAAACCAACTATGGACTTACCCTTAATGCATCTTTAGATGAAAAAGATGATCTTTCACTTAAAATGCTTTTTGATAACAAGCAATTCTCTGGTGAATATGTTGCACGATTCCTTGAAAAAATAGACGAAACTATACAGCTCCTAATTACAGATACTAGACAAATTTCAGAATTTGAAATTCTTTCTGAAAAAGAGAGAACTCAGATATTAGAAGAATTCGCAGGATTAAAGACAGATTATCCTAAGGATAGCAGTATTGTTAAGGAATTCAAACGTCAAGTACAGGAAAATGCAGATAAGATTGCTATAAAGAATTCAACAATTTCCTATACATACAAAGAACTAGACAGTAAGACTGATTCTATTGCATCTTACCTCATAGAAGAAGGAGTAAAACCAAATGATTTTGTTGTAATCCTTGCAGAAAGAAGTTTGGATTTTATTGTAGTAATTATCTCTATTCTTAAGACTGGAGCTGTATATGTACCGATAGATGCAGCATATCCGAAGGACAGAATAGAATTTATTTTAAATGATATAAATCCTTCTATCGTAATCGCTGATGATGCAAATATTAAGAAGGCTGAAGGATTCAAAGTAATCAATCTTTATCGCGCGGTAAAGGTAGAAAAGAATGCATTAATGTATCAAACCGATGCCACAGGGGAAGATCTTGCATATGTAATGTACACATCCGGTACCTCTGGAAAACCTAAAGGGGCACTTATCCCTCAAAAAGCAGTACTTCGCCTTGTAAAAAACACTAACTATGTCAATTTTAATAAGGACTCTATAGTACTTCAGCTTGGAGCGATTGCTTTTGATGCTTCAACTTTTGAAATATGGGGTGCTTTACTATGTAGTGGAACACTTGTGGTAGCAGATTCCGATACTGTAGCTTCTACACATAAATTTGCAGAATTTCTTGCTGAACAAAAGATAAATACAATGTTTATGACAACGTCGTTATATAACATGCATATTGATAATTCCCAGCACTGTTTTGACTCACTTGATTATTTGTGTATAGGTGGGGAAAAAGCTTCTGAAAAGCATGTAAGACTCTTTAAGGAAAACAACAAGAGAACTACATTAGTAAATGGTTATGGTCCAACAGAAAACACTACATTCACCGCTTGTTTAACGGTGGAGGATAACTTTGAAAAACTCACAATAGGAAAACCTATTGCGAACTCCTATGTATATATAATCAATAATGGAAGATTATGTGGCATTGGAGAACCAGGTGAACTTTGTTGTGCAGGTGATGGCCTTTTTTATGGTTATTGGAACCGACCAGAATTAAATAAAGAAAAGTATATAGATAACCCTTACGCAGAAGGGAAAATGTATAGAACGGGCGATCTTGTCAGATGGCTACCTGACGGAAATATAGACTATAGAGGAAGAATTGATAATCAGGTAAAAATAAGAGGTTTAAGAATTGAACTTAGCGAGATAGAAAGCAATATCAAAAAACTCTCCAATATAAAAGATGTAGTTGTGCGAGCTGTAAAAAACAATGAAGATACCGTTCTCTGTGCATATGTGGTTGCTGATGAAAAGGTTGATTTTGATAGACTTCAAGAAATCCTTTTAAAGGAAATGCCTGCATATCTTGTTCCTATAAACTGGCTACAGATGGATAGCTTTCCACTTACCTATAATGGAAAGCTGGATGCTAGAAAGCTCCCGGATATTACAAATATGGGAAGTTCAGATAATTATGTTGCTCCCGTTAGTGAAACACAAAAGCTATTATGTGAATGTTTTCAGGAAGTGCTTTCTTTAGATCGGGTTGGTATAAAAGATAGTTTTTTTGAACTTGGTGGACACAGCTTAAGAGCGATGAGACTTATAAATCTTATCGAAGCAAAAACAGGAAAAAGATTTAATCTTCATGACATTTTTGAATTTACAACAGTTGAAAAACTCGAAAAAGCTATGAATGACAAAGATGTTCTTGAAGTAAAGATTGAAGCTCTGCCAAAGGCTGAATTCTATGAACTTTCATCTATGCAAAAAAGGCTTTATCTTGTGAGTCAAATGGAAGATGTAGGTACTCTATATAACATGCCTCTTTTGATTAAATTTAAGAGTCATGTTGACTATGACAGGGTATGTGAAGCTGCAAGAAAGCTTATAGATAGGCATGAGTCTTTAAGAACTGGATTCCTTGTCGTAGATAACAAACCTGTACAGAAAGTATATAATTTAACAGAGAATGAATTCAATATATCCAATACTACATTAAATAAACCTATAGAGAAAATATTTAAAGATTTTATCAGGCCTTTTAATTTTAGTGAGAAATCTCTGTTCAGAGTATGTGTTGTAAATGATAAAACGTGCGGTTATGTGCTTCTTGATATGCACCACATAATTTCTGATGGCATGAGCATGAATATTATTGCTACGGATTTCGTGAAATTATATGATGAACAGCAATTATCAGAACTTACCGTACAATATAAGGATTATGTTGGCTGGGCAAATTCACAAGATTTAGAAGAGTCGAAGAACTACTGGCTCAATGAGTTTAAGGATGGGGCTCCTGTACTTGACTTTCCTCTTGACCATCCTCGTCCCCATGTACAGAAATTTAATGGCGATTTTGTCTATGATACTATTTCTAAAGTCGATTTTGATAAAATCCAGAACTTTGTTGAGAAAAATAGCGTAACAGCATTTGACTTTCTTATGAGTATTTTTGCCATGGAATTATATATATATTCCATGCAGAAAGATATTGTAATAGGTACTGTTGTGGCAAACCGTCCTTCCTATGAAACAGAAAAAATAGTTGGAATGTTTGTTAATACAATAGCAATTAGGTTAAAAGAAGAGGAAAAAGTCCCTTATTTACAGTTTCTAAACCATGTTCATAAGAAATGTGTAGAAGGTCTTGAACATTCGGAATATCCATTGGATAAGCTAATTGAACAAATTGATATTAACAGAGATAGATCCAGAAACCCTCTGTTTGATGTACTTTTTGTACTCCAAAACAACGAAGATGTTATATCAGACTCATACCTTGTGGATAGTATTGAAGGGGGAAACAAAGATGCTAAGTTTGATATGACTTTTACTGTATGTCCGAAAGAAGGAGAATATAAGATAGAGTTAAGCTATGCAACATCAATCTTTAGTCAAAGTACAATGAAATATTTCCTTGAACATTATATGACCATGCTCAAGCGTGTTTTAGAGGATCCTACACTTGATGTTGAGGACTATTCAGAAGTAAGTAAAGAAGAGAAAACTATCATAGAGGAGGTTATTAACGACACAAAAACAGAATTTCATGCTAGTAGTATTCCTGAAGAATTTGAAAAAATATCTCAATTATATGGAGATAAAAAAGCTGTAGTTGAGGAAGGAAGAAGTTATACATACAACGAGCTTGACATTAAGAGCAATTATTGGGCTCATAAGCTTATTGAAAAGGGGGTACAGAAAAATGACTGCGTCATAATCCTTGCTGAAAAGTCTCTAGAATTCATAGTGGCTATAATGGCAATTTTAAAGGCAGGTGCTATTTATGTACCGATAGACACTTCTTATCCAAAAGATAGAAAGAACTTTATTATAGAAGATGTTTCTCCTAAGATAATATTTGCAGATCAAACAAGTGGCTTGGAAGAAAAAGAGAATGTCATCATGCTTGAAAATATAAGAGTAGAATGCGAACATTGTAGCCTTCCTTTCGTAAATTATAGTTGTGATGACCCTGCATATATCATTTATACTTCAGGAACATCTGGAAGACCTAAAGGAAGTATCATACCTCAGAAGGGTATTTACAGACTTATAAAGGATACAAATTATATAAGCCTTGATGAAAACTCAAATATTTCTCAGACTGGAGCAATTGCTTTTGATGCTTCTACTTTTGAAATATGGGGTGCATTGCTAAACGGAGGAACATTGTTCCTTATAAAGAAAAGTGTACTATTGTCAACTGATGAACTTAAAGAAACGTTCATTGCTAACAAGATAAATGTAATGTTTATGACAACCTCACTTTTTAATATGCATGTTTCAAATGATCCGTATTGCTTTAATTCTCTTAAAGTGCTACTTACAGGTGGTGAAGAAGCTTCACCTAAGCACTTTAAGATTTTTAAGGAGACTAATCCGAATACTAAATTATTTAACATGTATGGGCCTACTGAGAATACTACCTATACTACTAGTTATGAGGTGGAAGACAAGTTTGAGAAAATATTTATAGGCAAACCTATCACTAATACACAGGTTTATGTTGTAAGAAATGATAAGCTCTGTGGAATAGGAGTTCCTGGTGAACTTTGTTGTGCAGGATCAGGACTATCATACGGATACTTCAACAGACCCGATTTGACAGCTGAAAAATTTATTGACAATCCATATGGAGAAGGCAAAATCTACAAGACCGGCGATATTGTTCGTTTCATGCAGGATGGAAACATTGAATTTCTTGGAAGAAAAGATGGACAGATAAAGCTCCGTGGTTTCAGAATTGAACTTGAAGAAATAAGAAAGGTTCTTTATGACGTAAAAGATATAATAGATTGCGTTATTACCCTTACAGGCAGTGGTGAGAATAAAGCAATTACTGCATACTATGTATGTGGTGAAATAAAAGTTGAACTTAATAGGATTAAGGTTGAGCTTAAGAAAAAGCTTCCGGATTACATGATTCCGACAAAATGGATGCAGCTTGAGCAAATCCCCATAAATGAAAATGGTAAAGTTGATCTAAGAGCATTACCTGAAATAAATATGGATATTGGAAATAAGGATGCTGCTCCGACGGGCGAAAAAGAAAGACTTGTATGTGAAAAGTATGAAAATGTACTTGGCATAACGGGTATAGGCGTAGCAGATGACTTTTTTGAACTCGGTGGAGATTCTATAAAAATTATTCAGCTCAAATCGGAATTTGAAAAAGATGGGTATACTTTTAAAATAAGTGATTTTGTATCAAATTCAACGGTTTCACTTTGTGCTGAAATACTTTACGGAGTTGATGAAACTGTCGAATCACAGGATTTAAATGGAGAAATTGTGCCACTCCCAGTGATGTCGGACTTTCTTCAACATAATTATAAGTATCCTGATTGTTTTAATCAGTCAGTTCTTATCCCTGTTGATAAGGTGGATGAGGTAATGCTAGAGGATGCAATTAATTATGTATATCATTATCATGATGCTCTCAACATGTCTGTAAAGTCAGGCAAGTATTACATTACAAAGTCAGATAAAAGAATACACTTATTCACATACTCACTTATTGATGTAGAAGAAGCAAAAAAGAACTATTTTGTAAAGTCTAAATGCATAGAAATTAAACAATCTTTTAAACTAGATGGAGGAATGCTCTTTGGTGCGGCTCTCTTTAAAGATGTAAATATGGATTATTTGTTCTTAACATCACATCATATATGTGTAGACTATGTATCATGGCATATAATTGGGGAAGACATTAAGACAGTATACTCTCAGTTATCGAACAAAGTGATTGTTCATCTTCCTGAAAAAACAGTATCAATCAAGGATTGGAGTGATGCGTTATACAAATACTCTGAAACAGATCATTGTGTAAGAGAAATAGAGAAGTTTAGAGAAAATCTTAGTCTCTATAATTCAAATGCACAATTTGTTACTAATTCAGAATGTGCTAATAAGAAATTATGTATCGACAGTAAGACAAGTGGTATTCTTTCAAATCAAACTCAAAAGATTTTGGGTATTGATGTGAAGGAAGCACTACTCACCGCTATAACATTTGCTAACAAAAAGAGCAAATTCATCAGTGTTTCCATTGAATCACACGGAAGAGCAGAGATAGAAAATGTGAATCCTAATCGTACAGTAGGTTGGTTTACTAGTATCTACCCTATTGTATTACAGAAAAAAGATAATATGGTTGATACTGCAGTTGAGGTTAAGAAACGTTTGCATTCAATTGAAAAATATGGAATAGCCTATGGTATTGGTAGATACGTGACAAAAACTCTTCCAGATTATGTATGCGATATATGTTTTAACTATTTTGGTGGTTCTGAAAACAGTAACAATAGTCAGTATTTCGAGACAAAATATGAAATAGGTGAGGATATAGCTTCCGATAACAACTTTTGCAATGAAATGAATATTTCAGGATATATGTCAAATTCAGGCTTGGTACTCAGATTTGTATATGATACTAAGAAATATAATGATGAAGAAATAGAGAATTATATAAAGAATATCAAAAAATGTCTGCATCAGATGGCAAGGACATGTTTTGTAAAGGACAAGAAGATGGAGATTCTTAATGGTAATGATTTTAGTTCTCTAAAGGATATATATAAAGAGCAGAAGGTTATCAGTGTTGATAATACTGGTATCAAGCAAAGCGAGATTATAAGAAGTCATGCCAATAAGGACAAGATGAGTAGTCATTCTAAATCAGAGCTTTGCGTAATGCAGAAGAGCGTGTCAGGTACATATGATACCGATCAGATTATTACTGCATTAAGAAAAGTCATGAATGAGCAGTACGTTTTAAGAACAGGATATGATTTCACAGACAATAATTATGTAATATATCCAAATTCGTTTGTGCCGAATATCTTTCTTATAGATGCTCAAAATGACAAAAGTGTTGGAAAAAGAATTGCCACATATTTTGAAATGAAGTATCAGGATCCTGTAAAACTTGCAAAGACTGAGCTTTTATCCAAGTTCATGATAATTAGGTATGGGGAACATGAGCACTCAATTCATTATGTAATTCATCATGAAATATGGGATTTGAAGTCAACGGCGATATTTAATCATAGACTTGAATATTACTTAAAAAATCCGGAAAGCGAGGTAAAAGTATTCACAGTTCAAAAAACAGATATAAAGAATACAAATCTTTCCTCTACAGTAAGAGATTCCTTTGTACAAAAGTTCACGGAGAACATAAATGTTTATAAATCATATATAAGAAGAAAATTGCCGGGTAAGTATTATTATAATGAAATATCTGTCAATGAGCTTCATAAGGACATAGAAAAATATGAAACTCTTTATGCTATGGAACTTGCGAGAAAGATCTTATGTGAAAACTATGACGGAGAGTACATACCAATTGCACTTCAATATCATGGTAGAAATAAAGAAAATGCGATGCTTTGTGGCAATTATATTCAACTTATTCCTTTATCACTATATAAAAACAAGAGTATATCTGTTTTAGAACTTGACGAAATAGAAAAAAATGTAGAGATATATAATCAGCTTTCAGATAAAGAAAAATCTATGATAGAAAATGTGCAACAAAACGCGGTATATATCAATGTTGCTAAGAATTATTCAATTGAGTTTGGAAATACATTGTATGATAATCTTAAGGCCGAATACAATAGGATTAAGTTTAAACAAAGACCGCTGAAGGTAATATTAAGGATGGATAAAAATAAGCTAATTCTTATCATTGATGGTTGTAATAATTCTCAAGATGATATGGAACAAATAGTAATGAATACCTTCAAGAATCCACTTTAAATATCATACTTTATGGAGGTGAATGTATGATGAAGCTGATTTGTTTTCCGTATGCCGGAGGCTCGGCAACAGTTTTCTTAAAAATGAAAAAATATTTAGACTCATCTATTGATTTATGTCCTATAGAATACCCTGGTAGGGGATTTCGAATGGATGAAGATTTTATATTTGATTCTGAAAATTTCATTAGCGATATGAAGGATCAGATGGACAAGGTTTTGCTTCATGATGAACCCTTCATGGTTTTAGGCTATAGTATGGGAACGCTAATAACACTGGAAATCATAAATAGAATGAAATTAAAGCCACGGCATGCTTTTCTGTGTGCCTACGAACCACCTGAATATGCACTTGATGATTTATTTGATATTTCAAAGGAAAGTAAATTTGATTTCTTAAAGCATTTACTTGTTACGGGGGGAATAACTCAAGATTTCATTAATGACAGCGAAATTCAAAAAACATTCTTTCCGCAGATTATAGCAGATTATTGGGTATTAAACTCTTTTAAAAAACAAAAAAATAAGGCATATCCAATAATTGAAAATGGAACAGTGATGTATACCCAAAATGATGATCCTGATAACCAGATTGGATATTGGAAAAAATATGTCAAAAACATTAATTTTTGTCAATTTATAGGTGATCACTTTTTCATCAATAGAGATTATCCTAAGATATGTAACATCATTAACCAAACTTACAAAAAATTGTAGATTTAATAATTTAAACTATTCAAGTACAGGTTGTTATAAATTATATATGTCTTTTTGACTATCTTTTTATATCTTCTTAAATGTCCGCAAAG
>ERZ838839.1830-NODE-1830-length-18578-cov-23.484155_pt1 | contig 18578 bp, 11 predicted proteins | sample MGYA00519909_ERZ838839 | MGnify/ENA primary metagenome ERZ838839 (study PRJEB31850, sample SAMEA3708843) | human gut metagenome | biome: human gut; feature: human-associated habitat; material: faeces | place: China | collected 2014 ... | reverse complement strand
GCAAGCGCATCTCCATCAAGGATACCCGCGGCATCATCGACGCCATCCTGAGCGGCGCTATCAACGAGGCTCCCACCAAGAAGATCCCCTACTTCGATTTCGAGGTCCCCACTGCTCTGCCCGGTGTTGACCCCGCTATCCTCGACCCCCGCGACACCTACGCAGATGCCGCTCAGTGGGAAGAGAAGGCCAAGGATCTGGCTGGCCGCTTCATCAAGAACTTCGCAAAGTACGAGGGCAACGAGCACGGCAAGGCTCTGGTCTCCGCCGGCCCCCAGCTGTAAGCTGACAGCACCTCTTACATAAGGCCATAAGATCAAGACCCATCCGATCTCCCGCAAAAAGGAAGTCGGATGGGTCTTTCTTGTAATCCATCTCGTTTTATAGCACTCTGCGGAGGATACTGCACATGAAAAAAGCAACGGTCAACGACTACTTCCGACACCACTGGGTGAAGCTCATGCTCTTCGCGCTCTTTACAGCGGCGGTATCCTTTTTCGCGCCGCTGAAAAACTTCCAGCTCAAGTGGCTTATCGACTCCAAGAGCAAGCAGGAGGCGCTGGGCTATATGGGGCTGGTGTTCCTCATCACCTTCACCAGCTGGTTTTTCGAACGGCTGAGCCGCCGCTCCTTTACAAAACTCGCCTGCGGCGCCGTGGAGCAGGTACGGGGGCAGGTCATGGAGCGGGTGCTGCGCCGCCCGGTGTCCCAATATCAGCGGGAGGGCGACGCAGCCTATCTCTCCCTGTTGACCACCGACCTGCGCACCCTCTACGACGACTATTATATGTCCCTCTTCAACATCGCGTTCTGGGGCGGCATCATGCTCTGTGCGCTGGGGATGTACCTTTACATCAGCCCGGTGATGCTGGCGGCCATCCTGCTTGTGACCGTGCCGCCGCTGGTCCTGCCCCGGAAGATGAACGAGCGGCTCAAAGCCTCCCGAGACGCTTTTTCGCTCCAGATGGCGGGCTACACCCAGCAGCTCAAGGAGCTTCTGGGCGGGTTCGAGGTCATCCGGGGCTTTCTGCGGGAGGACGCCTATGCTACCCGCCACCGGGATGCTGCCCGGCAGGCCCGCGACAGCGAGCAGGCCTACCAGCAGAGCCTCAACGCCATGGTGGTCAACACCTCTCTCATCAGCAACCTCATCTTCCCCATCGTCATGCTGGTGGGCCTTTTTCTCGCTTTCGACGGGCGGCTGACGATGGGCACCGTCTCCACCGCCGCCAGCATGGCGAATTTCGTCATCACGCCCTGCAACCAGATCGCTCAGTGCTGGGCCAAGGTCAGATCCTCGAAGGGCATCCGTCAGCGGCTGGAAGCAGCCATGTCCGGCCCGGAAAAAGTCTCTGCAGGCCGGGCCATCGGTAAACTCGAGCACATCGAGTGCAAGGACACCGGCTTTTCCTACCCCGGGGCCGCTGCACCGGTGCTGCGCGGCGTCCGGCTGACGGTCTCCGGGCAGGAAAAAGCCGTCCTCGTGGGCGAAAGCGGCTGCGGCAAGTCTACACTGGCAAAGCTGCTGTTCCAGTACTACCCAGACTATACCGGCAGCATCCTCTTCAACGGCCAGCAGCTGCGGGACATCGACCGTCAGAGCCTCTACCAGCGGGTAGGTTACATTGCCCAGACAACCTATCTCTTCAATGACACCCTCCGCAGCAACATCTGCCTCGGCGCGGACTTCCCCGAGGCTCAGCTTTCCCACGCCATCGGGATGGCGGGCCTCACCGACTGGGTGAGCACCCTGCCCGACGGCCTCGACACCCTCATCAGCGAGAACGGCAAGAATCTCTCGGGCGGGCAGCGCCAGCGCATCGGCATCGCACGGCTGGCGCTTCGCCGGTACGACCTCATCATCGCCGACGAGATCACCGCCAGCCTCGACCCCGACACCAGCGGACAGATCATGGAAAATCTGCTCGCTCTCCCCTGCATGGTGGTAGCCATCACCCACGACGTCTCGGGGGCGTTCATGAAGCAGTTTGACAAGGTATACCGGGTGGAGCACGGAAGCGTCACACAAGCATAAAAGGAGGGCCTGTGCCGGGTTTCAGCACAGGCCCTCCTCTTGTTTTTACCGGTTATTTTGCCGCGTCGAACTCGGCCAGAATATCTTCCGTGGGAGCCGGGGTCACGAGGCTGACCACCGCGCAGACGGCCAGCGAGACGAGGAAGGCGGGCAGAAGCTCATAGATGCCGAAGACGCCGCCCAGCGGGCTGACGATGTACTTCCAGACGAAGACCATCAGGCCGCCGGAGAGCATACCGGCCAGAGCGCCCTGCCAGTTGCAGCGCTTCCAGAATAGGGCGCAGAGGACGACAGCGCCGAAGGAGCCGCCGAAACCGGCCCACGCAAAGCTGACGATGCCGAAGACGCTGGAGTTGGGGTCGCGGGCCAGCACCACGCCCACCACGCTGACGCAGATGATGGTCAGGCGGGCGGCGAAGAGGCTCTGCTTCTCGCTCAGCTTGAGGTGGCCGAACTCCTGCAAAATGTTCTGGGACACGCTGGACGCAGCAGCCAGCATCTGGCTGTCTGCCGTGGACATCGTAGCCGCCAGGATGCCTGCAAGGATGAGTCCGGCGAGGACTGCCGCCAGCACACCGTGCCGGCTGATGAGGCTGGCGATGCGGACGATGAGGGTCTCACTGGACGAGCCGCCGAGGAATTCCAGCGCACCGACCCTGGTCATGCCGAGGCCCACCATGCCGATGACGATGGACGCCGCCATGGCGATGACCACCCAGACGGTGGCGATGCGGCGGCTGAGCACCAGCTTCTTCTCGTCCTCGATGGCCATGAAGCGGAGCAGGATGTGGGGCATACCGAAGTAGCCGAGACCCCACGCCATGGTGGAGACGATGTCCAGCAGGCTGTAGGATGTGGCCCCGCCGGTCACAGCGTCGTGGCTGGCCGTCATGGTCAGGTAGCCGGAAAGGCTCTGGGCATTCTCCACCACAGCACCCCAGCCGCCGGCCACAACGATACCGTAGCCCAGCACCGCGATGAGGGCCAGCGACATGACCATCGACTGGATGAGGTCGGTGGTGGTGACGGCGCGGAAGCCGCCGAGGATGGTATAGCCCACGATGACGAGGGCCGACACCAGCATTGCTGCCATGTAATCTACGCCGAAGAGGCTGTGGAACAGCTTGCCGCAGGCCGCAAAGCCCGAGGCCGTATACGGCACGAAGAAGACGATGATGATGACCGCGCCCAGAGCGTTCAGCAGGTTGCGCTGGTCATGGAAGCGAAGCGACAGGAACTGCGGTACCGTGATGGCGTCGAGGTTGGCCGAATAGCGGCGGAGCCGCCGGGCCACGATGAGCCAGTTGAGCCAGGTACCCAGCGCAAGGCCGATGGCCGTCCAGCCCGGCGAGGCAATGCCTGTCAGGTAGGCCAGACCCGGCATACCCATCAGCAGCCAGCTGGACATATCGCTGGCCTCGGCACTCATGGCCGTGACCAGCGGACCCATCTTCCGGCCGCCGAGGTAGAAGTCGGCGCTGTCGTTGTTGGTCTTGCTGTAGGCGAAACCCACCAGAAGCATGGCCGCAAGATAGACGACGATGGTGACGATGATACAGATCTCACTCATATACGTTCCCCCTTTGGTGCTTTTTTCCTCTATGATAAAAGCACGGCCTGATTTTACCACAGTAAAGCATCAAAGTGCAAGACCCCTGGGCAGATTCTTCCCCTATGACCGAAATTTCGTCCTTTGCAGCGTCCAAAACCACTCAATATGCCAACAGGCCGTCCTCCAGAGGAGGACGGCCTGTTGGTTCGAATGAAGAAAATGATGAAAACAAAGAAGATGACAGATTATTTTGCGGCTTCGCCTTCGGGGAAGATGATCTTGTTCACGAAGAAGAAGATGACCATCGAGATGCCGCCGTTGAGTACCGTGGTGCCGATGTTGTAGATGAAATCAGGCACCAGCAGACCGGCCACAGCCACCCAGATGCAGTTGATGGAGTTGACGATGCAGGTGATGAGGCAGAAAGCCAGCAGATACCAGCCGATCTGCTTGGCGAGGTTGCCCTTGCTGCGGAAGACGAGGCTGCGCTGGATGGGGAAATTGATGCACTCGCCGATGACCATGGCCACCATGTAGGCGCAGAAGTAGGGCAGGCCGCCGTGGGCCGCGTCATAGCCGAGGATGTTCCACTTGAAGGTCTCGCCGAACAGGGTGATGTCGATGCCCGGCCAGCCGAAGTCCACCACCGGCAGGCTTGCAAATGCCTTGGGCAGGAACTGCAGAAGCAGATATTTGAACACGGTGATGAGGTTGGACACGATGACGAACAGTCCACCCTCCCGCACCCATTTGGCCGCGGCCGGATGCTTTGCGGCAAAGTTATTCCAGAAATTCATGGCCTTATTCCTTTCAGCTGTTTTTGAGCCGGTTTTCCATCTGGCTGTTCAGGATGAGATTCTTGACGAACTCATAGATGACCCGAAGGATGCCCACGAGCCAAAAGCCTTTCAGCTCCCAGACGAGGCCGTCCACCATGCCCATGCTCACCATGCCGTTGGTCATCTTGGCCAGCGCGCGCAGCGGCATATTATACTGGAACACGGTGTTCAGGTCGGGGGTGCCTTTTGCAAAGCTGCTGTCCAGACGGCAGCGCAGCACCTTCTGTGCCACCCAGCCCAGCGGACTGCGGCCATGGTCCATCTCGCCCAGCGTCATGTTCCGGTCGATGCGGACGACATCCTCCGGGATCGGATGGCCCAGCAGAGCCTCGAACTCGGCGTCGGTCACATAGGTGATCTGGCCGGAGACGTAGTGGAGCAGGTCGAGCCCCTCGTAGGGGTCGGGAGCGTCGGTCCCCTTGACGGAGACTTCCGCCGTCAGCCGGATGTCTGCGCTGGATGCACCCACGCGGAGCTGATAGCTTCCGCCTTCGACTTCCCAGCGGTCAGTCTTGACGTTCCAGTAGCGGAACGCCTTGTCGTCCAGAGCGATGCTCACCGTCCTGCTCTCGCCGGGGGCGAGGAAGACCTTTGCAAAGCCCTTCAGCTCCTGCGCCGGGCGGAAGACTTTGGCGTCCTGCTTTGCGACGTAGAGCTGGACGATCTCGGCACCGGCACAGCTGCCGGTGTTGGTGACGGTGAGGGTCACGCCCTTCTCGTCTGCCTTCAGATCACTGTACTCGAAGGTGGTGTAGCTCAGGCCGTAGCCGAAGGGGAACGCCACCGGCACACCGGCGGTCTGATAGTACCGGTAGCCCACATACAGGCCCTCGCGGTACTCCACGTTCCGGCCCTCGCCGCCGAAGTTCGCCTTGGCGGGGGTGTCGTCGTGAGCCTGCGCCCAGGTCTGGGACAGCTTGCCGCAGGGGCAGAGCTTGCCGGTGAGGATGTCTGCGGCTGCGTCGGCGCCTGCCTGTCCGCCCAGTGCGCCGTAGACCAGCGCCCTGCACTGGCCGACCCACGGCGTCTCTACCGGCGCACCGGCGCTCAGCAGAACGACGACGTTCGGGTTGACGGCAGCCACAGCGGCCAGAAGCTGCTGCTGGTTCTCGGCCAGCTTCATGTCGGCGCGGTCAAGACCTTCGCTCTCCCGCAGCTCATCGAGGCCAAGGCAGAGCAGAACGGTGTCCGCCTTCTTTGCGAGGGCCACAGCCTCTTCCAGCTTCTCGGCGTCAGCTGCACCCTGACGCTCGAAACCGGAGGCATAGCCCACGAAGGTGATGCCGCTGTCGTCAGCCTTGATGCTGTCCAGCAGGGTGTCCACCTGCAGGGCGTTGACGGCGCTGGAGCCTGCGCCCTGATAGCGGGGCGTCTCGGCAAAGTCGCCGATGACGGCCAGCTTCTCATTGGGCTTGAGCGGCAGGATTCCGCCCTCGTTCCTGAGCAGGACGATGCTCTCTGCGGCCGCGCGGCGGGCAAGCTTATGGTGCGCGGCAGCATCGAAGGTGCGGGGCGCTTTTTCCACCGCAGCGTGGGTGGAGAGCACCAGTTCCAGCATCTCGTCGAGGCGGGCGTCCACGTCGGCCTCGGAAATTTTGCCATCCTGTACGGCCTTCATCAGCTCCCGGATGGAGTCGCCGCCGGGGCAGGGCATTTCGAGGGTGGAGCCGTTCTTCACGCCGAGGGCGTGGTCATTGGAGCCGCCCCAGTCGGTGACGACGGCCCCGTCAAAGCCCCAGTCCTTCCGCAGAATGTCCTGCAGCAGGTGGGCATTCTCGTTGGCGTAGGTGCCGTTGATGAGGTTGTAGGAGGTCATGATGGTCTTGGGCTTTGCCTCTTTCACCACGATCTCGAAGCCGGTCAGATACAGCTCCCGCAGGGTGCGCTCATCGAGCACCGAGTCGCTGGCCATGCGGCGCAGCTCCTGACTGTTGACCGCAAAGTGTTTGGGGCAGGCAGCGATGCCGTTTTTCTGGATGCCGCGCACATAGGCAGCGGCCATCCTGCCCGCGAGGATGGGGTCTTCCGAGAAATACTCGAAGTCGCGGCCGCAGAGGGGGCTGCGCTGGATGTTCAGGCCAGGGCCGAGCAGGACAGCCACTTCCTGTGCGGCGGCTTCCTCGCCCAGTGCCTCGCCGACGGCTTCGCCCAGCTTCTCATCCCAGCTGCACGCAGTGGCGGAAGAGGTCGGAAAGCAGGTTGCCGGAACGCTGGGGTTGAGGCCCAGATGGTCGGCGGCACCGGCCTGCTTGCGGACACCGTTGGGGCCGTCCGAAAGGGTGATGGCCGGGATGCCCTTGCCCGGCAGAGCGCGGGTGGTAAAGACGGTCTCGCCCGAGAGCAGAGCGCATTTTTGCTCTAAGTTCAGTTTCTGGATGATGTCGGTATGCTTCATCGCATTTTCCTCATTTTATCCTGAGCAGGGCAAAGGCCCGCTGTCTGGTGCAGCGGGCCTTTGCCGTTGGTTCAGTTCAGGTGCTGCATGGAGAGAGGGTCCGGTTTAGACTTCTTCCTCTTCTTCCTTGCGCTTCTTGTAGTTCTTGATGGCGGTGTACTCCAAGCCAACGATGAGCAGCGCGGCCACGACGTCAGCGCCGATCAGGACGATCTTCCACTTTGCCATGCCGGGGTTCAGATTCTCAGCCTCATAAGCGCGGCTGTTGACCACGGTGTAGAGGATGTTCTTGGCAGAGGTGCGCATTGCCTGCTTGCTGCTGTTGGTCAGAACGGTCACATTGTTGTAATCGTTGCCGGTGGTGCAGAGCATCAGGTCGCCGCCGTTGCGGACAGCCTGATCGGCGGTCATGTAGCCGTAGACACCGAAGTAGTCGGTCTCGACGAAGCCAAGGAAGCCCCACTCGCCGCGCAGGACGTTCTGCAGCAGCTCAGAGCAGCCGCCAGCCCAGCGATTGCCGATGTAGTTGAAGGAAGACATGACAGCGTGGCAGTCAGCATCCTTGACAGACATCTCGAAGGGCTTGAGGTAGATCTCGCGGATCGCCTGCTCGTTGGACCAGGTAGCCGCCATGCAGTTACGGTTGCCTTCCTGATCGTTCAGGGCAAAGTGCTTCATGTAAGCGTAGACGCCGTGCTCCTGTGCGCCTGCGATGGCGTTTGCGGCCATAGCACCGGACAGGACACCGTCCTCAGAGTAGTACTCGAAGTTACGGCCGGAGAATGCGGTGCGGTGGATGTTCATAGCCGGGCCATACCAGCCGGAAGTGTTCATCTCATTGGCCATCTTGCCGATGCTGTCGCCGAAGTCGTGAGCCAGGTCCTTGCTCCAGGTCATACCGATGAGGGTAGCCGCCGGGAAACCGACAGAACCGACGCCGGTGAAGTTGTTGTTGATGGACGCAGGGCCGTCACAGTCGTTGGTGCGCACCTTGCCGATGCTGTCCACGGCTGCGGTCTGGTAGCCGCCGAAGCCGATGGTCTGCTGCAGGTCGTCGATGCTCATCTCATCCAGCAGGTCATCCCACTTGGAATCGTTGTAGTCCACGCCGCGCAGGTCAGCCAGCTTGAGGCCGTTCTTTGCGCCGGTGGTAATGTCCTCTGCGTTGGGGTCCTCGTCCTTCTCGTAGCCGGACTCGGTGTAGGTGAAGCAGTTCTCGAAGCCAGCCTTGACCTCATCGCTCATCTCATAGGTAGCAGGAGCGGCAATGGCCTCGTCGTAGTTTGCAAAGCCGTCTGCACGGGACAGATAGGTGATCTCGCCTTCGGCGAAATCGAACTGGTTGGTCGCCACGACCTCGTCGCTCTCGCGCTTGTTGGACTCGTTGTAAACGATGTCGGAGGCGACAGTGTAGGTCTTGGAATCCAGAACATTGTGGGAGTCAGAGTTGGTGCTGATGATGTAATCGCCAGCCTCCAGCACATAGCAGCCGTTGTTCTTGTAATCATAGGAAGCCAGATCCTCGACCGGGATGGTGAAGTCGATGGTCTCGCTCTCGCCGGGGGCAAGCTCGCTGGTCTTGGCGAAGTCCAGCAGGTTTGCGGAAGCCTTCTCAATGCCGCCGTTGGTGTACGGAGGATCATTATAGATCTCCACGACATCCTTGCCGGCAGCAGAGCCGGTATTGGTGACGGTGACAGAGAACTTCAGGCTGCTGCCGTCGCTGGTGATGTCGCTCATCTTCTGGGTGAAGGTGGTGTAGCTCAGGCCGTAGCCAAAGGGATAGACAACTTCCTTGTCATAGTCGATGAGGCCCTCATCGGCGGCGGTCTCATAGAACTTGTAGCCGACGTAGATGCCCTCAACGTAGTTGACGAAGGAGGGAGTGGTACCCTCGGGGTCGAACATACTTGCGTTGGAATTGAACTCGGAAGCGTTGGTGTACTTGAAGTCGCCGAAGTTGTTCCACCACGGAGAAGCGGTCAGGTCAGCAGCATAGGTGTCAGCGGTACGGCCGGAGGGGTTGACCTCACCGGCGACCACACGGCCAAAGCCCTCAAAGCCGGACTGGCCGGTGCCGGGGCAGAGCAGGACGCCCTTGATCTGGGGGTAGTTCTTGACCCAGTCCATCTCGAAAGCGTTTGCGCCGTTGTAAACGACGATGACGTTGTCGAAGTTGGAAGTAACGAGGTCGATGAGCTCTTCCTCGCGGTTGGACAGCTGCAGGAAGTGGTCGCCCTTATCCCAGTCGCTGCCCTCGTTCAGGCTGTCATCGTAAGTGCCATTGTAGTAGCCGGCGCCGCGCTGAGAACCACGGTAATCTGCCACACGGCGGACCCAGCTGCCGTCCACGACAGCAGACATATCGGTGGGAAGGTCTGCGCCCTCACCGCCGACGCGGGTGATGACGACCATAGCGGTGTCAGAGTACTCCTTGGCGTTTGCCATCATCTCGTCGGTGTACAGGCTGACATTCGGCTCGGGCAGGGTCCAGTCCTGCTGTGCCATGCCGACGCTGGGGCGGGTGGAGCAGTAATCGGTGTAGAACTTGCTCAGCTCGTCGTTGGTCTCGATGCCTGCATCATGCAGACCGGTGAGCAGGTCGGTGACAGGGTAAGCGTCGTTCAGAGCGCCGGAACCGGTGCCGCCGTAGCAGGGGCTGGTGGAAGCCCAGCCGAAAACGTTCAGCTTGGAGCCGGAAGCCACAGGCAGGATGTTGTCGTCGTTCTGAGCCAGAACGATGCCTTCCTGGGTGATCTCATTGACCAGCTCGGTGGCCTCTGCGGAAGTCTCCTCACTGATGGAACCTTCGCCGGAGACCAGGTCCAGCATGGTGGACATGGGGCCGGTGCAGATGAGGTTGACGACAATCGCCAGCGCCAGCAGAATGGCGAGGCCGGACTGCGCACGAATCATCTTCTTTTTCGCTTTGGGCATCTTCCGCACCGCGAACATCACGAGGAGCGCGAGTACGAGGACGACGCCGAATGCAATCAGATAGTTCTGAATGTTCGAAACTACCTGCATTACATCATCCATATTGATGGACAACATAATTTTCTTCCTCCTTATTCTGAATCCATATTTTCCGGGTACAGCTCCCGGAGCGTTGCCTCTATTATAAATGGATTCAAAGAAAATTCATAAACATCTTCACAATCTGTCATTTTGGAGGCATATTTTGCAGAAGTTTCAATTTGGTTTCAAATTTTATTGTGCTAATCCACAATTCCGAGCGCAGTTTTATTGTGCATCATGCCAAAAGCAAAAACTCCCCCAGCCGCTGACGCGGCAGCCCCCTCAAAGAGGTGGCCCTTGGCAAAGAGGACAATGTTTCGCTCTCTACCAAAGGCTCCCTCCCTGAGGGAGCTGTCACCGCAGGTGACTGAAGGAGTCCCTTTACTTTTCCGGGACCGGCAGCAGGATCCGCAGGGTGAACCAGCCGTCGGCCCAATGAAGGGTCATGGTGCCGTCGTGGCGCTGGGCGGCCGCCTGCACGCCCTGCAGGTCGTAGCCGCCGTGGGCGTTGTGGACGGGCAGACCGTCCTCGCCCATCTCCACGGGCTGGGCGCAGTAGTTCTCGAAGCGGAGCATCACGCAGCCGCTCTGGTTATAGATGGCCACCCGCAGCAGACGCTTTTCGGGGTCGGGCTCGGTCAGCACGCTCTCGATGGCGTTGTCCAGCGGCGCACCCACGAGGGTACACAGCTCCCGCGTGCTCAGAAAGCCCAGCTGGCTGCCGTCGGCCACGCTGGTCATGTTGATGCCGCGCTGCTGGCAGTCCATGCTTTTGGCGGTCAACAGGGTATCCAATACCGGGTTGCCGGTCTTGTTCTCGGCCTCATACTGCCGGAGGCCGCTCTCCATCCGGGCCAGAGCCGCGTCCTGCTTGGCCCGGTCGCGCTCGGCGCGGATGTCCGCGATTTGAATTTTCAGCTCATGATAGCGGCTGTTGATGAGCCGGATGCCCTCTTTGCTCCGCTTGTACTGCTCGTACTGGCGGTGGAGCACCTCGTCCATGGCGGCAAGCTCACTGTGGAGCGCCGCCTCCCGCAGCTGCTCGTGCTGGATCGTCAGGATGAGCACGCCGCAGAAATCCACCAGCGTGCGGATGTAGTAGACGCTCATGTCCACCTCGCGGTCGCCCAAGAACAGCAGGTTGCTCACCGCGAAGACCATCGCCGCCATAACGACGGCCACGAGGGCCGCTTTTCCGCTGATGACGATATGGCCCTTGGGACTTTTGTGCTTATGCTCCAGCACCCAGATGCAGCCGAAAACGCCGCCGTAGACCACCACCAGAAGCAGCAGTGACAGGCCGTCGGCCCCGCTGCGCTGAGGCCAGAGGAAGCAGTGCAGCTGCCACTCGGCGCTGGCCGCCAGCTCTGCCAGAACGAAGGCCCGGGCGCAGACATAGCCCGCTTCCAGCAGGGAGATGGTGCGGGTGACCCAGAGGTATAAATACTGTATCCCCACAGCTGCCGCCATGCAGGGGATCCACCACGCCAGCGGAACGCTGCCCGTGGCCTGCAAAAAAGCACTCAGGGCCAGCGCCCATGCCGCACTGGCAGCGATGGTGGCCGTTTTGCCGAAGCGGAGGCCCAGCGGCAGGGCGTAGATGCCCACGGCCAGACACTCGGCCAGCGCCGTATACAGGCGCGGGATGCTGGGCAGTGCCGTCATGCGCCCTCACCCCCGATGTGGTCGGCCAGCGCCGCGAGGAAGGCTTTCCGCCGGGGGCGGCTGACCTGCAATTCGTAGGGTCCCACCTGCACCATCCCCTGCTGCACGCTCTTCACCTGTGCCAGATTGACAAGGTAGCCGCTGTTGCAGCGGGCAAAGGGCCGCTCGGCCAGCTTTTCCTCAAAGGCTTTCAGGGTGCCTGCCGCCACGAAATCGCCCTCTTCGGTATAAAAATGGACGCGGTGTCCCTCGCTTTCCAGATAATAGATGAGGGACGAATCCAGCCGCCGCATCCCGCCCTCCACCGGCAGGGCCAGATAATGCCGTGCGCGGCGGCGCAGCTGTTCTTCGGCCTTGCGCAGCTGCTGCGAAAACGCAAAATAAGGCACCGGCTTGAGCACGTAGTCCAGCGCGCCCACGGCGTACCCGCCGATGGCGTACTGCGCCATATTCGTGATAAAAACGATGATGACGTCCTTGTCCAGCTCCCGCACCCGCCGGGCCGTCTCCATGCCGTCCAGATGCTTCATCTCCACGTCCAGAAACAGGATGTCGTACACCGGGCGGTAATCATCCAGCAGCTCCATGCCGTCGGCGAACTCCGTCACCGCGAACTCGGTGCCGTACTGCCGGGTGTGCCGCTGCACATAGCCCTGAAGCTGCACCCGCACCTCTGCCTCGTCCTCGACCAGAGCAATGCGTATCATTGCCGCACCTCCTTTTTCCGCAATTTCTCTGGTTTTTATTGTAACACGAAATAGGGCGTGTGGCAAATAGGAGAATAAAACAGCAGCCCCGCTTCATCTGCCGCGAGGCTGCTGTTCTGTGATTGGAAAATTTCAGGCTCAGTTCGTCTTGACGGCCACAAGGATACGGATCTTCCTGCCGCCGGAGCAGCCGAAGTTGTCGTACCAGCCGATGAGCTTATAATCCTCGGTGTTGATCTTGGGCAGCGAGGTGGCGAAATACTGGCCGTTCGACCACAGATACACCTGCATATCGTCGGCGGTCTCATAGCGCTTGTCGCCGCTCATGACCGAAGCTGCGCCCAGCTTATCGATGACTACCGGCGAGAGCTGGAGCATCCGGTTGATGGCCTTGCCGTCGGCAGAACGGCCGATGGCGATGCCGCCTGCGATAACGGGGTACTTGGTGGCGGTGCCGTAGGCCACCTGCTTGCCGCCGGAGTAGCAGACATAGGTCGCGCCCTCGCCCAGATAGTTGAGGAAGTCGCCCAGCGTACCGCCCACGCTGTCGCCGGTGCGGCGGAGCACATAGCTGAACAGCTGGTCCGTCTTGCCGGTAAGGGTGTTCCAGGTAGAGCTGACGACACTGCCGTCGATGAGGCCGTAGAGCACATCGCTGGTGCTGGGAACAAGGATGTTCTTCACATCCTGGAAGGTCTCCTCATCGGTCTTGTCTGCCTTGGTGGTGGTCGTGGTGGTCCCAGCGGGGAGGCCTGCGGCCTCTCTTGCGGCGTCCTGTGCCTTGTCGCTGATCTTTTTGTCGATCTTTTTGGCGGCTTCGTCCGTCAGGCGGCGGACAGAATCCAGCGCAGCATACTCCCACAGGTCACCGGTCACATCGTCGAGGATGACCCGGTCGATCTGGCCTGTGGAATTGGTGGTGTAGTAGCGGACGTCGCTTTCACTCAGAGTTACCCCCGATAGGCGGCTGGGGCGAACTGCCCCAGCCACACCCTCCGACGTCGTATCAATGATCTGCACGTTGTCTGCAAACGGGGTGTCGCCCAGCGCGGTGCCGTCGGCGCTGACGGTGCCGCTGGTCGAGCGGGGCGAGATGGACTGGACACTTTCGCCGTCACCGTCCACGCTGATCTCCACCAGCTTGCCTGCCGGGAAATTGAGCTTATTGTCCACATTGACGGTGCGGGCGGTGCCGTCGGTACACATGACCGAGACAGCCTGCTGCACCTCAGCGCTGTTGGTCTCCACAAGGGTGCGGGATGAGGACTGGACCACGCCGTAGAACACAGCGTCTGCCGCGTCGCCGGTGAGGACGGAGACAGCTGCATCGTTCATGCCCAGCAGCAGAGTGACCACCTGGCCCACGCCGCCGCCGGACAGAGAAGACAGCTGGTAGGCCACAGAGGGCGAAGCGATGGTGTAGGTGACGCCGGCCACGGTCACAGAGGTCGGAGCGCTGGCCGAGGGCGAGACAGCCGTCACGCGGCCTGCGGCGCGCTTGTTGTAGATCCAGACGGTACGGGCGCTCTCGTTATAATAGTAGACATCATAGGGAGAGAGGGCCGCAGAGGTGGTGACTTCGTCGTTGCGGTAGATGGCCGCCGGGGCGAAGGGCAGGACGGTGGAAGCATCTGCCACGAAGGGACCCTTGACGTTGTCCAGCAGGATGGAGGAGATGTCCACCTGGCCGTTGCTCACGGCAAAGCCCAGGGTGGAGGCGTAGACCTGACCGCTGCCGTTCATGGCGGTGAGGGCGTTGTAGAAGAGCATGGTACCCTGCTCGAGGGTCAGAGTCTCGCCCTGACGGGCATTGATCTCATTGCGCAGGCCCAGTGCGCTGGCCTTGCTGAGCTGAGCTGTGGGGAAAGCACCACCCAGCTTTGCCACATCATAGCCCAGCAGGCGCAGCGCCATGGTGCAGGCTTCTTCCAGCGTGACGGTATTGTCCGGGCGGAAGCTGCCGTCGGAGTAGCCGGTCATCCAGCCGTTCTGGACGGCGGTGCGGATGTAGACCGCATAGGGAGAGTCGCTGTCCACGTCGCTGTAGAGGCGGCCGGTGCGGCCTTGTGCCGTGGTGGTATCGCGGTAAGCAGAGAATGCGGTGAGGAGGCGGGCCGCCTGCCCACGAGTGAGGGGCGCACCCAGAGAACCGGCCTGCTCGGCGGTCAGACCGCCCAGTGCCGTCGCCGTCTGGACTGCCGCGTTGGAGCCGACCGCAGAGGCGGGCAGCACCAGCATGGAAACAGCCACGCAGACAGCCAGCAGGAATGCGAGGAATCGTTTTTTCATGGTAAACTCCTTAATCATATCTGAGCGCTTCGATGGGGTTCAGGCTGGCGGCACGGCGGGCCGGCAGGAAGCCGAACAGGACACCGATGCCGCAGGAGATGCCCACGGCGATGGCTGCTGCGTCCGCCGAGGGGGTGACGTTCAGGGTAATATCCGTCAGGATATACGGAAGGATCTGGTTGATAATGGCCGACACGACGTAGCCCAGCACGATGCCGAGGCAGCCGCCCAGTGCCGATGTGACGCCGGCCTCCACGACGAACTGGGTCAGGATGGTGCTCTCCTGTGCGCCCAGTGCCTTGCGGATACCAATCTCACGGGTGCGTTCGGTGACGGACACCAGCATGATGTTCATGATGCCGATGCCGCCGACCAGCAGCGAGATGCCTGCAATGGCCGTCAGGACGCCCACCATGACGTTGATCATGGAGGACATCTGCTTCATGGCTGCGCTCAGGCTCATGACGTAGACATAGTCGTCCTTGCTGACCAGCTTCTTGAGCCGCGACTGCAAAAACTCCTGTGCCTCATCCGAGTGGTCCGCGTCCTGCAGGACCACATAATACTCGCTGACACTGCTGGTGTTGTTGACGCTCATCAGGGTGGTATAGGGAACGAGAACAATGTCGTCGTTGCCGCCCTCGTACTGAGAGGCGGGTTTGGAGCGGCCTTCCAGCACGCCCACGATGCGGTACTCGCTGGCGCCCACCTTGAGGGTGCTGCCGAGACCGTTGCCGCCGAAGATCTTGCGGTCCACATAGTCGCCGATGACACAGATATTCTTGTTGTCTATCAAATCGGTGTACTGGATGCCGCGGCCCTTGGCCACCTTGTAGTTGTTGATGGTCATGTAATCTTCGTTGACGCCGCTGATGCCGGTGCGGCGGTACTTCTCGCCCGCCACCCGCAGCGTGTCGCCGCCGGCGCTGGCAATCGGCGAAAGACCCTTATAATACTCGGGCTTCTGGTTGATGATGTTATACACATCGCTGACCTCCACCGTGCGGGTGCTGGCGGTCATGACGTTGACGGCCAAAATATCGCTGCCCATGTCGGAGTAGAAGTCCTGCATCATGTTGGTCATGCCGTTGCCGAGACCGACGATGACGATGACGGCCATGACGCCGATGATGATGCCCAGCATGGTGAGGAAGGTGCGGACTTTGTTGCTCAAGACGTTCTGGACGGCCTGTTTGAAGGTCTCCTTTATCATGCCTGCGTCCCCTCCTCTCCGGCTTTCGGCTCTGCCATCATGAAGTTCGGCTGAACGACTGCCTCGGGTGCGTGGGCATCGCCATCGTAGACGACGCGGCCATCTTCGAGACGGATGATGCGCTCGGCCTGCACAGCAATGGAGTTGTCGTGGGTGATGAGGACGACCGTATTGCCCTGTTTGTGCAGGTCTTGAAGCATTCCCAGAACTTCGCGGCTGGTGTGGGAGTCCAATGCACCGGTCGGCTCGTCGGCCAGGATGACCGCCGGGCCGCGGGCCAGCGCACGGGCAATGGACACACGCTGCTGCTGACCGCCGGAAAGCTGGTTAGGCAGGTTTTTGAGCTTATTGCCCAGACCCACCCGCTCAAGGGCAGCCTTTGCCGTCGCGTGGCGCTGTGCGGCGGGGATGCCCGCATACACAAGAGGAACTTCCACGTTCTCCAAAAGTGTCAGCTTCGGCAGCAGGTTGTACTGCTGGAAGATGAAGCCCAGCTTCTCGTTCCGGATGTGTGCCAGCTCACGGCGGCTCATCTTGCCGACATCCTTGCCGTCCAGCAGATAAGTGCCTTCGGTAGGCACGTCCAGACAGCCGATGATGTTCATGCAGGTGGATTTACCAGAACCGGACTGGCCGACGATGGCCACGAACTCGCCTTTGTTGATTTTGAAAGAGACGTGGTCGGCGGCCTTTACGAGGGTATCACCCATCTGGTAATACTTGCAGACCCCATCAAATTCTATCAGCGTGCTCATTCGTCATCTCCTTCGGCGGAGGCCATCATGTTGCTGTAGAAGTCGGTCGCACTGACGCTGGAGTTGTCGTAAGCGATGGTATCGCCCTCCTGCAGGCCGCTCTTCACTTCGATGTAATCGTCATCGCTGATGCCGGTGGTCACCTTGACGTAGACGTAGCCGTCGGGAGCGGTCATGGAAGTCTCAGCATTGGCAGCGCTGGGCGAATCCTTGGTCACCAGCACATAGCTGCCCCGGACGAGGGCGGCGTTGGGCAGGGCCAGAACATTCTTGACGCTGGCGGTGGTGATCTTCGCAGTGGCGTTCATTCCGGGCAGCAGCTCGCCCATGTCGTCGATGCGGACGGTGACGGGGTAGCTGGTGGAGCCGTTGGCGGTAGTGCCTGCCACGAGGATGCTGCTGATGACGCCCTTGTAAGTCTCACCCGGGACGGCGTCGGCGGTGATGTCCACCTCCTGGCCGACCTCGAGGGAGCGGATCTTCAGCTCGTCCACGTTGAGCTTCATTTCCAGATAGCTCATATCGTAGATGGTGCAGAGGTTCTGCATGGCGGTGTCGTTGGCGCTGAGCTTGTCGCCGGCCTTGACTTTCTTATCCACGATGGTGCCGCTGATCGGGGCGTCGATGGTATAGTGGCTGATGGTCTTCTCGGCAGAAGACATCTGCAGCTCGGCAGCGCGCAGGCTGTCAGCGGCGTTTTTGGTCTGCTTGTCCAGATCCTTGCCGGTAATGCGGAGGATGACGTCATCCTGACGGACGGTGCTGCCCTCCTTGACGCAGAGTTCGGACACGGTACCGGAGGCAGCTGCCACGACAGTCTCCTCGCGCTGGTAAGTAAAGTGTGCAGAGTTGAGGGAGCTGACGCCGTTCACCTGTGCCACAGCGGCCTGTGCGGTGGTCAGGCTGCCCGCGTTGGGAACAGCGATGGTGACGGTGCAGGTCATCAGGCTGGCGTCGCCGGCAGGGTCTGCACCGGAAACGGAGCGGATGGTGCCGTTCAGCACCTCAAAGGTGGTGTCCGGCATGACCTGCGCGGCCTGACCGGCGACAAAGCTCTGGGCCTCTGCGGCAGGGAAATCCACGGCCAGCAGCATCACGGAGGTGTCGCGGATGGTGGCCACAGTCTGACCAGCCTGCACGGCGTCGCCTGCGGCGACTGCAAAGGAGCTGACCTCGCCGCTGATCCTGGTGCGGACGTTCTGCATATCCGCAATGTCATCGTAATTGCGCTGTGCCTGCTCCACCGAGAGCTGTGCGCTCGCGAGGTTGTTTTCCACATCCGAAATGTCGATGGTGTAAAGAATATCGCCCTTCTCGATGCTGTCGCCCAGCTCAAAGTCGGCGGTGAGCACCGTGCCGGTGACGAGGGACTTGACGGTGTAGGAATCGGCGGCGTTGATGGTGCCGCTGCCGTCGTAGACGTTCACGATATCGCGGCGTCCCAGCTTCTCCTGCGTGTAGGCAAGGTCTGCCGACGCACTGCGGCTCCTGCGCGGCACGATGACCGCCACCAGCACCGCTGCGGCTGCGACCACCGCGATGCAGCGCTTTTTGTGGGTCTTGATAAAGTGGAACACCTTATTTTCTCCGCCGGTATTCTCCTGCGGAGAAGTGTCCTGTGTCTTCTTGTTGAAACCTAGCATGAAAAGCCTGACCTCCTGTGTTTCATGAAAAAGAAAAGTTCTTTCTGCCTGTTTTCATTCGTTCTGCGCTTTCCCCCACAGCGTCCGCCAAAAACGTCCTGTCTGCGAGATACTGCCCCGGGTTAGCGGCGCAAACCGTTATAATGATACCACCTAACAAAACGGACTACAAGAAATTTTTCCTGCACAATCTGCAACTTTTTTGAAAATTTTTCCATCATCTCTGTGTCTGGAAACTGGAACATCAGACAGAGCTTTCGGATGAAGCGTTCATCCACTCGCTCCGGCCCTTCGTGCAGCGGCTTTTGGGATACCGTCAGAAATAACCTGACGATCCGTGAGATGACGGCTCTGATGGGCGGTGACGGCATGATGGAGTAACAAACAGAAAAAGACTTCCGCTTTGAGAATGTGAAATGAACCCCAAAAGTTAGACAAAAAACGAATTAAGCGGCCCCAACGGTCTG
>ERZ838839.1825-NODE-1825-length-18636-cov-8.088585_pt1 | contig 18636 bp, 10 predicted proteins | sample MGYA00519909_ERZ838839 | MGnify/ENA primary metagenome ERZ838839 (study PRJEB31850, sample SAMEA3708843) | human gut metagenome | biome: human gut; feature: human-associated habitat; material: faeces | place: China | collected 2014 ... | reverse complement strand
CGGTATTGTAAATCCAAATGGCTTTAACGATGACCTTACATATAAAGCCGATGATTTTCAGACAATGACCATGGGAACAGGACCATATATGTATCAGGGAGACTTCGACGGAAGTGTTTATACCTTTGTCCGCAATCCATATTACTGGGGTGAGACTCCTGAGGCTGATACTTTCAAGATAAAGGTCATTCCGGATAATGATGCAAAGGTGCTCGCACTCAGAAGTGGTGAAATAGATGCTATAACAGGTGCAGCAAGACTCAGCGCGGATGCTTACACCGAACTTTCCGCAGACAGCTCTTTCGGCACAGCAATCAATGATGAGCCTACTCTTACAAATTATATAGGCTTCAATATGGCAAAAGAGCCATTTGATGATAAAAATGTGCGTCTTGCCGTTGAATATGCAATTGACAGGGATTCCATATCAAACGATGTTTTCCAGGGAACAATGACACCTGCCGATACTCTTTTCAGCGAATCAAAGCCTTACTGTGATGTTGAGGCAACTGTTTACAGCTATGATCCGGATAAGGCTGCACAGCTTCTGGATGAAGCTGGATGGAAGGATTCCGATGGTGACGGCATAAGGGACAAGGATGGAACTCCACTTGAATTGACTATGCTTTATACAAGCGATTACGGAAGCATCGGTGATGGTATGCTTGCGATTGCTTCTCAGCTTGGCAAGGTTGGCTTCAAGGTAAATGTTTCTGATATGGATATGATGACCTATTATGAAGCTTCGATGAACGGTGAATATGATATTATCCACTATCGTACTTACGGTGGTTCGTTTGATCCGTTCACGGTCGTTACCAATATGGATCCAACAGTCAGCGCAGATCCCGTTGCGGTACAGTTTGCTGAATTCCTGCCTGAGGGGATTGTTTCCGAGCTGGACTGCTCCGCTGATGAAAGCCGTATAAGTGAGATATACAATACGATTCTCACAACGATTCCAGATGAAGCTCTCTGCGTTCCTTTTGCAAACACGGTTGAACTTGCCGCATGGAACAGTGATAAGATAAACGGCTATGAATTCTGCTCAGACAGCCAGTATGTTGAAGTGAGTGGACTAGACCTTAAATAAGACTATCAGCTGCATATCTGTCAGAGATAACAGATGTGCAGCGTATTTGTATGCAAGGAGAATTTATGAAAAAGATAAATCCCGAAACATGGAGAAACTACAAATTTGCAGGAGAAGAAGACGGAAAGAACTGCACGATCTATTATCTTTCTGATTCTGATGGAAGTGGAAAAGGAATCATGCACGTTTATGAAGTCATGAATGGAATACTTATGTCCTATGATGTCCTTGATATGAAATCATGCTGGCAGGACACTCCGCCCGTTCCGGGGTTTATTCAGATAAATTACTGTAACGAAGGATGCTTTGAATTTGAGCTTGAAACAGGTGAAATTGGCTTCTTAAGCAGCGGAGATCTTGCAATCAGTGATACAAATGGCTCACAGTTTGTATCTTCACATATTCCTTACGGAAAATACAGAGGCATTTCTATTATGATTGACATTGAAAAGGCACAGCCTGTCATAGACAAGCGCATACCTGAAGCAGGAATTGATCTTAAACGCATTTCGGAGCGTTTATTCAGCAATTCACCGACTTTTTTTATAAGAGCCAAACCTGCTCTTGAGCATATTTTCTCAGAACTGTATCATGTTAATGAAGAGATAAGAAAACCTTATATGGTGCTAAAAACTCTGGAGCTTTTGTGTTTTATAAATGCAAGCGGTTATGAATGTCAGGAGCGTCTGCCAAGCTTTTCCCATGCGGTCGCAGAGGCGGTAAAGGAAGTACACGCTTACATAAATCATCACTTTATTGATGAGATCACTGTAGGCGAACTTGCATCAAAATTCTGCATTTCTGAAACAAATCTCAGCAGTTGCTTTAAACGTCTTTACGGTCAGCCTGCAGGTGCTTATATCAGAGCAAAAAAACTTCGATATGCGGCGGAACTTCTTTCAGGACGCACGGAAATGAGTGTCGGAGACGTTGCGCATCTTGTCGGGTACGGCAATCAAAGCAAGTTTGCTTCGGCATTCCGTGCGGTTTACGGTTATTCTCCGCTTGAATATCGCCGGAGAATGAAAAATAATGCTTCGGAGCAAAAAAAACGCTTTTCGGAGTAGAAAAAAGAAGTCTTAAATCTGTAATATTAAGAGGTACATGAAAAAGTGTACCTTTTTTATTTTATGTTGGTTAGCTAGTGCTAACAATAGGAGGAGAGAAATGGCATCTATATTAAAGTATGCGGGAAAGTACAGACGACACATTTTTACAGCACTTGCACTTATCTCGATAAGCGTTCCCATAGGGGTTGTGCCGTATTTTCTGATAAGCGATCTTATCGGGAAATACATTAGTGAAGCTGCGGCAATGGCAGATGTTGTGAGAACATCTGCGCTTATATTGATTTGCTTTACGGTAAAGTATATCCTTTACGGAGAGGGACTCAATCTTTCCCACGAGGGAGCGTTCGGAACGCTTTACAATATGCGCGTAAAGCTTGCTGATGAGCTTATGCACCAGCCACTGGGAGAGGTTGCAGATGGTGGAACAGGAAAATACAAGAAAAGCTTTGTGGAAGAAATAGGACGGATTGAGCTTATGCTTGCACATATGCTTCCAGAGGGGATACCCAATCTTGTTATGCCGTTTATTGTGCTGGCAGTGATTTTTGTGACAGATTGGAGAATGGGGCTGCTCTCACTTGCATCGTTGCCGTTCGGAATCATCGGAATGGGAATGATGATGAAATCAGGAATGAAAAAAATGCCGCTTTATTATGAATCTGGAGCAAAACTCAACAATGCCGTTGTTGAGTATGTTTCGGGAATGGAAGTAATAAAGATCTTTGGACAGACCACAAGCTCATTTAAAAAATATTCTGATACGGTGGAGAATTATAAAGTATTTACCCTTGACTGGTTCAGTGAAAGCTGGCGTTCAATGTCGCTGGTTTATGCTGGAATGCCATGCACGGTTCTGCTCACATTGCCTGTCGGTGCGATAATGTATTACAATGGCATGCTTGATCTTAACACATGGATTTTTGTTCTTATGCTTGATCTCAGTATGAGCGGACCGCTTACGAGAGTCATAAATTTCTTCCCAATGTTTCCGCAGGTGGATTACACTGTAAAGCAGCTTGAAGCTCTTTACAGTGCGGAAGACGTTCATTCTGGAAATATTTCCGAGCTTCCAGAAAGCTATGATGTGGAATTTAAAAATGTTACATTTGCATATAAGGATAGGGATGTTCTTAAAAATGTGAGCTTTAAAGCAGAGCAGGGGAAAAAAACGGCTCTTGTTGGTGAATCGGGCAGTGGAAAATCTACTGCAGCAAGACTTACCGTTCATTATTGGGACGTTTCGGATGGAAGCATAACCATCGGCGGACGTGACATTCGTGAATATACTTTTGATACGCTTATGAGTATGACAGCCTATGTTGCGCAGGATAATTTTCTCTTCAGGGGGACGATTGCTGATAATCTTCGCATGGGAAAAAAAGACGCAACAATGGATGAAATGATAGCTGCGGCAAAAGCTGCTGCCTGCCACGACTTTATTTCAAAACTTCCTCATGGCTATGATACTGAAGTTGGCGTGCTCGGAGGAAAGCTTTCCGGAGGCGAGCGTCAGCGCATAACCATTGCAAGGGCAATACTGAAAAATGCACCTATAATAATTCTTGATGAAGCCACTGCATATACCGATGCGGAAAACGAGGAAATTATAACAAATGCTCTTAATGAACTTACAAAGGGCAGAACTGTCATTATGATAGCGCACAGACTTTGGACTATCGCAGATGCTGATAATATAGTTGTGCTTGAAAGTGGCAGAGCCTCTGCAAATGGAACTCATGATGAGCTTATGGAAAGCAGCAGTATTTACCGCAGGTTGTGGCAGATGAGCCTTGAAGCTGGTAATTGGAACATCGCTGTAAAGGAGGATTCTGAAAATGTTTAAGTTCATAAAGAGAATAATGGGACTTTCAGGTGAATACCGCAAAAAACTTGACTGTGCTTATGTACTTTCATTTTTTGAAAGTCTTGCATCGAATGTTCCGATATGTATGCTGCTGTATGTGCTTATGACTATAATGGACGGTAACTTTGGCAAAAATAGTATTATCATCGCTTTTACTGGTATTTTTGCAGGTGTTATTCTCAGAATGATATGCCGCTACCTGACAGATATAAACCAGTCTGGTGTGGGATATGAAATATTTGCCCGTGAGCGTATGAACTTTGGCGACAGGATAAAGCGCTTTCCAATGGGATTTTTTTCCGAGGATAATATTGGAAATGTTACCTCTGTCATTACAAATGATATTTCCTTTGTGGAAGAACATGGAATGGATACCCTGGGAAAAATAACAACTTCCGTTATCGGTATCGGCATATCTTTCGTTTTTCTCCTTGTGCTCAATATATGGGTGGCTTTGGCTATGGCAGTTACAACGGCATTGTTTTTTGCTGCATTCGCTGCGGCTCACCAGGTTGCTTCGGAAGAGGCTGCAAATCAGCAGGAGGCACAGAACAAGCTGGTTGGAACGGTCATTGAATATATAAAGGGAATGCCTGTTGTAAAGGCATTTAACCTTGCAGGAAAAAGCCACAAAGCGACCTCGGAAGATTTTCTGAAGCTCACCGAAGCTCAGATAAAATTTGAAAAACGTTTTTCAATGCCAGTTATCGTAGCACAGTGTATGACAGGACTTTGCATTTCAGCAGTTATTTTTATCTGCGGATATGTTGGCCTTAACGGCGGAATGGAGCTCCCCTTTGTTATTGCAATGTCAGTTTTTGCTTTTGAACTTGCAGCTCCAATGCTTGCGCTTATCAATATAACTGCATTCAGAGTTGCAGATGCTTCTCTTGACCGTTATGACAGAATAAGGCAGACTGAATTGATGGATAATAGTGGAAAAACAGTCAAGCTCAATAATTTTGATATTGATTTTAAAAAAGTCACATTCGGATACAATGAATCGGCTGTTATCAAGGATATGAGTTTTCATATACCACAGTACAGTATGACGGCACTTGTTGGAAAAAGCGGTTGCGGAAAAAGCACCATCGTAAATCTTATTGCCCGTTTCTGGGACACTGATTCGGGTATGGTAAGTATTGGAGGAACAGATATTAAAGCAATGACAACGGAAAGCCTCCTTGAAAATATAAGTGTAGTTTTTCAAAATGTGTATCTTTTTAACGATACCATTTTCAATAACGTTGCTTTTGGAAAAAAAGGTGCAACGAAGGAAGAGGTTATTGAAGCCTGCAAAAAGGCTCGCTGCCATGAGTTTATATCAGCTCTTGAAAATAGCTATGACACGGTGATAGGGGAAGGCGGCTCGACACTCTCTGGAGGAGAAAAGCAGCGAATATCTATTGCGAGAGCGATACTTAAGGACGCTCCCATAGTTTTACTCGATGAAGCAACTGCCAGCATTGACCCCGATAATGAGGCCTATATTCAACAGGCGATAAACGAAATGGTAAAGGGAAAAACGCTTGTTGTGATTGCACACAAGCTTTCGGCAATAATGGAAGCTGACCAGATACTTATGATTGAGGATGGCCAGATAACCGCGAGAGGAACCCATTCTCAACTGCTTCATTCAAGTTCTGCTTATTACGAGCTTTGGAAAAGGCAGAATCCTTGAGCTGCCAATTTAGGAATCTGCCAGAAACCGTACCTGCTGTGGTATAAACCAGAAGTCGTTGTCGTAAAATGTGGTAAGAAAATCAGACGAATATATTTTTCCAAGAATTTGTGGTAAAAATGTGGTCAAATCAAGAAAATCGAGTGCGAAAGTAAGTGAAAAATCCCTGTGAAGCCCGTAAAATCAAGGCTTCACAAAATCTTCACAAAATAATTAGCACTCACCTCTTGACAGTGCTAATAATAAGTGTTATATTACAGCTAGAACAAAGGAAGAGGGATACAAAGAGAGGAAAAGAAGAAAACCTCCGGTATCCGGAAGCCTTTCCGTTCCAAAGAAACAGGTAAACAAAAAGATCCGGTGAAAAGAAAAACCGGAGAAAAAGCATGGATCAGGTTCCATGAGAAGAATAAGAAGGAGCGATGACTTATGTTAATGCCTAGTATTTTTGGAGAAAATTTATTTGATGACTTTTTCAACGATTTTCCGTTCTATGATTATGACAAAGAGATGAAGAATACAGAAAAGAAACTGTATGGCCGCAAAGCCAGCCATGTGATGAAAACAGATATTCGCGAGCTGGATAATGGCTACGAGGTAGTGGTTGACCTTCCGGGCTTCACAAAAGATGAAGTTCAGGCCACACTGGAAAATGGTTATCTGACCATCAGTGCAGAGAAAGGTCTTGACAAAGACGAGAAAGAAAAAGAGAGCGGCCGCTACATCCGTAAAGAGCGTTACGCAGGTGCATGCAGCAGAAGCTTCTATGTAGGTGAGGATATTACCGAAGAGGATATCAAGGCTGAATTTAAACACGGTCTGCTGAAACTTTTCGTACCGAAGAAGGAAGCAAAACCGGCTGTGGAGCAGAAAAAGACAATCTCCATTGAAGGATAAAAGAAAAAAAGCAAAAGTGTTTGCCGCCCGGGAGTGTTAAAATTCCCGGGCGGCAAAATTTTTATCTTTTCTGGTACATTCCGAGGGAAAGAATCCGGAATACGCGGGCGGATATACGTGATTTTCGGATTCGGAAAATAAATTGTATACAATAATGTACTTGCTATTTGGGAACAGGTCGGATACAATAGGCGTGACAATTACAAAATGAGAGAACTCGTATCAAAAGGAGAAATCATGAAGAAAAGAAGAAGCGTACTTGCGCTGCTTTTAGTTGCAGCTCTTACTGTTGTACTTGGCGGATGCCAGGATGGCAAGGATGGGAAAGCAGATTCTTCCGATACCACAAGTTCTCAGGTATCAACGGAATCAACCCCGACAGGGGAACCTGTTATGGGAGGTTCCATCACGGTAGGAATTCCTCAGGACATTGAGGATAGTCTTGACCCACACAAATCTGTTGCGGCAGGAACGAAAGAAATCCTATTCAATATTTATGAGGGCCTTGTAAAGCCCGATGAAGAAGGAAATCTGAACGATGCGGTGGCAGAGAGCCATTCGATCTCGGAGGATGGAAAGGTTTATACCTTCAAGCTCCGGAATGGTGTCAAGTTCCACGATGGAACGACCGTCACTGCAGAGGATGTAAAATATTCAATCGAACGCTGTGCGGGTATCAACGGAGACGGAACGCCTCTGGTAGAGGCATTTTCCAATGTAGACAAGGTTGAAATTCCGGACGAGAGCACGATCGACATCTATTTAAAAGAGGCAGACACTGAGTTTCTTGCCTATCTGACGGTGGCGATTGTACCTGAGCATGTGGAAGATCTGGAAGCAGATCCGGTCGGAACAGGCCCGTTCCACTATGTATCACGGTCCCCGCAGGAAAATATTGTCCTTGAAAAATTCAGCGATTACTGGGATACGGAAAATCAGGCGTATCTGGACAAGGTAACATTTCGAATTGTCAAGGACAGCAATGCAGTCGTAACAAACCTGAAATCCGGTACACTGGACATGTATGCACGTCTCAGTTCCACACAGACAGCGCAGCTTGCCGAAGATTCCGATTTTACGATTTATGACGGCGGTATGAACCTGGTACAGGCGCTGTATCTGAACAATGCCGTGGAACCGCTCAACAATGTGAAGGTGCGCCAGGCGCTCTGCTATGCGGCAAACCGCCAGGAAGTGCTGGATATGATTGCAGACGGAAAAGGAACGATCATCGGAAGCAGCATGTTCCCGGCATTTGGAAAATATTATGTGCCGGAACTGTCAGAGCGATATAATCAGGATATTGAGAAGGCAAAAGAACTGTTAAAAGAAGCCGGATACCCAGATGGATTTGAGCTTACGATTACAGTGCCGAACAATTATCAGCAGCATATCGATACAGCCCAGGTTCTGGTAGAGCAGCTTAAAGCGATCGGTGTTACTGCCAAAATTCAGCAGGTCGAGTGGGACAGCTGGCTGTCGGATGTATATGCAGACCGGAAGTTCCAGTCCACGGTTGTCGGCGTTGACGCGGCATATCTGACCGGACGCGCGTTGCTGGAACGGTTTACCTCAACATCATCCAAGAACTTTATCAACTACAGCAACGAAGAGTATGATAAACTGTATCAGCAGGTTAAGACCAGTACGGATGAAGAGGAGCAGGTTGAGCTTTACAAAAAAATGGAAACACTGCTCTGTGACGATGCGGCAAACCTGTATATCGAGGATATGGCATGCGAGGTTGCACTTCGGAGCGATTTTGCGGGCTACCAGTTCTATCCGCTGTATGTGCAGGATATGGCTAAAATTTACAAAGTAAAATAAAAATCAAATTATAGGGGACTCAAAAGGCAGAGGGAAAAGAAAAACTCTCATTCAATTGTCAAATGCTGCCGGAAGAGTCCCCTGTAATTATTAGTAGAAATCCCGAAAATATGTTAGGCTTGACTTTTTTTCCGACACTGCCTACTATAGAAAAAGACAGGGAAAACGTAAGGGCTCCGCGGCAATGCAGGAGGCCTTTTTTTAAAAGAAGGGGGAACCATGACAGATTTTCTGGTAAGACGTTTTGTAAAAGATTATGAGAAAACCGACAACGCGGATGTGCGCACGAGCTATGGCATTTTGTCAAGCATCGTGGGAATCTGCTGCAACATTCTGCTGTTTACGGCAAAGCTGCTGATCGGTGCTGGAATGAACTCTCTGGCGATTATGGCGGATGCGTTCAACAACCTCTCGGACGCGGCATCGTCTGTGATCAGCTTCGTCGGTGTGAAGATGGCAAACAAACCAGCCGACAAAGAGCATCCGTTCGGGCATGGGCGGATCGAGTATATTGCAGCGCTGATCGTTTCGTTTCTGGTTATTGAAGTCGGCTTTACGTTTTTAAAGAGCTCCCTGGAGAAAATCCGCAATCCGGAAGAGATCACATTTCAGATGGTTCCGTTTTTGATTCTGGTGCTCTCGGTTGGTGTAAAGCTGTGGATGGCGCTTTTCAACCGAAAACTGGGAAACCGCATTCAGTCGAAGGTGATGCTGGCAACGTCGGCGGATTCCATGGGCGACGTGATCACGACGAGCGCAACGATCGCTTCTACATTGATCTGCCATTTCCTTTCGGTTAATATCGATGCAATCGCAGGACTTGTTGTGGCGGTACTCGTTATGTGGTCCGGTATTTCCATTGCAAAAGATACATTGGAACCGCTGATCGGGCAGGGCGCGGATCCGGATCTGTATGCACGGATCATGAAAGAGGTTGCTTCCTATGAAGGAATTGTAGGAACCCATGATCTGATTGTCCACAACTACGGGCCTGGCAGAAGTATGGCATCGATCCATGCGGAGGTGCCGCGAGATGTCGATATCGAGGTATCGCATGATATTATCGACCGCATTGAACATGAGGTCGGTGAAAAATTGGGAATTCTGCTGGTCATCCACATGGATCCGGTGGAGATCCACGATGCGACGGTTCTTGCGACAAAGGAGAAGGTAAGAAACGTAATTTCCATTCTCGATCCGGAGCTTTCCTTCCACGATTTCCGTATGATCAACGGGGCGGAGAAAAAGAAGCTGATTTTTGATCTTGAAATCCCGTATTCTTATAAGAAGAAAGACTGTGATCGCGTGATCGGGCAGATCGGGGCGCTGATGAAGGAAATGGATGAGAAGTATGAATGCGTCGTCAACATCGACAAAAAATACGTGGCGGGAGAGTGACAACGGCCGGGTTGAGCCGTCAAATCCCTTCCAAAATGTTCCAAAAGTCAGTTTTTTGAAAAAAATAAAAAAATTTCAAAAAAGGTGTTGACTTTTCTCTTGCGATAGTGTATTATACATTTTGTCGCAAGGCAATGGGCTATCGCCAAACGGTAAGGCAACGGACTCTGACTCCGTCAGTTCCTGGTTCGAATCCAGGTAGCCCAGCTCATTGAAAGGTCTCAGGTCTCGTACCTGAGGCCTTTTTCGATGCTCAAAAACAAATACAGCAGGAGGAACGAAACGATGAAGTATTCCTTTACGAGCAGAATCCGCTACAGCGAAATCGGTGAGGACGGAAATCTCACCCTGCCGGGGCTGATCAATTACTTTCAGGACTGCAGTACCTTCCAGTCGGAAGCGATCGGCGAGGGCGTTGCGGAGCTCAAAAAACGAGGCTGCGCCTGGGTGCTGTCCGCGTGGCAGATTCATGTGCGCCGCTATCCATCCCTCGGTGAAGCGGTAAAAATCACTACATGGGCGAGCGGCTTCAAAGGATTTCTTGGCATGCGTAACTTCACGATGGAAACAGAAGACGGCGAAATGCTCGCCTGTGCCAACTCCATCTGGTCTTACGTCAATATGGAAACGGGTCATCCCGTCCGCGCACCGAAAGAGACGACAGACGCCTATGGCATTGACGATCCGATCGACGAGGATTTCGGAGAGCGCAAAGTGAAAATGCCGGAAGCAGATTTCATCGGCGAACCGTTCCCGGTGCGGCCGCACAACCTCGATACGAACCACCACGTCAACAACGCACAGTTCATTTCCCTTGCCGGTGAATGCCTTCCGAAGAACTTCACCGTGCACCGGATGCGCGCCGAATACAAACAGCAGGCGCACCTCGGTGACGTCCTGCATCCGCTGCGCGCCGAGACGGAAAACGGCTGTTTTATCTCGCTGAACGATGAAAAAGGACAGCCATACGTAGTTGTGGAATTTCAATGATTGTGGTACAATCGGAAAGAATAAGATACGAACGTAATAAACACAATGAGGAAAGGGGAATTTGCCATGAGAGCGCAGAACCTTACACTGTTAACCGATTTATATGAACTTACCATGATGCAGGGCTACTACGAGAACCCGTCCGATCAGATCGTGGTATTTGATGCATTTTACAGAAAGAATCCATGCGGCGGCGCATACGCCGTATGTGCAGGACTTGAGCAGGTAATCGAGTATGTCCGCGATCTTCACTTTTCGCCGGATGACATCGACTATCTCCGTTCCCTCCATATTTTCAACGATGATTTCCTGGAGTATTTAAGAGGCTTCCATTTCACCGGAGATATCTATGCGATCCCGGAAGGAACCGTCGTATTCCCAAGAGAACCGCTCTTAAAAGTTGTCGCTCCGATCATGGAGGCACAGCTTGTAGAGACCGCGATTCTGAACATGATCAACCATCAGAGCCTGATCGCGACGAAAGCATCCCGCGTTGTTTACGCGGCAAAGGGCGACGGCATCATGGAGTTTGGACTCCGCCGTGCACAGGGACCGGATGCCGGTATCTACGGCGCGCGTGCTGCCATGATCGGCGGCTGCATCGGAACCTCCAATGTCCTGACCGGACAGATGTTTGACGTTCCAGTCAAGGGAACCCACGCACACAGCTGGATCATGAGCTTCCCGGATGAGTACACCGCATTCAAAACGTATGCGAAAATGTATCCGGAAGCCTGCATTCTTCTCGTAGACACCTACGATGTTCTCGAATCCGGTGTTCCGAATGCGATCCGCGTCTTCAAAGAGATGAGAGCAGAGGGCTTACCGATGAAGGGCTACGGCATCCGCATCGACAGCGGTGACCTGGCTTACCTGTCGAAAAAAGCATATCAGATGCTCGAGGCAGAAGGTTTCGGCGATGCCATCATTTCCGCATCCAGTGACCTCGATGAGTACCTGATCGACAGCCTGAAAACCCAGGGTGCGAAGATCAATTCCTGGGGCGTCGGCACCAACCTGATCACATCCGGTGACTGGCCGGCATTCGGCGGCGTTTACAAGCTGGCAGCAGCAAAAGATAAAGATGACGCAGAATTCACACCGAAGATCAAGCTGTCCGAGAACTCCGAGAAAGTAACAAACCCGGGCAATAAGACGATTTATCGTATTTATGATAAAGAAACCGGAAAGATCCGTGCCGACTTGATCTGCCTCGCAGACGAGACCTTCGACGAGAGCAAAGATATGATCATCTTCGACCCGATCGAGACCTGGAAAAAGACGAAGATCAAAGGCGGAACCTACACCTTACGCGAGCTCCTCGTTCCGATTTTCCAGAAGGGCGCATGCGTCTACACTTCTCCATCCGTCATGGAGATCCGCGACATCTGCACCAGAGAGAAAGATACCCTCTGGGAGGAGTCAAAACGTCTGGTCAATCCGCATGAGGTTTATGTGGATCTGTCCGACAAGCTGTACCACATCAAGAGCGACCTGCTCGAGGAGATGAGCATGAAGGCTCTCGACGAGCAGTAAGAAAGGAAGTCAAATGTTAAATATAGGAAGAAAGCAAAAGCTGGTAGTAGTAAAGAAAGTAGAATTCGGTATTTACCTTGGGGAGACCCGGGAAGCAGGCGAGAAGGAACGCGTTCTTCTGCCGATCAAACAGGTGCCGGAAGGAACAAAAGAGGGAGATGAGCTGGAAGTATTTCTGTACCGCGATTCCAGCGACCGTCTGATTGCGACAACCAGAGAGCCGAAGCTGGTGCTTGGAGAGCTGGCTGTCTTAAACGTAGCTGCTACCGGAAAGATCGGAGCATTTCTGGACTGGGGTCTGGAAAAAGATCTGTTTCTTCCGTTTAAACAGCAGACCCGCCGCCTCCATCCAGGTGATGAGGTTCTGGTTTCCCTCTACATCGACAAGAGCGACCGTCTCTGCGCAACGATGAAGGTTTACCATTTCCTGAAAACCAATTCTCCGTACGTCGTAGGCGATATCGTAAAGGGAAGAATCTACGAGATCAGCGGAAACTTCGGCGTTTTCGTTGCTGTTGATGACCGCTACTCCGGCCTGATTCCAAAGAGAGAAGCACAGGCAGACTATCATGTCGGCCAGGAACTTGAGTGCCGCGTTACAGAAGTCAAAGAGGACGGAAAACTCTCCCTGTCCGCACGCGGAAAAGCGTACGAGCAGATCGCAATCGATGCAGAGAGCGTTCTTTCTGTGATCGAGGAATTTGCAGGTGTCCTTCCATTTGATGACAAAGCATCACCGGAAGTGATTCAGAGAGAATTCGGCCTCAGCAAAGCAGCATTTAAGCGTGCGGTCGGCCATCTGATGAAAGAAAAACAGGTTGTCATCCGCGACGGTAAAATCTGGACGGCAGAAAAAGCAAAATAAGAAAAAATCGGGCACTGGACAGGAAGCACATCCTCTCCGGTGTCCGTTTTTTTGTGTCAGACAGCAGATAAAATTTTGAAATTTTTTCTGCGCCCGGTTTGCGGTTGCGCGAAGAGAGGATTGCGCTTATAATATGATCTATATGACAAAAAATGACACAGGATCTGATGGAGAGCGATGAAGAAAAAGAAAAGGAAGAAAAAAACATCTTTTATTTCCAAAACCGCAATGACGGTTTTGACGATCATTCTGATTATTCTGTTTTTCTGCATTATGTCGATGGTCGAGAAAATACAGGGAACGGCCCGCGTTGTCAACTATGCCGGTCTGGTGCGCGGAAAAACGCAGCGGATTATCAAGCTGGAGGATGCGGGAGAACCGCAGGATACGATGATTGCAGACATCAACGCTTATATCGACGGTCTGCAGAACGGAAGCAGCGAGCTGGATCTGGTGCGCCTGGATGACCGGGATTTTCAGGATAAGATGACTGAGCTGGCATCGTATTTTGAAGAGCTGAAGGCAGAGATTCTTCTGGTGCGTGAAAAAGGATATGAGAATACCGCGATTATCGAAAAGAGTGAGACCTTTTTCAAAATCTGTGACGAGGCGACGGGCCTTGCGGAAGCGTATTCGCAGAGAATGGCGTCTTCGCTGAAGAAGCTGGAGCAGGTGGTAGTAGGAGATATCATCGGTCTGGTGTTTGTCATCGGCATGGAGCTGATCAAGGCCGTCCGCTATGCGGCGATGAACCGTATTCTGCAGAAGAAAGTCTATCTCGATGAGGCGACGGGCCTGCCAAATAAAAATAAATGCGAAGAGATTCTGGAGGAAAGCGACGGAGGAGAAGAAATTTCCGGCGTGTATGCGGTCTGCGTGTTTGACCTCAACAATCTGCGCACGATCAACAACAGTCTGGGTCACGACAAGGGAGACGAATATATCCGTTCCTTTGCCGTTCAGCTTCGAAAAGCAGTCCCGGAGGAGTATTTCGTCGGAAGAAACGGCGGAGATGAGTTTCTTGCCATTCTGCGCGGACTGAACCGCGAAGAAGTGGAAGCGTGCATGAATCACATCCGCACGCAGACGGCAGAATATTCCCGCCAGCACCCGGAGATGCCGATCAGCTACGCCGGAGGCTATGCACTGTCCACGGAATTTGAAGACTGTGATATCCGGGAACTGTTCCGCCATGCGGACCAGAACATGTATATCGACAAAAACCGCGCGAAGATGGAAGAAGCCGCCGCAGAGCGGAAGATCAGCCTGGAAGCGCTGGACGTCGTAAAGAAAAAGGGATACCATTTTTCCAACTGTATTTACTGCAATGCAAGACAGGACCAGTACCGGATTCTGCGTGCCGTTTCGGGCTTTTTCCTTGCCGAGGACGGCAGCTATACCGGTGCGGCCGAGCATATTGTGCAGGGCATCACGGATGAGGAAAAGAGAAAGGAAATGCGTAGAATGCTGGATCTTACCCATCTGAAGGAGTGCTATCAGAAGGGAGAAGAGAGCGTAGAAATTCTGTACGAGTATCAGGAGGGCAGCGAAGGGGAAGCGCTCTGCCGGGGAAAAGTCACCATTCTGTTCTACGACGCGGCCGAGGATGGCGGACTGCACCATTTTCTGATGGGCTTTGAGCGGTTCCGCTCCAATGGGGAAGCTGCTCGGAATGAAAAAGAACAGCTCGACCAATACTATGAACAGATGAAACAGTCGATCATTGAAAACAGCCACTACGCCGAGGCACTTCTCGAGACGGCCGAGGCCGTGTTCGCCGTTGATCTGACGAATGATTCGCTGGAGCAGATTTTTTACCACAGCGGGCAGAAGAAATTTGACCTCAATATAGATCTGCCGTGTTCCTACGAGAAATACTGCGGGGAATGCAGTGCGTTTGTCGCGGAGGAGACATTGGAATCATACCGCATTGTGGATTCCTCGAAGAAACTGCTGCAGCGCTTTGAAAACGGAGATAAGCAGGTAGTCGTGGAGTATCAGGAAACAGATGAGTCCGGCAGAAGAATATGGTTGCAGAAGACGGTTCTTATGTCACAGGATACCGTCTACGACCGAAAGACAAAGCGGGAGAGCGTTGTGGTACACGGCATGATCCTTTTCCGTGATACGTCAGAGTTCCACAGCCGGGAAGAGAGGGAGAAGATACAGCTTCAGGATGCCTTTAGAGCTGCAGACAGTGCAAGTCGTGCAAAAACAGAATTTATGAACCGCATGAGCCACGATGTGCGCACGCCGATCAATGGCATTATGGGCATGCTGGATATCATCCGCAAAAACCGGCAGGATGAGGCAAAAGTGGACGACTGCCTCGATAAAATCAATCTTTCCGCAAGCCATCTGCTGGCACTCGTCAACGATGTGCTCGATATGAATAAGCTGGAGTCCGGAAAAGAGACGATCGAGAGCGTTTCTTTTGAACTGACGCATCTGATGGATGATGTAGCATCCCTTGTCAATGCGCAGATTGCGGAGATGGGCATTACCCACCGTACGCACCGCGGTGAGCTGACGCACACGAGACTGATCGGCAGTCCGCTGCGCCTGCGGCAGATTATGCTGAATCTCTTCAGCAATGCAATCAAGTACAACAAGCCAGGCGGAATGATCGATACGTATGCGGGCGAAGTCTCCTGCGACGGAACCCGGGTCGTCTACGAGTTCCGCATCATGGACAGCGGTATCGGAATGAGCAGCGAATTTATCGAAAAAGAGCTGTTCCATCCGTTCACACAGGAGAAGTCCGGTGCGAGAACGCAGTACAAGGGAACGGGCCTTGGCATGTCGATCGTCAAAGAACTGATCGAAAAAATGCAGGGCACGATCGAGGTAACGAGCCAGCAGGGCGTCGGAACGACGTATGTATTCCGGCTTCCGTTTTACATTGACTGCGAGGGACAGCGGATTCAGGAAGTAAAGACACGGATCGCAGGAAAAGAGCTTGTCCGCTTCCACGTTCTGCTTGTCGAGGATAATGAGATCAACATGGAAATCGCCGAGTTTTACCTGACCGATCACGGTGCGACGGTGGAAGAGGCATGGAACGGCCGCGAGGCGGTCGAAAAGTATGCGGCGAATCCGCAGAAATTTGATGTGATTTTAATGGATCTGATGATGCCTGTGATGGGCGGCCTTGAGGCAGCGCAGCAGATCCGCGCCATGGAGCTTCCGGAAGCAAAACAAGTCCCGATCATCCCGATGACGGCGCAGTCCTCCGAAGAGAGTAAAGAGGGATGCCGCGCAGCGGGCATGAACAGCCATCTGACCAAGCCGATCGAGCCGGACAGCCTGGTGCAGACGATCTTGGAGACAGCGGAACATGCCTTTGGAAAATAGAGGAGAAAACGATGAGTTTTACGCATTTACATGTACATACCGAATACAGCCTTCTGGACGGATCGAACAAGATCAAAGAGTACGTTGCCAGAGTCAAGGAGCTTGGCATGAACAGCGCCGCGATCACCGATCACGGCGTCATGTTCGGCTGTATCGATTTTTATAAAGAAGCCCGCGCGCAGGGCATCAAGCCGATCCTCGGCTGTGAGGTTTACGTGGCGCCGGGTTCCCGTTTCGACCGCGAAACCAGCCGCGGAGAGGACCGGTACTACCATCTGGTTCTGCTGGCGGAAAATAATACGGGCTATTCCAATCTGATGAAGATTGTTTCGGCGGGCTTTATCGATGGATTTTACTATAAGCCGCGTGTCGACATGGAGATTCTGGAAAAGTATCACGAGGGCATTATCGCGCTTTCCGCCTGCCTTGCAGGTGAGGTGGCGCGTGCGATGGTGCGGAACCAGTACGAGATGGGAAAAGAGGCCGCACTGCGGTATGAGAAGATTTTCGGAAAAGGCAATTTCTTCCTGGAACTGCAGGATCACGGCATCCCGGAGCAGCGGATGGTCAATCAGCAGCTGATGCGCCTCTCGGCAGAAACCGGCATTGAGCTGGTGGCGACGAATGATATTCACTACACGTACGCAGAAGATGCGGATTCCCACGATATTCTTCTGTGCCTGCAGACCGGAAAGAAGATCACGGATGAGGACCGCATGCGCTACGAGGGAGGCCAGTATTTCGTGAAATCCGAGGCGGAGATGGCATCGCTCTTCCCGTATGCACCGCAGGCAATCGAAAATACACAGAAAATTGCAGACCGGTGTAATGTGGAGATTGAATTTGGTGTCACAAAACTTCCGAAATTCGATGTGCCGGAAGGATACACTTCCTGGGAATACTTAAATAAGCTCTGCTACGACGGCCTCGAGGAACGGTATCACCCGGCGACGGATGAACTGAAAGCGCGGCTGAAATACGAGCTTGATACGATCAAAACGATGGGTTACGTCGATTACTTCCTGATCGTGTGGGATTTCATCAAATTTGCGCGCGACCACGACATCATGGTCGGACCGGGACGAGGATCGGCGGCCGGAAGTATTGTTTCCTACACCCTTGGCATCACACAGCTGGACCCGATGCGGTACCAGCTCCTGTTCGAGCGTTTCCTGAACCCGGAACGAGTTACCATGCCTGATATCGACGTGGATTTCTGTTTCGAACGCCGCCCGGAGGTCATCGACTATGTAACGAGAAAATACGGCAAGGACCGCGTTGTACAGATCGTCACATTCGGTACACTGGCGGCGCGCGGTGTCATCCGCGATGTCGGCCGTGTGCTGGATATGCCGTATGCACAGGTGGATTCGATCGCGAAGATGATTCCGAATGAGCTGAATATCACGATCGACAAGGCACTGCAGATGAACCACGAGCTGCGGGAGCTGTACCAGGGCAATGAAGAGGTTGCACATCTGATCGACATGTCACGGAGACTTGAAGGTCTGCCGCGCCACACGTCGATGCACGCCGCCGGTGTTGTCATCGGTTCGCGGCCGCTGGTGGAATTTGTGCCGCTCTCGCGAGGAAGCGACGGAACGATCGTCACGCAGTTCACGATGACGACGCTCGAGGAACTGGGACTTCTGAAAATGGACTTCTTAGGGCTTCGGACCCTGACCGTCATTCAGAATGCGACAAAGCTCGCAGAGCGTTACAGCAATAAGAAAATTGATCTGCTTCACATCGATTACAACGATCCGAAAGTGCTCGGCATGATCGGCGCATCGAAAACGGTCGGTGTATTCCAGCTCGAGAGTGCGGGAATGAAAAACTTCATGAAGGAGTTAAAACCGCAGAGCCTCGAGGATATCATCGCCGGAATTTCCCTGTACCGGCCGGGCCCGATGGATTTTATTCCGCAGTACATCAAAGGAAAAAACAATCCGGAATCCGTTACGTACGATACACCGCTCTTAAAACCGATTCTGGAGCCGACGTACGGCTGTATCGTCTACCAGGAACAGGTTATGCAGATCGTACAGGCACTGGCGGGCT
>ERZ838839.1822-NODE-1822-length-18695-cov-24.855633_pt1 | contig 18695 bp, 14 predicted proteins | sample MGYA00519909_ERZ838839 | MGnify/ENA primary metagenome ERZ838839 (study PRJEB31850, sample SAMEA3708843) | human gut metagenome | biome: human gut; feature: human-associated habitat; material: faeces | place: China | collected 2014 ... | reverse complement strand
ATGACCGGGCTGCGAGTTACAGAAGTACCTTTTGTGAAGTACCGGACGATTGAACGATTCACTTGTCAAGGAACATATGGAAGATTTCTGGACTTTGACGGACGAAAAACATCCTTCTACTTGGTAGCCGATGAAAAAGGCCATTTCGTAGCATTGCAAGCAATTTTGTAAACAAAACGTCATAATAGTCCGAGAATGGTCTTGAAAAAGATGCCCTACACTTGGTAGGCATCGAGAACGCCTGTTTCGTAGCATTGGTGAGAAACTTGTAATTGAATTGTAATTCTTGAGACCAAATCTCCGCTTTTGAAAAAATCCTCTCACTTGGTAGGCATCGAGAAAGACCTTTAGACACCCATAATTTTGAGAATTAACAAAAAAGTCACATTTGGATTGTTTTACAATGTAAAAAATCTATGTATTCCTGCCACAGACTGCAATGGCACATCAGTGGCAGAAATATAATTTAGAGCGATTCTTCGCGGTTCATGGGGGTAATCGCTTTGTGTTTTGATTTTTCTTGCTGAAGCTGCTCCAACTGTTTCAGCACAGATTCTTTCTCTGGGGTCTTACCGCCCGGTGCAGAAAGCTGCTGCTTATTCAGCACCATGTCGATATACTTGCGGATATTTTTTAGTGCGGAGATATCCGGCTGCAAGGTTTCCAGTTGGCTGCGCAGCTCGGCGCTGCCCGATTGCAGCGCCGAAAATTCGGCATCCAATGCCGAAAAATCCACAGTTGTGCTGCCGTTCAGCTTCATCATAGTTCGGACAGCTTTATTGAAAGCGTCCAGTTCTTCCTTGTGCTGGCTGGCATAGGCATCTTTCGTCAGCTTGAAGTTCTTTTTTAGAAAGGTATCGTGGATGGGTTTCAGCTTTGCATGGATGGCAGCAGCATCCTTGATCTGGGCGATTGCCCGCATACGGTTTTCGTTCCGCTTCAACTGCCTGCGGAGAGGGGCGGCGGTCTGGTTTAAACTTTCAATGGCTTGGTTCAAGTCCTCGACAGTGTTCAGGGAATGGGCTTTCAGGTAGTCCACCGCCTGTTTAACTTCCTCAAAGTCCCGGACGGTGCATTTCAATTTTGCCTTGCCAGACCAATCGCTGCGTTGCTCATTGCGGAGGTTGAAGTAGTCCACCAGCAGATCGGACAGCGTGGGTTCCTTTGCTTGTTCCAGTGCATCCAAAAGAATCTGCTTCTTTTCGGTCAGGTCTGCGATCCAGCGTTGCAGCCCACGGATGGTGCTGCGGATGGACTGCATCAGGCTGTTGGCAGTGCGAATATCCCGATTGAGATTTCCGAGAAAGGTTTCGATTCCTCGCTTCTCCATCTGGTGAGCAGCGGGGCCGAGATGGACGGTCGGTATCTGCTGGATGCCCTGCCGCTCAAAGGAGCGCAGGTCAACACGTTCCGGTCTGCCAGCAGCTTCCAGATAGCGGTTGGTGATGGTCTCCCAGCCATGCCGCCAGACCTCGGCGTACTTCTGGTCGTTCCAGTCCACGGTGCTTTCCTTGTGGCATTTCCAGTTGCCGGAAGGGAGCCGGATGCGCTCGCCGTTCTCGTCAAGGTCGTATACCTTTCGGGCTTTCGGGAGCCACTTGCCGTGTTCGTCCATTGCTCGGAGCGTCAGCAGAACGTGGGCGTGTGGGTTGCCATCTCCCTTGTCGTGGATGGCAAAATCGGCTATCATGCCTTTGGAAACGAACTGCTCATTGCAAAATTCTTTGAGCATGGGAAGATACTGCTCTTTCGGAACTTCCACTGGGAGCGCCAGCACGATGCGGCGGGCAAGCTGCGAGTTCCATTGATTCTCCACGGCTTCCACGGCGTTCCAGAGGGTCGCCCGGTCTGCAAATCCGGGCGGCGCATGGGACGGCAGCATAATCTCGGCGTGGACAAGCTCTTTCTTTTTGTTGTAGAATTTTGTTTTCTGGTCGTACTCGCTGAACAGCCGTTCGCCGCTCTGGTAAGCGGCCCCGGCAACAGCGGACTGCCCTTGGCTGCGCTTGACGATGGTGATTTTGAAATGCGGACACGGAATAGGCATCACCTCCAAACAAAAAGACCGCCCAGCAAGATTGATCTTGATGAACGGTCTGGAATCGTATTCGGTTGTACTCGCCGCCTTGGAGCGGAGTGCTGTGCGCTTCGGTCTCAGGCGGGAGCCGCAAAAGGATAGCTGCAAAGCAGCGCAAGGAAAATGCAGTTTTCCTTGGGATGGAATCGGGCTGGCGCACAAACGCCAGCTTCGATTTCATCGAGCCGTCTGCAAGACCGCAATTTCACCGGAACGGTGTATAATTGCGCCCTTTATTCTAAAGGGTGCGGAACGCTGCGGCTTTCGTGCAGGTCGTGAATCATCTTTGCAAGAGCCAGCGCAACTTCCGGCTGACGGAACGCAATTTTCAGCAGCTCCATCACCTGATCGTTGGTGAGTTCTTCCGGCGCAATCAGAAAACTTTCCAGCATTCCGGCACGGGTACACAGCCGATGCACACGGGCCTTGCGGGTCAGCTCCGGTATCTGGTGTTCCAGAATTTTCTCCCGGTGCTGGTAGTAGCGCAGCTGCTGTTCTGCTTTGGCTTTCTCGCTGCGGAGATAGGCGAGATCGGTTTTCGGTTGGGTCAATGGCATCACGCTCCTTTTCAAAAGTTGGTTGTATTCGACATTTTTATTGGTTCGTGGTACACTACACACAATCAATGTGAATAGAGGTGACTGCGTTGCTTGCGTTATATCTAAGTGTGCTTGATGATCGAAACTTTGAAGAAGATTTTACCGAGGTGTACAATACATACAAACGGCTGGTTTACCATACCGCTTACAAAATCATGGATGATTCGTATCTGGCAGAGGATGTGCTACAAGAGGTATTTTTGTACGTTGCAAAAAATTTTTCTAAAATTCATCGAGAAAACTGTCACGAACTCGCTGCTTATCTCGTTAGTTGTAGTAGAAGCCGTGCATACGATATGCTTCGCAAGCAGCGGGAAGAACCGCTGGAAGAAATCCCGGACGCACCAGATAGCACCCCGGTGCCGGATGATGCAACAGTCAGCACCGATAACATCCAACATCTGACAGAACTGATCGGACAGATGAAACCGATGTACCGTGATCCGCTGCGCCTTTTGGCAATGGGTTACACCAACCGAGAAATTGCGGAATCTCTTGGACTGACGGACGAAATGGTACGAATACGGATTTTTCGTGGGAGAAAACTATTGTGGAAGGAGTTGAATGGCTTTGAGTGAGCGGACAGAGGTTTCTTTTGATGTAGCTTTGATGATGGCACTCCGTGCAGATGCACAGAAGGAACTGGACGAGCTGCCAACTCCGGCACAGCTTAAAGAACGCTACCCGGACACTTCCCGATGGGATGCTCGTTTGAAAGCGGCGTTGCAAAAACGCCACCCGGTGCTGAAACGAGTGCTTGTTGCGGCCCTGACGCTGGTAATTTTAACTCTCGGCGCGCTTGCAGTAAGTGCGGACTTCCGAAAGGCAGTCTATACGATGATTCAGAAATTCCTGCCGATTGAGATGCAGCTGACGTATCAAGTGGACGGAGAGCCATTAGAGCAGCTCCCGAATGGATACAGCGACCATTATGTGCCGGATGGCTTTGAACGAGATTATGAACAAGGGTATGATGATGCACAAGCCTTTTTGCATGTTTACACAGATATCATGACGAACGATTTTTACACAGTTAGCTGCGCGATAGTGCAAAACCAAAATCAAAAGGAACTATTTGATAATGAACACACAAAATATAGAAAAGTTAAAATGGGAGATGTGGAAGCGCTATTAGGAGAAGACAAAAATACTGGATATTATTTGATTTGGGAAGATGAGGGAATTACACATACAATAATTGGAAGAATTAGTATTAGAGAACTTATGTTAGTGGCTCAAAAAATTTACTGAGGTCAATTGCAAAACGAAAGGTCATGCGAAATTTGTGAGAAAGCACAGTTTTTGCATGACTTTTTTGTTTGAAACAACAAACTTGAAAAAATCCAAGAATTTCTGTAACAAAAAAGGCATCGACAACGTTGCCTAGATAGAAGTTCTAAAAGGGACTTCACATAGAAATGGAGGTTTGATATCTGATGGCAAGAAAACGGTTGCTAACATTGATGCTTTCGGCAATTTTTCTGTTATGCTTTGTTGGCTCGGCTTTAGCAGCTGGACCGGCAAGGAGATATGTCGGAAGTAGTACTGCGAAGGGGGCGATTTATCAAAGTTCGTATAGGGTTGATGCACAGTCTCTAACAGGAGTAAAAAGCATCAATATTTCTGCGACGCTGTATGAAAAAGGACGTATTGGAACATGGCAGGTAGTTAGTCGATGCTCAAATTCAAGCCAAATGCAGACTTGTGTTGCGAGTGCTAATTATAACATGAAGCCCGGAAAAAGTTATCGGTTGGATTTTTCAGCAACATTCCAGTATTCAAATGGAAAAAGTGAAACTATAACGGGAAGTACGAGTCACTAATAATAAAGTTTTGAAGGGAGATTATAGTATGAACTGTGTCAACTATGTAAAAAAGACTGTTTGTATGGTTCTTATGCTTGCATTTGTTTTGATCAGTTGCTTAGGAGCCTTTGCAACTTCAGAAAATCCGAAGAAACTTGGAATTTTAGCAAGTTCAATAAAAATAACTGATACAAAGGTTGAGTACATCGAGTATAAAGACGATGGAGCGTATTTTGTTGAAGAAACAATTTCCGGAAATATCATTACGTCCGATTTTTATAAAATAAGTAATGGAGAGAAGATTCACTCTTCTCAAATAATCAGCTCTGTAAGCGGAAAAAACGTTATCAGTCGAGAAACTGATGCAAATGGACAGGTTACGACATATTCCGTTAAAGGTATAGTATCTAGAGATACAAATGAGAAATCAATTGTTCCATATGCTATTCGAACGGATAACTACTCGATTTCACTGGTTGGAAAAAAGGTGACAATTGCATCAGCTGCGATGGCAATAACGCTGGTTTCAAATTATATTCCGACTACTGGAGCCGAAGATATTATAAAAAAGGCAATTGTTGTGGTAGCTGGAGCTGTAGGTGCGGGAGTGGCTTGCCTTCCGGATTATCTTTATGTGACGAGTGTCCTTTCAATGCATAAGAGCGTAGGAAAGGTTTACTATGTTTATGACAACGATTATTACTTGGATTCTAATAAATCTCAACTTATTGGACATTGGACATTTAGACACCGTTCAGGACATTAAAGAAGGAAGTTATGAAAAATCACGGTTTTAAGTTGGTTTTTGAGGTTTGTGCAGCACTGCTTGCTCAATATATAGCATTCTATATGATTTCGTCTCGGTTGGGAAAGGAAGCGGAAATTGAAAATTTTTTGACCAATAAGTTTGTTATGATATTTTGGGTAATTTATTTAACAAATAAATTCATACGATCGTCGAAAACAAAGAAGTAAACAGGCTAAAAACGCTAAAGCAACAGCCATCAATTTTGCATTGATTGCAAGTGGATGGCTGTTGCTTTACTTAAAATGCAGTATTCTTTTTTCTGTTTCTGCTCCTATTCCTATTTTGTATATATACCGACAAAAGACCTTCACAGCAAGAATACCATGATAATTAGTGCTTGATGAAAATCTAGTCATGGATTTCCGCTATACATACAAAAAAGCGCCGAGGACATCTTCCCAAAATGGGAAGAGTCCTCGGCGGTATTCGTTTATCGGTTCTGCGCTTTTTCGATGATGTCCTTTTCCTCCGCAAAAAAGCGTTCTACGTTTTTCTGCGCACGAACCAGTTCTTGCATCTCGTTCCGTGCCTTGCGGTAGTCCGGGTAAGATGCTTTCTTCTTGGTCAGCAGTTCTGCAAACTTCGCATCCAACTCCTTGACCTTCGGCAGCTTTTGCAATCCTGCCTCGTCAAAGGCAGCCTTCGCCGCCTTGTGCAGGGTGATCTCCTCCCGGTGAGCTTCCAAAAACTTTTGACTGTACCCCGACTTGCGGTAGGCATCATAGACCGGGCGGGTCTTGGCATAGTTGATAATGTGGGTTTTCAGGACGGCGATTTCGGCCAACCTCGTTTCCGCCGCCTTGATGGAATCGCCCATGGCATGATAGCGTTCCGTTGCCGCCGTTGCACGTTCCCGCAGTTCCTCGGCACTGCTGATCTTCTGCTCCTGTAAAAATAGCAGCGTCTTGGACATCTCCTTCAGGTTGAACTTGGTCGCCCACCTTTTGTAGCCGACACTTTTGCCCTCTGCCATTTTCCCCTGAATATCCACCAGCAACTGGAAGGGCTGCTCTTTGGGCTGTTTTTTCTGGTACGGCTGGTGCTTCGCCTTTCCCTCCAGCACCGCCTTGATCTCGTCCTCGCCATAACCGGTACCCAGTGTGCGGAAACGGATAAAGCGTTTCTGTCCCTTGCCTTTCACCGCCGTGTACTTGCCACGCTTCACCTCATAGCCCTGCTGCTCCAGCTTTTGCAGAAACGCTTCGTAATCCCCCGGTTTTTCTGCAAGGATTGTGTCGATGATTCCGCACAGGCGGTCACGGTTGCTCTCCTTAGGCGGGTAGACGATGCGCTTCTGCCGTTCCCGGTAGGGCTTCTTTTCAATGACGGACAACTGGTGTTCTAAGCAGATCAGATCGCTCAACCGTTGCACAGCCAGCCCGGACAATAAAAAATCCCGGAATTTCCGGGTGCTGTCCAACGCAGTGGAGTTGTAGATAATGTGATTATGAATGTGTTCCCGGTCCGTGTGGGTTGCAACGATAAACGCATACTTGCCTTTGGTGAAACGCATTGCCAGCTCATAACCCACCTTGTTGGCTTCTTCGGCGGTGATCTCGCCGGGTTTGAACGACTGCCGGATCTGATAGGCAATCACGTCACTTTTTTGTCTGCGCCCAGTGACAAGTTCATACTGCCGTTTGGACAGCATGAATTCTTCATCCACCGTCAAAGGACTGCATTCGTAGCTGCTAATCAGTTCGCCATGCTCAGTCTTGTCGGGATTCTGTACATAGTCTGTGCGGCTTTTCAGACAGGCCGCAACCGATTTGCCCTTGTTTTTGTGCAGCGCGATCAGCCGTGTTGCGGCCATCCTGAATCACCCCCATAAAAGAAAAATGCCGCCCGAAGGCGGCAAAAGATTGAAAATATTTCTTACAGTTCGGAAAGCCACTCACTGAACCGCCCGATGCCCTCGGTGATGGCAGTTGCGCCGAAAAAGAGGACAAAGCAGAGGAATTCGGCTACCAGCAAGATAAGGAACTGATTCCAAGTCTGACGGTAAGCAGTGTAGATGCCGCAGCCGAAGATGTAGAGCATCAGCGGAGCAACTACATAACTGGACAGGGTTAGCAGCCACCTTGCCATCAGAGCCAGAAACGCCACAAAGAGAGAAATCGGGAAAAGAACAATTTTCTTCAGCATAGACATCATATCAAGCACTTCCTTTCTGTTCGCCCTTATTATAAAGGTATCGACTACTACGTTGCAAGGATGTCAAGCATTATATGTACACCCGCAGTCCTCCAACTGCGGGAATTTTTATAGCTCTGCCAGCTTGGAAAGAATTTGCTTGCCAATGTCAATCAATTCATCCAGACGCTGCCGCAGATCTTCCATGTCGGTGGCGTAGACCTTGCCGCACTCGTTGGCACGCTTGGCGTACTGGTTCAGATTGTTGCTGCACATCTGCAAGAGATATGCCATGCGTTGCAGTTCTTTCAAGTCGAGGTGCAGGCAATAGCCGTCCAGTGCCATCTTGCGGATATAGGCACTCAGGTTGCGGATGCCCATGCTGAGCATCTTTTCATAGATACGGTTCTTTTCTGTTTTGCTCAAGCGCAGGATGATGGTTTCATCCCGCTTTTCTTTCATCGTGCATCACCATCCTTATCATAATAGCTGCGGAACGGTTTGACAGGCTCCGGCTTGTCCGACTTTTCTTCCAGCGCAGCCAGCACGGACGGACGAGTTGTGGGAGTTTCTTCTGTTTTTTCGGGAGAATTCTGTGCCGAACTGCGATCAATGTTCAGCAAGGCGTTCAATTCAGCAAGTCGGGCAGACTTTTCAGCCAGTTCTTCCTCCGGTGCGAAGGGCTTTGCCACTTCAACCTCTGCGGCCTGCTTCTGCTGTTCAAGGTTTTGCAGAGCATTTTCGGCATCTGCAATTCGGTCAGCAAAATTGTCGATGGCATTGTCCAGACGAGTGATATTGCCGCGCGCATCATCGCCCAGCGACACCGGGTAGCTTAATTCTGCCCGGAGAACGGCTTGATGCTCATTCTTGAAGCTGTCGAATCGAATGTTCAGTTCAAAGCCACGGTAGGTGCCCAGCAGCATCATATCAGCATTGGGCATCTCCTGCCGAGCCAGCAGCAGCCGTTCGCCTGCAGCCTTTTTGTCATCGTACACCATGCCCTTGATGGTCATGCCGCAGAAGTTTTCTTTGTCCTGCGGGTGTGCTGCTGCAATCTGTGAGTCCTGTTGTAAAGCAGCAATGCGGGTTTTCTGTTTCTGGATCTCCTCCGGGAAAGTTTTGAGCAGCTTATCCTCCAGACGATATTTCTGATTCTGGAAGTCTCCGCGCAGCACCTTCAATTTTGCTACCTGCACGTCCAAGTCCATCTTTTCCCGGATGCGAGGGTCGCCTGCACACAGAGCCTTGATTTCTGCGTAAGACAGAGCCTGTTCATCAATATCATCGCAGGAGCGCATGGGAGATTTGCTCGTCATAATCTGAGAAATGAACTTCTGCTTATTCTCAAGGGTCTGATCGGGTAAGAGGATGGCATTACTGCCAGCCCCTCCCCTAAGAACCGTACGTGAGAGTTTCCCCTCATACGGCTCAAGCCTTTCAGAAAGTTCCCGTTAGGGAACCCGGCGCAACAAAACAAGCATCGTTTTTGTGCAATACGGTATGGCATTCGGGATGCACCATTTCCAGCCATGGTGACTTTCCATGTCGGAACACCTTGTGAACCTTGAAACCTGTGTCAGAAGTTATCGGTTCTCCACACACAGGGCAGCAGCGGTGCTGATTTCTCCATACTTTCAAGAGCTTTTCGCGTCCGTTGGTGCTGTTCAGCATTTTCTCACCATCACGCTCTTCATAATAACCATTCCACCGCGCATCGAACGGATTTGCTTCGGCAACGATTTTCTTAAAGCGGATGATTTTGGTGTCCGTTGCATATTCGAGGGCAAAATAGGAAAGCTCTTTGTTTCTCTTCTTGGAGCGTTCTTCTGCGGCAAAAGTCCAGTTCCGAGAGCCGATGCAGTGCCAATATTTCTTGGCAATCCACCGTCTGCTCTTTTTCTTGTGCCTGCGCTTTGCCCATTGCCAGAGACAATTATAAATCTGATAGTCGATTTTGCTGAATGCTTCAGCGGACACAACAAATCGCTGGTTATTGACCCAGCCACGGATAACCGGGTTGAGCTGGCGAATCAGGGAATCCTGCTTTGCCGATTTGTTGCTCTTGACGATTTCGCGCACCTTTTTCAGCAGAGAACTGACCGATTGCTTCGAGGGTTTGATAAGGAGTTTTCCGTTGTATTTTCGAATATTCTTGCCCAAGAAGTCAAATCCATCTTCGATGTGGGTGATAACCGTCTTTTCTTCGGACAACTGCAATCCACGTTCAGCCATAAACTCTCTAATAATAGGAAGGACTTCTTCGCGCAGAAATTCCGGGCTTTCTCCGGTTACGATAAAGTCGTCAGCATAGCGCACAAAGTTCATCTTATTAAAGTGAGTTTTCCCATTGAAGTACTGTTTGGTCGGCAGTCGTTCCTTTAAGAGCCGTTCCAGCCCATCCAGTGTCATATTCATCAGAGTGGGCGAGATAGTCCCGCCCTGCGGCGTACCCTCTTCGGTGGGGAACAGCTGTTTCGTATCGACAAATCCACACTTTAGCCATTTCTGTAAAACCTGTGTGTCCATCGGAATGTTTTCCATGAGCCATTCGTGGCTGATATGGTCGAAGCATCCCTTGATGTCACCTTCGAGAATCCATTCGGGTGATTTTCCTTTGTTCAGGTCGGTAAAGCACTGCTCGATTGCATCGTGCGTACTTCTGCCGATTCGGAATCCATAGGAGTTCGGGTCACCGTAGGTTTCAGCAAGCGGTTCCAGTGCAAACATGTACAAAGTCTGCATGGCTCGGTCTGTCATTGTCGGAATACTCAATGGCCGCAGTTTGCCGTTTTTCTTCGGAATATAAACACGTTTCAGAGGCTGAGGACGGTATCCTCGCCGTTTCAGTTTATTGATTGCCTTGAATTTTGCCTCTGGGGTCAGCCACAGTTCATGGTCAACCCCAGCCGTATTTTTACCACGATTGCTTGTTACTCGCTTCACTGCCAAGGCTTTGGCGTAAAACGAGTGAGTTAACAGCCATTGCAGCGTTTTCACTTTGCTGTAATGACCTTCTTGTTGAGCCTTTACGATACGCATTTGCAGCTTTTTAACATAAGTGCGAGCCTTGTTCCAGTCGATGTTGGCCCAATCTTCCACTTTGCAAGTCGGTGCACACGATTTCTCGTTCATTTGCAATTCCTCCATTTTGAAAAGTTCTGTAAATTCTCTCGTAAAGAAAGACCATGGATGGAAGTCTGCCTGCTTTCGCATGAGGTAGTGTTGCAACCTCTATCCGTCCCCATTACAGGGTCGGCATTCGCTTTTTCCATCTTTCTTCTACCCGCATTTCATAAAGTCTCCTTACGGTTTCCGTCCGATTGCTCGGAGAAATACGGGCTTACCACGTTCCGCTTATTCAACAGTATGGGTTAGGTCTCACTTCTCCGCCGGCAGCTTTGTGTCCATGTATTCCCACTATACAGGGGAATAACCAGCTGCATTACCATTTTGGTTCAGGCTTGTCAGCAACTTTAGCCTGTTCGGCCTTAACGACGTTTATCAGTGATTCACGTTACATTAACCATACCATACAAGTCAGACTCCCCAACCGCATTGTTGCTTGTAGCTTATCGCTTTCACCTCGCAGTTTCAGCTTGAACCCTTTCGGGTGGGGCTACCCTTGTCCTGTCACGCTTCCTCACAGCCGTTACCAGCCGCTTTGTTGACAGTAGACTACTGCTAATGGAATAACAGGTCCGGTCATTGCCAGACAGTTGAATTAAGCGACTTCGTGTCGCACATAGAGGTAGGCGTCAAATGTCGATTCCGTGACGTAATTATAGACGTACACTTGTTTGTTTTGATTGCCTTGACGGATGATTCTGCCATTGCGCTGGGTCATATCAGACGGACGCCAGCCTACATCCAGATGATGCACCGCCACAAGCAGCGTCTGGACGTTGGTGCCAGCTCCCATCTTTGCAGTGCTGCCCAGCAACACACGCACCTGTCCGCTGCGTACCTTGGAGAAAAGTTCTGCTTTCTTGTTCTCTGTATCTGCGTTGTGGATGAACTCGATCTCCTGTTCGGGCACACCGGCGTTGAGCAGCTTGGTGCGAATATCGTCATAGACGTTGAACGAACCGTCACCCTTTGGAGTAGACATATCGCAGAAAATCAGCTGGGTCAGCTTCTGCTCCTTGGTGTCGTTCCAGATGCGCAGGACGTTGTTGACGCAGGCATTTAACTTGCTGTTGGGGTCATCGGGCAGAGCGGAATTCATCAACCGCTGGTCAAGACCAATTTTGCGGCCATCCGACGTGATTTTCAACATATTATCCACAGAGGGGTCAACAGAACCGCTGTGGACTTCGGCTGCACGTTCGCTCAACGCCTGCACCATGTCCTGTTGGATTTCCGAAGGTTTGACCACAACCGTCTCAAATTTTGCATCAGGCACCGGGAGATGAAGCTGATCGCTGGTCTTGATATCCGCCGCTTCTTTGAACATCGCCATCAGTTCAGGTAAGTTGAAGAACTTCGCAAAACGAGTGCGTGCACGGTATCCGGTGCCTTCGGGCGCAAGTTCAATGGCCGTGGTTGTCTCACCGAAGGTGGATGCCCACGCATCAAAATGGGTCAGCCCTTTCTGCTGTAAGGTGTTGTACTGAAGATAACGCATCAGGGTATACATCTCGGTCATGCTGTTGCTCAGGGGCGTACCTGTTGCAAAAATCACGCCACGCCCTCCGGTGATCTCGTCCAAATAGCGGCACTTGCCGAACATATCGCTGGATTTTTGCGCCTCGCTCGTACTCAAACCTGCGACATTACGCATTTTCGTGTACAAGTAGAGGTTCTTAAACGCCTGACTTTCATCTACAAACAACCTGTCTACGCCCAATTGTTCAAACGTAACCACATCATCTTTACGGTCTGCACCTTGCAGCTTTTCCAGTTTCTGTTTCAGAGACTTGCGTAACTTTTCCAGCTGCTTTACTGTAAAATGCTCGCCAACCTGTGCTTTCGCTTCTTCGATGGCCTCCTCGATTTCATTCATCTGTTCCTGAATCAGACGCTCCTGTCGTTCTGCGGACAAGGGTATCTTTTCAAACTGGCTGTGTCCGATGATAACCGCATCATAATCACCGGTCGCAATTCTCGCACAGAATTTTTTGCGATTACCAGGTTCAAAATCTTTTTTGCTGGTGACCAGCAGCTTCGCATTGGGGTACAGGCGTAAAAATTCGCTGGCCCATTGTTCCGTCAAATGGTTTGGCACGACAAAAAGACTTTTCTGACACAAGCCCAGACGTTTCAGTTCCATAGCGGAAGCCGCCATCTCAAAGCTCTTGCCGGCACCGACTTCGTGCGCCAAAAGGGTGTTATACCCATACAGCACATGGGCAACCGCATTGCGCTGATGCTCTCGCAAATTGATCTCCGGGTTCATGCCCACAAAATGAATATGACTTCCGTCATACTCACGGGGTCGGGTGCTGTTAAAAAGCTCATTGTACCTCTTCACCAGCAGAGTCCGCCGCTGCGGATCTTTCCAGACCCAGCCAGCGAAAGCATCCTTGATGGCCTGCTGTTTCTGCTGGGCGAGGGTGGTTTCGTTTTGATTCAGCACACGCTTTTCTTTCCCATCCTCCTCGATGGTATCATAAACGCGGCTATCACGCAAATTCAAGGTGTCTTCCAAAATCTTGTAAGCATTGGCCCTGCGGGTACCGTAGGTTTCGGTGGCCATAATGTCACCAAAGCCAGTAGCAGATTTATTGCTGATCCGCCATTCGGAAGTGTAAGGGGAGTAGCGAACGGTGATGGCATTGTTGTAGCGGATACGATAGGGCGGCTGAAAAGTTTCCATCATAAACTGCTGTACGATAGAGAGGTCAAGCCATGTGGCACCCAAACGCACATCAATTTCAGATGCCTCCAGATCTTTGGGCTGTGCTTTGGTCAGTGCATCCACGTTGACCTTGAACTCCGGGCGGCTTTCGGCAGCAAGCAGTGCCATGCGCAGCTTATCGCGCACATTGCCGGAAAGGTATTCGTCCGCAGTTTGCCAGCCGGCTTCCGGGTCGTCTGCATCAGCGGCAGGATCTTTGAAAATCACACCAGACAGCTCGTTGGTGATGCGTCCGTACTCGCTGGGAGTGCCCAGCAGTTCCGCCATATAGGGCAAGTCCACTTTACCATGTTCCCCGATGGACACCGCCAACGCTTCACTTGGCGTATCCACACTGGTGACAGTGCGCTCCGGGCGAATGGTGCGCTCGGTGAACATCGCCGCTTTGCTTTTCAGCTTCTTATTTTCGTCCAAGTTTTCCAACGAGCAGAGCAGATAGTAGGAACTATCGTCATCGAACAGGCGGGCATTTTTCTTGTCGTTGATCAGACCATATTTTGCAGTAAAGGCATCGTAGGCGGCATTCAGCCTTGCCTGCGATGCCTTGATATCCTCGTCCGGAAAATCATTCAACTGCTGGTCAATCAACTCGTTGACGATCTGCCGCAGTTCCACCATACCAGCCACACGGCCTTTGACGTTGTCGGACAGTTCCATCTGCGTCATAATGGAGTTCTCGCGGTAGTAGATCTCACCGTCCACCACAGTATAGCTGAAATTCTTTACGGTGGGGTCTGCTGGCAGCGTCTTGGGCTGTGCTTCCGCATCGGCAACGTCCGGGGCGGAAATCTCCACCGCAGTGTACTGCCCCTCGATGTGCTGTACTGCTTCGGTAAGCTGGTCTGCAAGGCTGGCTCCCTCAATGGGTGCAACGGTCAGGTCATGGCCGTACTGGGTGCTTTCCAGTTCCAAATTTCCCAGTACCATTTCCGGATGCTCTACAAAATAGCTGTTGAGGGTGAAACCATCCTCGGTCTGCCCCAGCTGTACCCATGCGGGTTCAATATCCACCGGGCGGTCACGCTTTTGCAGGAAAATGATGTCGCTGACAACATCCGTACCAGCATTGGCGCGGAAAGCGTTGTTGGGTAAGCGGATGGTTCCCAGCAGATCAGCACGCTCTGCCATGTACTTGCGGGCACTGCTGTCTTTGCTGTCCATCGTAAAGCGGCTGGACACAAAGGCAATCACGCCACCCGGTCTGATTTGGTCGATGGTCTTGGCGAAAAAGTAGTTGTGGATGGAGAATCCTAACTTGTTGTACGCTTTGTCACTGACTTTGTAATTGCCAAACGGCACGTTACCCATGGCAAGGTCATAGAAATCCCGGCGGTCGGTAGTTTCAAAGCCAGCAACAGTGATGTCGGCCTGTGGGTACAGCTTTTGGGCAATGCGGCCAGTAACGGAATCCAGTTCTACGCCATACAAACGGCTGCTGGCCATGCTGTCGGGCAGCATACCGAAAAAGTTGCCTATACCCATAGACGGTTCCAGAATGTTGCCCGACTGGAAGCCCATCTTTTTCACGGCATCATAAATAGCGCGAATCACGGTAGGGCTGGTATAGTGCGCATTCAGCGTGGAAGCGCGGGCAGCGGCATATTCCTCTTCGGTGAGCAGTCCTTTCAGTTGGGTGTACTCGGCAGACCAATTTTCCTTGCTGGGGTCAAAGACATCTGCCAGACCGCCCCAGCCGACATACTGCGAAAGAACCTGTTGTTCCTCGGCGGTGGCACTACGATGCTCCTGCTCCAGAGTGCGCAGGGTCTGGATGGCTTCAATATTGCGGGCGAATTTCTGCTTGGGGCCTCCGACACCCAAATTATCATCCGTAATGTGAAAATTTCCCACAGCTTCCGGCATCGGTTCAGCGTTCAGGGCTTCGTCTGCGGCCGCAGCGTTCGGAAAGGTCTGCCATTTACCATCGACTTCTGCGGAGATCGGCAGTTTGTCCAGTTCTTCATCAGGTGTAGGTTCATCCTGCCGCAAACCGTCCTCGAACTGCTCTTTGTTGAGTACCTCATTGCTCCACGAATATCCCTGTGCGCTGGTGTCAATGCGAACATCGGTTTCGCCCACATAACCGATAGTTTCCTTAATGGTTTTAGTGGGGAGGTCTACAACAACGGAATCGTCAACCTTGTAATCGGCAGTTTTTTCAGGGGCGACCTCAGCAAGTTCGTTCTGCTGCTGTTCATACAGTTCCCCGATATGGGGCAAACCCTCGCTTCGGAAGATGGGCTGTCCGCTGTTAGTCAAGTCCATATCCTGCAAGCTGACAGACTTGAACATGAAGTTGACATGATCTACACGGAAATCCCGGCCATCCAGCTTGATGATGCTGCCGATCGGCAGGTAATCTTCCTCTCGCAGATATTTTGTCTGGTGGTGGGTGCCATCTTCGCCTTGTCCAGCCAGATAGATGCTGTTGCCCTCGGCCCACAATTTTTTGGCTTCTGCTGCCCATTAATCAGCAGGAAATCCGGTAACTTTAACCCTGCCCAGTGCGTTTTTCTGTGACAGCAAATTAGAGCGCAGAACTTCCTTTACAGTAACTGCATCCTTGTCATAGAACAGAAAATATCCGCCCAGTTCAAAGCCAATCAGGGTATTGGGATACTGTTCTTTCAGAGCGTTATATTCGACAGCAACATCACCATCCAGCATGGGAAGCTGGCGTTCCGTTTCCTGAACGGCGGCACGATGTTCTTTTTCCTTGTCGGTCAAGTAGCGGTCAGACTGAATCATCAGGTCAATATATTTTTCGACCTGCGCCCAGCTTAACGTAACCTTTTGATGATCCGGATAGTGGTCAAATTCAAGTCCTTTCCCATCATGATTTACAAAACCGCTGCTGCCGTCCAGAAAATCCTGCGAATGTCCGCCGATGCCGTACTCTTTTGCCAGTGCTTTGGCACGGAGTTTGCGGTCAGGCTGTGTCTGGTACAGTTCGATGATCCGCTGCTTGCCATCCTGAAAACCGGAACCATGCTTGCGCAGTTCATTCTCAATCTCGGCCTGCGACAAAACAAAAGCGGAGGGCGATTTTTCGCTCTCCGCTCGGTCGATATGTTCGATTTGCTGGGTTTCGGTAGGAATGGCGGCATCCAGAAAACTTAGCTGTAGATCAGCTCCGTCTGAATCACTTCCTCGACCTGCTCCCGCAGGCTGTTCATGTGCTGAACCCACGCCATCTGGTTCTTCTCCTTGTCCGGAGCCGGGTTCTTCGCCAGCAGATCGGCCATCATCTGTTCCTTCATTGCTGCTGCGGTCTGCTCCACCTCCGTCAGGTGCGGGTACAGGCTCCCGTTCAGGAGCATCGTGTTGTACAGCACCGGGCGATGGTTCATCAGGTACGTCCGGCGCAGCCTGCCGTACTTGCCCAGCGGCTTCCGGGGCTGATTCAAGGTCAGGTTCGGGAGCTGGTAGTCCCCGACGGTCGAGTAGGTCACGTTCCTGCTGTTCGTATTCATATTGGCTCCTTTTTGCATTGCGGCGGCGAATGGTGGTTTTTACGGTGCGCTCGATATTTCGCAGCACCTCCCGGCTCATGTCGCTGATGGCTACGCCGAGGGCGTAGACACTATCTGGGGTGGAGAAGTTGTAGATCGCCTGAAAATCGTCCTTGTCGAACCACCCGGCAGGCTCAAACCCGCATCGCTCCAGCAGCGTGTAGGTGACACTCATTGCTGCTGCGCTTTTGAACTGCATCTCCACCCCGGCTTCATCATAATCCATCAGGAGCGAGCCGTCAACGATGGCACGGATGTCGCCGCCGTTGTTGTCCCAGTAATCCGCCACCAGTTTCCCTGCAACATCCGCAAGCTGCTGGCTGACACGCTCTCCGCTGATGCCGTAGGTCTTGCTCAACATCTCCGAAACCGGCTGCACCAAATCAGGGCCGAGCTGCCACACCTCCGGGTCACGGGAATTGCGGCGCACCCCGGTGTCCGACACATCGAAAACGTAGTGCAGGCGAGGGAATCCGCTGGATTCGTCCAGCAGAGCAATGCCCTTGGCACCCCGGCGCACATAACGGTTCATCCGGGTGTTCCAGATGTCAAAATCGGCGCAGGCGGTGGCATCCGGGCGCTGGGCGTAGATCATCAATTGGTCCGCAAAACTGTACTTGTACAGCCGGGAAGCGGTGGTCAGATAGTCCGTCCAGCTTTCCCAGTACCGGGTCAAGCCGTTTGCCGTGCGCTGGGCAAGGGCAAGGTATTCTTCGGTTTTGCTTGGCATTTTGGCCTCCTTCTTCAGATTTTAGGGTATAAAAATAGCGGGCAACCGTTTTTGGGTTGCCCGCCAAGGGTATATAATAATTGGGTTATCGTCGACTTTGAAGTTTTGATGATGAATGTCTATTTTTCATCGCTTTCGGGCGGACGAACATAACGTAACATTTTTCTTTCACAGGCACCAAATTCCAAATAGTTGTTTTTTGCCTCGTTTAGAGTTATTCCATGATTCAAGTCACTGGGGTCGCTATCAGAAGTAATAAACGGGTCATTCTCCCAAAAGCAAACTGGGCAAATGTACCCACAATCTTCCTTTGGTGGAACATTATAAGTAAAACATTCGCAGCATGGACATTGATACTTTTTCAAATAGATGCACCCCCGCAAGCACCGACTTGTCAATTTGTATATGGCTCTGTGTCTTTTCCGTCGTATACAATTACTTTAATGTTGGTGGCTGCATCAACATCCGCATGAATACCTACGGTATATTCTTTGTCCGTAACATTCGCAAAAGAGTAGCAGCCTCCCGCAGAAATATTGCCAGATACGATTTCCTGTTCGCCTTCGCAGAGCAAATGCACCACAATTTCAAAATCATTCCTATTCTGAATCGTCAGTGTGCCCGTTTTGGATGAAACCTTTACATTAGAATAAGTGATTACATATTGGGCAGATGTTGATTTTTCTGTACAAGACACAGAGCAATCCCATTGGATTGCAGCCTTCGCCTTTCTGTAGGATTCCGAAGATCTATACGCCGAAATTATAATGATTGCGGCTACGGCAAAGACGCTCACGATAATGAACACTATTGGTGCTTTTTTCTTCATAGTCTTTATCTCCAAAATTTCCAATTCATTGAGTTGAGCATATTACATACGCGAACACTCCAAACCTACAGCTCAGTTTCCACCGCAAGCTGCTCCTGCTTCTCTTTTTCATCAGCGATTTGGACATCAACATCTTCGCGCATCTTTTTCAGAAGTGCAAGGACTCGCTTGATTTGGCTCTTGGTGTTTTCCACTCTGCTCTGCGCCTGATTGATGTGATCCAGAACTGCCCAGTCTGCAAAGAGGCCATCAAAGAAGAAATCTGCGAATTTCAAAAAACTGTCTACCGCAACCTGAAGGTCTGCGGTGATCTCAACATCGGCAAGCTCAGTTTTGAACCGC
>ERZ838839.1816-NODE-1816-length-18752-cov-2.776435_pt1 | contig 18752 bp, 15 predicted proteins | sample MGYA00519909_ERZ838839 | MGnify/ENA primary metagenome ERZ838839 (study PRJEB31850, sample SAMEA3708843) | human gut metagenome | biome: human gut; feature: human-associated habitat; material: faeces | place: China | collected 2014 ... | reverse complement strand
TCCTGCCAGCACGATCAGCTCCAGTACCCCGCTGATCACGACATTTTTCGTCATATTCCAGACTGCAAGCGCGACCAGCGTCAACAACACCGCAACTGCCAATGCATTTGCCCATGCTGCCGAAGGGATAAAGTTCAGGATGCCGCTCCAGAGATAAGTCAGAAGCAGGATACCGAATGCGCCGATTGCCGCAATGATCACACTTTCTGTCAATGAAGAGACAAACATTCCAATGGAAATATATACGCATCCGAGTAAGAAGAACACAAGGATTGCCAAATAGTCTACCTTAATGTATGCCGTCCCCTGCGCTTTAATGATCAGTGGAAAGATCAGATAGATCACACACGGTACAGCCGTGATCGTTACCATTGCAAGATATTTTCCAAGCACGATCTCGAACAGGCTGACCGGTGCTGTCAGTAACATCTGATCCGTCTTATTCTTCTTATCTTCTGCAAAGCAACGCATCGTCAGGATCGGAATTGCTACCAGGTATACGAACAGAATCCCTGACAATACATAAGAAAAGTACGGATATCCATAGTTCAGGTTATACGCCAGGAAATAGATTCCCGTATAAGCTACCAGGAAAGCGATAAATACATATCCTATCATAGAATGAAAATAGGATCTTAACTCTCTTTTATAGATGGCTCTCATCTTACTTCTCCTCCTTTATCATTCTATTGCCTGACCCTTGTGTCAGCTCCAGGAATATCTCTTCCAGTGTTGTCTTACTCTGATTCAGGGTAAGCATCGGTACATCTGCATGGGAAAATGCAAGGAATAACTCTTCTCTGATATCTTCCCCGCCTTTTGCCGTAATCTGCGCAGTTGTAATGCCGCTCGCACTGGTGCGGTATTTTACTTCTTTGATCTTTCCTGTCCGGCGGATAATATGATCCATCTCATCCCTGGAAGCCTTTGCTTCCACCTCGATCTGACCTTTGCCACTCATCATATTCTCCAGATTCTCGGTCGTATCACTGGCAACCAGCTTTCCTCCTGATATGATCATGATATAATCGCAGACTTCCCTTACTTCCGCAAGAATATGGGAACTCAGGATTACGGTATGTTTCTTCGCAAGCTTGCGGATCAGTTCACGGATCTCTATGATCTGCTTCGGGTCAAGACCTACCGTCGGCTCATCCAGGATGATAATCTCCGGAAATCCCAGAACTGCCTGTGCAAGCCCGACTCTTTGTTTATAACCTTTTGACAGGTTCTGAATCAGCCTGTTCTCTACATCTCTTAATTTGGCAAGTCTTATAACCTCTTCTATCTGCGATTCTCTTTTGTCTTTCTTAATTCCTTTTAATTCAGCGGCAAATTCCAGATATTCCCGCACCGTCATTTCCATATATAATGGCGGGATTTCCGGCAGATAGCCGATATTCTTCTTGGCCTCTTCAGGCTCTTTCAAAATGTCATGTCCGTCGATCAGCACCTGTCCTTCTGTAGCTCCCAGGTAACCGGTCATGATGTTCATGGTCGTAGATTTTCCTGCACCGTTTGGTCCTAAGAATCCATAGATTTTACCGGATTCTACGGTGAAATTCAGATGATCTACCGCCAGATGGTTACCATAACGTTTGGTAAGATTCTTTACTTCTATCAAATTTCCTTCCTCCTGTTAAACTCAATTTTGTAACAATATAAGAAATTTTTTTGAAAAGTATGTGGAAAATTTATGTTTATTCTGTGAAAGAAAGTTCATCGGCTAAACAAAAAAATAGAAAGAATTCCAGATTTTATAAACATAATCTTATAATCTCCAAAATTCTTTCTATCTTTAGCAACTTTTCTATACGTTTGTCTTCATAAATAATTTCATTTCTTTCAAGTCCATAACACCTGAGGTACTATCTTCTTTAGAGAGTGAACATGCAGCTGTAATAGCACCATAATATAATGCCTTCTCTATACTTTCTCTTTGATACGCTGCATATAAAACGCCCGAGCAAAATGCATCACCTGCCCCAGTCGTTCCTTTTATAAATCCTTTTGGGAGTTTAAAACTTGGAACTTTTACAAATTCTCCTGTTTGACAATTCAAACCATATCCACATGCAGGTGAATGTATTATAGCCCACTTTTTTACTCCCAATTCTTTTAATTTTTCCAACCCCTTTCTCATATTTTCTTCTTTTATTCCATCCTTATCATATAATTGAATTCCAGTCACACCGGTTCCTTCTACTTCATTTACCACACAATAATCTGTATACTTCAATGCAGGCCATACAACTTTTTGGTATCGATTTCCTTCTTCTGAAACCATATCTACTGAAGTTTCCATTTCATATTTTTGTGCAGTTGCTAATACCTTTGCGGCTTTAGTTCCATAGTCTTCATCCGGTTGATCCAGCGTTCCTAATAAAAGTAAATATTCTAAATGAAAAATATCCGCCTTTATTTTCTTAAAATCTATCTGCTTTTCATTGAATTCCAAACTGGTTCCTGGATCAAAAAAGAATGTTCTCTGCTTGCTTTCTTTTTCTGTCATTGCAAATGTAACAGCTGTTCTTCCTTTTTTTACAATCCCTTCAATGTTTATATTCGGATACTCTCTTAAAGAATCTACTATAAATTGACCATTTTCATCATCACCCACAACTCCCGATACTTTTATTGGTATTTTAGAATCTAACCGTGCCAAATCAATAATTAAGTTGTTAATACCTCCGGTATGGGCAACCGGATTTCTCATCCATGTTAAATTGCCTTTTTGAGGATATACATCTATTGTGTATACTACATCTGCAATAAGATTTCCTGCAACCGTTATTCCTTCTTTATTCATAGGTCTTCCTCCTACAAAACCTTTGGATATTCATTACATAATAAACGGTATGGTTCTTCGTCTTCATCTATAGCAGGAAAACGTCCTACTTTTTTATTATAGAAATAATTATCCGTATTATCGTCATTGCACATAGAAACTTCTCCCAACAAAACGGATCCTTTTCCTTCTTCTACAGAAAAGTCATGGTACAATCCTCTTGTCACAGTAATACTTTCTCCTGGCGTTAGTCTTATCTGAGTTCCCGCCTTCACTGTATAAACACATCCATCGCTATGTACAATGACATCTGTATCTGCCATTTTTCCATCTTCCGTCGAATTATATACACGAATTAGTACATTTCCACCTCCGCGATTAATAATGTCTTCCATTTTATATACATGATAATGCATTTCCGCATGCTGACCTTCATGGAGCATCAATAACTTTTCTGCATATGGTTTATCATACTTATCGTTTTTTATATTTCCATTTCTTAACGTAATTAACGAAAATCCTGTATGTTCAAAATCTCCGAGTCCAAAATCTGTTATATCCCAGCCAAGCATATTATCTCTAATTTCATCGTATTCTTTCCCTTTTGTTTTCCACTCTTCTGGTGTCCATTCACAAAATGGAGGAAGTGATACATGAAATTTTTTGATCAAATCATGCATATCCTTCAAAGCTTTGTTAATCTCTGATCTTTTCATCTTTCACACTCCCTAATTTTTTAGTGCAAATGTTTCAATTGCCACTTTCACATTTTCTTTCATAGCTTTCATAGCAATTAACGGAATGTCATGATAGAAAATATTTTCTTCTACACTTTTTTTATCCAATGCAGCTTTGACTGCTTTTCCACCAGCCAATGTCATATACGTGTAATAATTAATTTTACGTATTCCATTTTTTACAGCTGTCTGAAACTCCTCTTTACTAAGTCCTGAACCACCATGCATTACGAATGGGATATCAATTTTGTTTTTAATTTCTGTAATACGATTCAAATCCAAAACTGGCTTCTGTGTATAAATCCCATGACTTGTTCCGAAAGCAATTGCCAACACATCTACTCCGGTTTTTTCAACAAAATCTTTTGCCATATCTGGACTTGTATACACATCATCTAAATTTGAAAAACTGTCCGCTGTTTCAATTTCTTCTATATCTCCTAATCCTTTGTCAGATGAGAAAATATGTCCAAGTTCTGCTTCAACTGTAACATCGACTGCATGAGCCAACCTCACCACTTCTGCAGTTATTCTTATATTTTCTTCATAATCACTGCCTGATGCATCAATCATCACAGAGCTAAAACCTAACTGTATTGCTTTAATACAACTTTCAATAGACTCACCATGATCCAAATGTACACAAACTGGAACAGAGGCTTTTTTTGCAAATTGAAGCATAACTGGTGCGATATCTTCCATGGATATCAAATTTCCATGCACCTCTGCATAGTTTAATATAACTGGTGAATTTGTTTCCTCTGCAGCCTGTATGATAGCCATTACTGATTCCATATTCCAACTGCATATCCTTTTTTCATTGCATCTTCCATCAACGGCTTTAATGAAACTAACATAATCTTTCTCCTTTTCAGTTTATCTTATTTCTTTCCTTTATTTCTAAAGTAATCAAGGAATACAGCCAGTAAAATCACAACTCCTTTTACTACATACTGCCAGAATGAGTTTACATTCAAAAGATTTAATCCGTTATTTAAAACACCTATAATCAAACCACCTATAATAGTTCCACCAATTTTACCACTACCACCAGCCATTGAAGTTCCACCAACAACAACTGCTGCGATAGCATCCATTTCAGCTCCATCACCGGCTGTAGGCTGTCCGGAATACATACGTGAAGCCAAAACAATTCCAGCAAGACCTGCCATCAATCCAGAAAATGCATGTACAAAGAATTTTACTTTTTCCACTTTAATTCCTGAAAACTCGGCCGCCTGTTGATTTCCTCCGACAGCATACATATGACGTCCCATTTTCGTCTTATTCATAATGATTGCTGTAATAATAAGAACAATTACTAAAATTACAACTGGTGTAGGAAAAATTCCAACATAACCAGCTCCTAAAAATTGCCATTCTTTTGTTACTACTCGTACAGGCGAACCGCCAGTATATACATATGCAAGTCCTTTTGCTATATTCATTGTAGCCAATGTTACGATAAATGCTGGAATTGTAGTTTTACTGATTACAGCACCATTAAACATACCAACTAAAAGTCCAACTAAAAGTCCCATAAGTAATGCTATCGGTAATGGGAGATTATATCTTGCTACACATCCTGCCGAAATACAACCTGATAATGCAATGATTGATCCAACAGACAAATCGATTCCACCAAGAATAATTACCATTGTCATACCACATGCCAGGAACAGGTTCGTAGAAATCTGTCTTAATACATTAAATATATTCTGTCTTGTAAAAAATGATCCACTTGTTTTTGGAAAAACTGATAAAAATACACATAATACCAAGAAGGCTACGATTATACCAAGATTTTCTTTAAAGTATATTTTAACAGCATTTCCAACTCCAGCTGTCGCTGTTGTTTTTTTTGTTTTTTCTTCCATTTGTTTTTTTCCTCCTTTATTATGCCCATCCTATTCAGCTGCCAGCATCATAACGCTTTCCTGCGTTGCTTCTTTATGACTAATACAGCCTCTCATCTTTCCATGTGCCATTATATAGATTCGATCACTCATTCCTAAAATTTCTGGTAACTCAGAAGATATCATAATAATTGACATTCCCTGTTTTGCCAATTTATTCATAATTGCATATATTTCTGATTTTGCACCTACATCTACACCTCTTGTAGGCTCATCAAGAATTAAAATTTTCGGATGTGTTGCAAGCCAACGACCAATTAATACCTTTTGTTGATTTCCTCCTGACAGATTACCTATAGCTTGTTCCTGTGAAGGTGTTTTGGTTGCCATTTTATCAATATATTCTTGTGTAATTTCTCTTTCTTTAGAATTGTCTACAAAAATACCTTTAATGAACTCGTTTAAAACTTCTATCGTTGAATTAAACCTGACACTTTGTACCAAATATAAACCTTCGAGTTTACGATTTTCCGGAACAAGTGCAATGCCATTTTTCATAGCATCAATTGGTGAATTAATAGTAACTTTTTTACCCTCCAGATATATATCTCCTGTACTTTTTGGCATAAGCCCAAATATACTTTTCATTACTTCACTTCTTCCAGCTCCAACCAATCCGGCAAAGCCTAATATTTCACCTTTTCTAAGTTCAAAACTTACGTTTTCTGCCAGCTCACCATCTGAGATTCCTTCGCATCGCATAATAACTTCTTCATGTTCTTCAAAATCTCTTGTATAGTAATTAGTCAATTCTCTTCCAACCATCATTGCAATTAATGCATCTTTTGTAGTGTTTTTTACAACTTCAGTACCTACATATTCTCCATCTCGCATAACAGTTACTCTATCGCAAATTTCTTCCAATTCACTCATCTTATGAGAAATATATATAATACCTACTCCCTTGGAAGTAAGACTCCTCATTGTCTTAAACAAAAATGCTACCTCTTTATCTGAAATCGAAGAAGTTGGTTCATCCATAACTAAAATTTTTGAATTATAAGAAATTGCTTTTACAATTTCAACCATCTGCTGCTGTGCTATCGTTAATTCTTTAATTAACTGATTAGCTTGTATTCCCATTTGATAGTCATCTAACAATTTTTGCGCATCATGATTCATTTTCTTTTTATCAACAAATCCGGAACTCATCGGTTCTCGTCCCAAAAAAATGTTTTCAGCTACAGTCATATACGGAACCAAAACCAATTCTTGATGAATAATCGCTACTCCATTAGCCTGTGCAGCCTTTACACCATCTATATTTACTTTTTTACCGTTTATAATTATCTCGCCTTCATCTGCTGTATAAATTCCGCCTAACACTTTGATAAGCGTAGACTTTCCGGCTCCATTTTCACCTAGTAATGCATGAACTTCCCCCGTTCGAAGTTCGAAATTAATATCCTTTAATGCATATACACCTGGGAATTTTTTGTGTATATGTTTCATTTCTAGCAATGTTGTACCACTCAAAATATCACCCACTTATATCTTTCTTTTATGCAAAAAGGTGCTTTATCCAGTTCATTTGAATAAAGCACCTTTCATATTTTTGTTAATGACTATCGTTTACTGCCAACCATCTGTACCATAATCGTTAACATTATCTGCTGTAATCAGGAATGTTTCTACTGGATATTTGTCTTTCACTTTCTTGCCATCTAAGATTTTATACATAACCTCTACAGACTTATCAGCAATACCAACTGGAGACTGTGCTCCTGTTCCTTCCATTAAAGAATCACCTTTTGCAAGCTCTGATTTAACATCCGGTGAACCATCTACTCCGTAAATTTTGCAATCCTTAATTCCTGCTGCATTTGCTGCCGCTAATGCACCAAGCGCTGTAGGATCATTTCCACCAAAGATTGCAACTACATCTCCATGTGCCTGTAATAAATCTTCTGCAATTCCCATTGACGTTTCAAGATTCCCTTTTGCATCCTGCTGTGCAACAATGTTAAATCCTTTTCCTTTGATTGCATCTGTAAATCCTTTTGTACGATCTACAATTGAATTCATAGTCGGTGAATCAAGAACAATAATGTCTCCACCCTTCGGGCATTTCTTAACTAAATCTTCTCCACAAACTTTACCTGCATTGTAGTTATCAGATCCAACATAACTTGTTACATACGACATATCGGCAACTTCTGTATCAAAGTTAACGATTGGAATGTTTGCTCCTTTTAAAGCATCCAAAGCTGGAAGAATTCCTTCAGCTTCTGCTGGATTCAGGAACATTGCATCAATTCCCTGTGAAATCAAATCCTCTACCTGCTGTACCTGAAGACTTACATCATTTGCCGGATCTACAGATACAAGCTCGTCCCCATTTGCTTCGACTTTCTTTCTGATTTCATCTTCCAATGTTACAAAGAATGGGTTCGTTCCGTCCATACAAGTATACCCAAACTTGTGACCTCCCTTTTTGTTTGACGTCGATTCAGTTTTCGTCGAACTAGATTTCTTGTCCCCATCACCGTTGCTGCAACCCATTACCATTGCTGCAACTAATGAAACACTCAATAACACGCTCACTAATTTTCTTTTCATTTCTTTTCCTCCTTGCTTGTTATTTGTTGTCTTAATATTACTAATTTTCCTTTTCCTGTACACCTGTATTTTGTAACTAAAAAAGCATTACATTTCTCACAAAAAAATGTGACAAATGTAATGCTTTTCTTATTGATTTAAAAATTTAGTAATACTTCTCTGAAATACCTTAAGCGAACTATCAATATTCTTTTCATTTTTGTAAATATCATCTATTTCATTCTCTGCTAATGCCATAGCCTCTGGATATTTCGAGAATTTTGGATTTATCCGTCCATTCTCTATCGCATCAATTAACAAACGATTATCAATAACCCTCTCATCTACATCCATATCCTTCCGAATCATGCTTTCTGCATATCTTGATCCAGTTACATATTTCAATACTGATGCACCTTGCGAATATTCAAATATTTCTCTTTGAATTGAAGAATCCGAAGTTAACATTTTCAGAAATTCCCATGCTAATTCCTTATGTTTACTTTTATTTCCAATAGTCATCAAAAGTGCATCTACTTCTGAAGTATTATGACCTCCTGGGCCTGCCGGCATGCTTGTGCAATCCCACTGAAAACTTGTATATTTTTTTATTTTATACGGATAAGTTTTATATGTCCTGTACTCAGAAAACGCTAACGGCATAAATGCCACATTTCCCGAATCAAAATCATTTTGTGTTACTTCACGGCCTCCATTCATTTCATTTAACTTTTTCACGAATTTAACTGCTTCATTCACTTTTGTTCCCGAAAAAAAAGCTTTTTTCCCATCTTTATCAAAAAGCTCTGCACCATTTGAATATACAGCTTCTTTCCAAGTATAATTATATGTCCCAAATTGATCGATCACACCATCACCGTTTTTATCCTTTGTAATCTGATCAACAATTTGCTCCATTGTACTCCATGTCCAATTTTCATTTGGGACTTCTATTCCTTCTTGTTCCAACAATGTTTTATTTACGAACATCAAAGTCGGTACTACCTCATATGGTAACGCATACTGACTTTCATGATATTTTCCAATATCTAATACTGTATCAAAAAAATACTCCTTTTTAAAATTCCTATCATTAGCAATCTGATTATCTAAATCAGATATAACATTTAATGACACATATTTATAAAAATCATCAGACAACACCATAAATACATCTGGTGTTTCTCCTTCTAATATTTTTCTATCTAACCATTCTGAATAATCTTCCTTTCTAATCCCTGTCTCATAATGAACTTTAACACCTGGATGTTCTTTTTCAAATTTTTTTATTGCATCATCTATTATTACATATGCATTCGCATTCTTAACATCCCAATTACTCTCAGCAAACATGCCAAATTCCAATACAATTGGTTTATTTTTTTGTCTATAGTTCCATGCAAGTATTATTAATATTATGCTCAAAAAGCAAACAACTAATCCGTATATACTTTTCTTTTTCATTTACTATTGCTCCGTTATTTTTGTTGCTACTTTATTCTGTACTGCCCAAATTGCCAATTGCGTTCTGTCTCTGAACTCTAATTTGTTTAATATCCCACTCAAATAATTCCGTACAGTACCTTCTGAAAGATTCAAATTTTCCGCTATTTCTTTATTCGAACTTCCCCGTCCAACTTCATTAATAATTTTCCATTCTGTTTTAGTCAGATTTTCTGTTCTCTTCTGATCTACATCAACTACATAATCAGCCTTTGCCATCTGTGAAAACAATCTTACAACTTTTGTAGCAATATCTGGATTTATCATTGCCTGTCCACTATATACAGTACGTATTGCATTAGTCAATCCGTCCATCGATACTCCTTTTAAAAGATATCCACTTGCTCCCCATTTTAATGCATTATATACATACTCATCATCATCGAAAGTTGTGAGTATAATAATTTTTATTTCTGAATAATTATCTTTTATTATTTTCGTACACTGTACGCCATCCATTTTAGGCATTCGAATATCCATTAAAATAACATCCGGTCTATTTTCTTGTCCATTTGCAACCGTATCTGTTACTTCTATTCCTTCCTTTGTATTTAATACAATTGACAAACTTTGCCTAATCAATTCCTGATCATCTGCAATCAGTACTTTAATCATATTCTTCACCCCATCTTATAGGAATTACAACATTTGTTGTAAATCCATCACTTCCATCAAACTCTACTGTCCCATTTAATAACTTTATCCGCTCAACAATATGTCTTGTACCAAATCCTTTCTTCATATCAGTACATCCAATTCCATCATCTTTGATTGAAATATAAATATCGGAATATTTCTTTTTTATAGTAATATAAACATTTTTTGCATGACTATGTCGTACAGAATTCGTCATACTTTCCTGAACAACACGATATATCGCATTTTCTTCATCTTCATCAAATTTCAATTTTTCGACATCACATTCAAAATGTATTTTTGTATTTGTTATTGAATTTGTTTCATTTACCATCTTACGAATTGCCGGTTCCAAGTTTAAACGTTCCAGAGAATCGGGTCTTAATTCACTTACTGACCTTCTTACTTCTTTTATTCCATCCCTTGTAACTTTTGAAATAAGCTCCAATTGTCCTTTCGTTACCTCAGGAGAACTATCGATCATCGCTATACAAGCATCTACCCCCGCTGATATACCCGTTAGCGTATGCCCTAATGTATCATGAATTTCTCTAGCCAACCGGTTGCGCTCCTTTGTTTCTCCCATTTTTTCTTTCATTACAGCATATTCCTGTAATTTTTCATTTGCCTGTTGTAGCTCTTCATTTGTTTGCGATAATTTAAAATATAATTTTTTTACCTCATCTATCGTTCCACTCTGTTCGATAATAATGAATACACAAAAAACAAAAAATAAAATAATATTTAATGATGTAAGCAAATTATATAGCCAATATAATACTTTTTGGACTCCAATATCATATACATTTATATAATCACTAACAGAAAATATTTTCGTACTTACCGAGATAATACCGTGATTGGTTCCTATATAGCTTAGTAATGATATCACTGCTAATGCATATTTTCCTCCCATGTCTTTAATATGTGCAATGAGATTCGTAAAAACCCACAAAAGTATCCCATTATAATTAAAATCTAATCTATAAACAATAAAAAAACTTGCACAAAAATCTATAAGTAAAGTCAAATAATATACTCCTGTATTTTCCCTAACAAATTTTTCTCTGCATATAAAAGAAATTCCCATTATAGCTACTAATACCAAAATTTCTCCTACTAATGCAGAAGGGTTTGCCGGAATCGCATTGACTTTTTCTAAGAAATCACTTGCAACATATGCATCACATATTTTTCTTGTTGTATACAAAATAAATATTGCAATTCCAATCACTGATATACTATTAAAAGCAAATATTATCTTTCTCAAAATTAAACTATAATTTTTTTTCATTATTGCCATCCTGTCATGTCATAAAACTTTAAGTTATCTGCTGTAATTAATTCGACAGGTATTGTAACATGTTTTTTTACAGTTTCCCCTGCCAAATAGCTGTATGCTGTCTGAACTGCCTTTTCACCTATTTTAATTGGTGATTGTGCTGCTGTTCCTTCTAAAAATCCTGCCTTTATCATTGCTTTTCCATCTGGCGAACCATCCACACCATAAACCATAACCTGATCCGTCTTATCAGTCATTTGCATCGCTGCTATGCACCCTAAAGCAATTGGATCATTTCCACCCATTACAACATCATAATTTTTCTTTTCATAAATAATTTTCTCCATAACTTTCATTGCAATTTCAAACTCTGCGGCACTCTCTTTTTCTTCTACTATCTTATATTGTGGATGCCCTTTAATAGTATCCCTAAAACCTTTCACTCTCTCATTAATTGAATTCAATGCTTTCTGATTTACAATTATTATATTTGCACTTGTTTTTTTCTTCATCATATCTTTTGCACATTGAACCCCCGCATCATAGTTATCCGAAACAATCGTGGATACAACCGCTTCTGTATCCGACACTTCAGAATCAATAACAAATACAGGTATATGCTTTTTTTTACATAGTTCAAGTGCAGGCCGAACTTTATTTCGATCTACAGGTTGCAGAAAAAGTACATCAATCCCTTCATTTATCATATCTTTTATCTGTTCATTTTGTTTTTTCTGATCCTGCAGGGGATCTCTTGTAATTAAGATATCCCCCTTTGCCTGCACTGACTCTTCAATATTTTCATCCATATTAACAAAATATGGATTATTCATTGTCATATAAGTAGCTCCAAATTTTAATTGTTTTCGTGTATCTTTTTTTTCATGTATTCCTATTGCTATGAAAAGTGTTGTGCATGCCACAATTGTGGCAGCAATCATTTTTTTCTTATCTAGTCTCACGCTTACTTCTCACCTTTTTACTTTTTCATATACATTCTTGTAAATCCCTGATATATCCTGCTGGATAACACTCCACGCAATACATTCGCTGCACTTCTTTTTACATCCTCTTCCAGTATCACTCCCTTGGACACCGCTTTCACAATCTCATCCACCGCACCTGCACTTCCCGGCATAATCAGATCATTCCCGGATGCAATCGCATGTGCCGAATTTCCATATTTACGCCCGGTTGCAAACCAGTCCGTCATTACAAAACCATCAAATCCCCATTCATTTCGAAGCACCTGTGTCAGAAGTCGGTAACTGTTATTGACATATTTACCATTTACTTTGTTATAACTGCTCATAATGGCTCCCGGACCCGCTTCCTTTACCGCAATCTCGAAACCCTTCAGATAGATTTCTCTAAGCGCTCGTTCATTGACATTCACATTGGTCTTATTGCGATTATCCTCCTGATTATTGCAGCAGAAATGCTTCAACGTCACATAACACCCACGATTCTTCTGCACACCTTTTGTAATGGCAGCTGCAAATTTTCCTGAAACCAGTGGATCCTCCGAATAGTATTCAAAATTGCGTCCACAAAGTGGATTTCTGTGAATATTAAGTCCTGGTGCCAGCCAATAGGTTACACCATAACATTCCATCTCTTTTCCAACTGCATTTCCCACTTCTTCCGCCAGTTCCAGATTCCAGCTCGATGCCAGTGAAATCCCGCTTGGGAATGCCGTAGTAAACTGATAGAGCAGATTCGGGCTATCCGGATTTCCAAGCATGATTTTTTTAACCGGCTCCGGAAGATATTTCATACATGAAATATTCGGCTCTATCCCTTTTACCTTTCCGGTGAATGACACAGATGAAACCTTGTTCAGACGAAGCCCTGCCGGTCCATCTGCCATTACTACATTTGGAATTCCTTTTTGCTCCAGTGTTGTGCACGTAACCCCAGCTGCACCTGGCGCTTCAAAGAATCTTGATCCAGTCATACCTCCGCCCACAGACAGTTCTGCCATGTCTCTGAGTGTTAAACGCTCCATCACGGCATCTGTCTCTTCTGAGGAATATATTTTAACCGGACCATATTCATGCACAATTTCTGTTATCTTATCCTCTTCTACCGGAATGCTTCGAATTTTTTCCATATTTTCAATAATAATCTCGCATCCTCTTCCCCAGTTTTGTCTGCAGTCACAGGCTGCATGAAGGATATCTTCTTCCTTTTGTTCCAGTTCTGTCACATGCATTGGGATTTTGCAGATATGCGAGTGTTTTTCTGTTATGATTTCACTGGATAATCTCAAGATTCCGCATACTCTGGTATTCCTGCTGGAATTACCGAGACGGATTACATATTCTCCCTTTTCAAGGACCGTTGCTGCATCTTTTTTCCTGTAGCTAGTCATATCCCGGAGATCAAAACTAAGTATAAGTTTTGCCTTTTCTCCCGGCTTTAATAACTTCGTCTTATGAAATGCAGTCAGCCGCTGTGCTTCCTTTTTAAGTTCCCCGTTCGGACAGCTTACATAGATCTGCACAACTTCTTTACCATCATAAATTCTTCCGGTATTTTCCACTTCTGTATACACATGAATCTTCGTGCCTTCCATCTGCATCTGTTCAAACCGTATTGCAAAATTAGTATACGACATTCCATAGCCAAACGGATATCTTGGTGCCACATGAAATGTATCAAAATAGCGGTATCCTACATAGATACCTTCTCTATAATATTCCTCATCCAGATTACCATTCAGGTAACTGTACTCATCTGCAAACGGAAGATCCCGGTAATGTTTTGCCCAGGTATCTGTAAGTTTCCCTGATGGCGTCTGTTTTCCTGAAATAACATCTGCTAGTGCCAGACCTCCCATTGTACCTAGCTCTCCCATAAAAATAACTGCATTAATTCCGGATATTTCATTTAAGAAATTCAGATCAAATACTCCACCTACATTGATCACTACGATCAGTTTCTTATATCTTTCTGCGCAGAATGCAATATTGATCCGCTCTATCTCTGATAGCCCATATTCATTTTCATCCAGTTTTCTGTCTGCCCCTTCACCAGCCTGTCTGGATACCACATAAATACAACTGTCTGTATCCGACTCTTCTATATCCTTCTCCTGTATGGCACGGCCATAAGGATATCTATATGGACTGCTCATCAGGTTCATAAAATCTGACAGGTTCTTTGGACTTAGTTTTTTCCTGAATTCTTCTGCATATTCCTGTTCACCCTCTTCGAATGCCTGGTCATAATCTTCGATCCACCGCATAGTAGTAACTGTAAATCCTGATTGTTCCAGTCCTTCAAAAACAGAGACTGCATGGCGCTCATTTACTTCTCCTGATCCTGTTCCACCCTTAATCGTCTTCTTCGCACCAGCGCCGTACAAAGCTATCTTTCCTGCCTTCAATGGCAGACTTCCGTCATTTTCTAAAAGAACGATTCCCTCGACTGCCGCTTTATATGCCAGTTTCTTTCCAGACTCTTCCAGTGGTGTAACCGCATCCGTCAGTGCTGCTTTATGAATACTTCTTGTTCTCATACTTCCTGTCCTTCCAGGCATTATTTACCGGATGTTGTAATATATGGTCCGAGTGCTCCTGCTACATTTGAAATCGGCATTGTCTGAAGCAATACCCTTCCTGGTCCACGAACCACGGTATTAAAGATTCCCTCTCCTCCAAACAGCATATTTTTTACTCCAGGAACACTCTTTATCTCTATCTGGCATGAAGCATCCATTGCAGCCAGATGTCCAGTATCTACGACAATTTCCTGTCCGGCGTTCAATTCATACTCCACTACATGTCCGTCAAACTCAGCAAATACAGTTCCCTGACCGGATACCTTCTGCATGATAAATCCCTCTCCGCCAAATAATCCAGAGCTGAACTTCTTATTAAAGAACACAGACAATTCTACCCCTGCTTCGCTTGCAAGGAATGCGCTTTTCTGGAATACCATCTCGCGCCCCGGTCCGATTTCAAATGCTTTGATGGATCCAGGAAAGCACGATGCAAATGCAATCATCCCTTTGCCACCTTGTGCGGTATAAATATTCTGGAATATATGCTCACCGGAAAACATTCTTCCAAATGCCTTGCCGATTCCTCCATTCGTAGTCGTCTCCATCTTCATATTCGGTGACATCCAAGACATTCCGCCTCCTTCTGTGATCATCTTCTCTCCGCCCTCCAGATAGCAGATAACTACCGGTAATGTGTCTCCTTTGATTTCATATCTCATATAAGTTCCCTCCTGAAATTTCTCTTTTAATATACTTTTTCCCGAAAAATTATATTTACATTATAGCATCTACTATCTCTATTCACAATCAGCACTTTATATTTACGTAAAATTTTGTTATATTTTCATCATAACAACTCAAACATGACAAAACGCCAAAAATCTTCCGGGCTTTTCATCCCTTCTGATTTTTGACGTTTTTCTAACATCTTATAATGTTTTTACAAATCTTAAAAATGCTTCTCTTCCCTCTTCTGTACATTTATACACTCCGGCATCCTCAAGTACATGTACAAATACTTCACCGACTTCTTTTTTCAATATATCCATTACATTTTCTTCTGTAATCCCATCATATTTTTTACAAAATGTATCTGCCCAGTCCGCATGCTTTGCAATCTTTTCATTACTTCTGATATCTTTTTTCTGAACCAGATAATCCGCAAGAATCTCCAGCTCTTCTTTTAATCTGGATGGAAGCACCGCAAGTCCCATAACTTCGATCAGTCCGATATTTTCCTTTTTAATATGATGATACTCTGCATGTGGATGATAAACGCCAAGTGGATGTTCTTCGGTTGTGATATTATTCCGAAGAGTCAGATCCAGTTCAAACAATCCATCACGTTTTCTTGCAATCGGGGTAATGGTATTGTGTGGCTCTCCATCTGTATTCGCATAGATGAATGCATCTTCATCTGTATAGTTTCGCCAGCATCTGAGGATATGATCTGCCAGATCTATCAGGCGTTTCTCATCTTTGTGACGGATTCGGATGACAGATAACGGCCATTTTACGATTCCGGCCTCAACATCTTCATATCCCGGGATTGTAATTTTAATCTCGATCGGCGCTTTTGCCATTGCAAATGTATAGTGTCCCCCCTGGAAATGATCGTGACTTAAGATAGAACCGCCAACGATTGGGAGATCTGCATTAGATCCCAGGAAATAATGTGGAAATAATTTTACGAAATCAAATAATTTCTCAAATGCTTTCTTATCAATCTTCATCGGGATATGCTGTCCGTTAAATACGATGCAATGCTCGTTATAGTACACATATGGTGAATACTGGAATCCCCATTTTCCACCTGCAATCTCGATTGGTATAATCCTGTGGTTTTCTCTTGCCGGATGGTCAAGACGTCCTGCATATCCTTCATTTTCCATACAAAGCAGACATTTCGGATATGCGGTATTCTTTGCATTTCTTGCTGCAGCGATCGCCTTTGGATCCTTCTCCGGCTTGGACAGATTAATTGTGATGTCAATCTTACCATATGGGGAATCTACTTTCCACTTCATGTCCTTTTTCACACGGTATCTGCGGATATAATTGCTGTCCTGACTTAATTTGTAGAAATATTCTGTCGCAGCTTCCGGAGATTCTTCATATTTTTCCGCAAATGTCTTCTGTACCTGAGCCGGTCTTGGTACCAGACAATTCATGATCTTCGTATCGAAAAGATCACGGAATCCGATACTGTCTTCAATGATTCCTCTTTTTACCGCCTCATCCAGTAATCCTTCCAGAACTGCTTCCAGCTCGATGGAACTGCTGTCGATTTCTACATCTTCATATGAATCTTCCTGGAATAATTCTAACAATAAATTTGTTGTGTAAATTCTCTCACATTCCGGTGTCAGTCCGGTCTGAATACCATATTCTACCAGTTTCTTAATATTTTCATACAACATATTCTGATCCTTCCGTTCTTTTTTCTATTCTGTGAATTTATACAATCTTTGCTCCGTCACCGATATCTACTACATAGAATTCTGCTTCATGTCCGACTTTTTCTTTATATGTCTTTCCAATCTCCTCGATAAACTTATCTACCGTTCCTTCTTCAACGATGCTGACCGTACATCCGCCGAATCCGCCTCCGGTGATACGTGAACCGATAACCCCCGGCATTGCCTGCGCCAGATCTACCAGAATATCTATCTCTTCACAGGACACTTCATAATCATAACGAAGTGACTCATGAGATGCATTCATAAGCTGTCCGAATAATTTCACATCGTTGTTACGGAGTGCTTCTACTGCACGAATAGTTCTCTGATTCTCATATACCGCATGTTTCGCACGCTTCTGTCTGACCGGATCTTTAATCGCATCCTTGTACTGTTCGAATCCGTCCTCTGTAAGATCTCCAAGTGTCTTTATATCTGTAACCTTCTGAAGTTCCTTTAATGCAGTCTCACATTCATTTCTTCTGTCATTGTAAGCAGAATCAACCAGACTGTGCTTTACCTTACTGTTGATGATCACGATCTTCGCATTTTCAAGAACGACCGGTGCATATTCGTATTTTAATGTATTGGTATCCAGGAAAATTGCATGATCTTTCTTACCCATCGCACTTGCGAACTGATCCATAATTCCACAGTTGCATCCATTGAAATTATTCTCCGAATACTGTCCGATCAATGCAAGATCGATCATGGAGAGATCTTCAAATCCAAATGTATCTTTTAACATCAGTCCTGTCAGCACTTCCAGTGATGCGGAAGAAGAAAGTCCAGAACCATTCGGAATATTTCCATAGATCAGGATATCCATTCCATGTGTCAGTTCATACCCTCTCTTTTCAAATGCCCACATTACTCCCTTCGGATAATTCGTCCATCCGGCATTTTTACTCGGAATCAATTCATCGAGACTTGTCTCAATGATTCCAAGCTTTTCAAAGTTCAAAGAGAAGAAACCTAATTTTCTGTCTTCTCTGTTCCTTACCACTGCCCATGTTCCCATTGTCAGTGCACATGGGAATACATGACCTCCGTTATAATCTGTATGTTCTCCGATCAGGTTTACTCGCCCCGGTGCAAAATAAGTACGGATTTCCCCGCCTTCTCCGTATAATTCCTGAAATTTTGCGATCAATTGCTCTTTCTGCATTCCATTACCTCCATTTTTAATACATTTTTATCATTTTTTCTTTCATCCCTTAAGTTTCAGGCCTTCTTTAACATCCACTTACATACTTTTTTGTAGTTGACTGTCTTCTGTTATTGCTATAATATAATCATAATGAGATATGCAAATTCTCACAATAAGAATATTGGCATATTTTATAAGAATATTGAGATTTTATTTGTTTTTGACTTTTATATAC
>ERZ838839.1801-NODE-1801-length-18875-cov-5.906748_pt1 | contig 18875 bp, 17 predicted proteins | sample MGYA00519909_ERZ838839 | MGnify/ENA primary metagenome ERZ838839 (study PRJEB31850, sample SAMEA3708843) | human gut metagenome | biome: human gut; feature: human-associated habitat; material: faeces | place: China | collected 2014 ... | reverse complement strand
ACCAGCGCAGGTATAATCTGGAATCCACCAACAACATCGTCAACTCGTCCGGGCGGCGTGTCCGGGGCTTTGTAGGCATCGAGACTCTTGTTCAGCCCGACCTCACGCCAAACGGTTGGCGGGCATGACCCGCTTTTTGATACCCCCTATATGGTGCGTTTTCGGTCTTTCGCTGCGTACGTGCGTACAGAGAAAGCCGCCTGCTGCGTACGCACGTACGCAGCAAAACGCCCAAGTTCTCCTTTATAGGGGAATTGGCAAAGTGTCAAGTTGGCATTTTGCCAAAATCAGTTGGTCATTCTGGCCAACTGAAAAAGCCGGACGAGCTGGTGGGCAGGGATTCGCAAATCTTTGACCGCCAGCTTGCCCGGTGCAAGAGTGCAGAGAGCGCAGCTCTTTGCCCCAGTGATATGATGCTGTGCGTCATATACTACTACTGGGTATTATCTGGCGCAAAAACGCGGCAGATCCAGCAGCTTCGCTGCTGCGTTCTCCCCGCCAAGCTGTTGAAACGGAGGAATGTCTATCTGAAATTGACACGACACAACGGACGAGCCGGAGCACACGGCACCTATAACCCAAAACACAATGACCGGAGTTTCAACCTTGCCAACAGTGAGCACATCGACCCGGAGCGAGCAAAGGGCAACATCTACTGGGACTGCTTCCACGGTTTCCGTTCGGCTCTCGCTCCACCCGACCCGGACGATCTGGCGGCAACCTTCTCGGACGTAGAACGGCAGTTCTACGAGAGCCGGTACACGGCCTTCGTTGAAAGTCAGAACGAGCGTAACGCAAAAATCCGACACACGGAACGCAACCGCTCCATTCCCGACCTGTTGTCCAGCCGCAAGACCTGTCCAGAGGAAACTATCTATCAGCTTGGGACGCTGGATGAACACGCTTCCGCAGAGGACTTGCTGAACATCGTCACGGAGTTCATTGAGGAGTTCAAGACCAAGTTTGGCGAACACGTTCATGTGCTGGACTGGGCGTTGCATCTGGATGAAAGCACACCCCATATCCACGAACGTCATGTGTTCGACTGCGAGAACAAGTACGGCGAGGTGGCGCCCCAGCAGGAAAAGGCATTGGAAGCACTGGGCTTCGAGCTGCCCGACCCGGGCAAACCCCTCAGCCGCCGCAACAACCGCAAGATCACCTTTGATGCTGCCTGTCGGAAAATGCTGTTTGAGATTGCAAAGCGGCACGGTCTGGAATTGGAGGAAGAAGCGGAATACGGCAACCGCAAATATCTGGAGAAGCAGGACTTTATCCTTGCCAAGCAAAAGGAGCAGCTTGCCGCCCAGCAGAACAAGCTGGACGAACTGACCCTCAAGGTCAACGACATGGAAACGCTGATCGACGAAGTTTCGGCTGCGGCCTACGACAAGGCGGTGGAGGTCGTGACGGACGTGGTACGCACCGAGACCCGCAAGGAAGATATGCGGATGATCGAGGACACGAAGAAGTGGGTGCTGTCCCCTGAACGCAAGGCTCCGCAACCCACGAGAGAATATGCAGCCCATCGGTTGGATACCGTGTTGGACAAGTTTCTCAAGACCATGCAGACCACCGCTGCCCGCTTGCAGGAGAAGCTCCTGAAGCCGGAAGTCCGGCAGAAAGGCAAGGAGCAGGTCAAGGAGAAAGCACGGGATTCCGTTCTGCAACTGCTGAACCGCTTGCAGACGGAACAGGCACAAAACAAACCAACGGCACAACCCCGCACACAGGAGGGGCACTCGGAAATCTGAACCTCATCGGGAAGCGTTCAGGGCAGAAAGCTGGCACTTTTTGCCCCGGCACCCGGTTACAAGGAATTGGAGGTGCAAGTGAAAGAAGTTTGCGTTTGCGAAGCAATGAAGTCCCCAGTGGGGACTTTAAGCAACGGAACGGTCTTGCGTCAGCAAGATGGAGGGACTAAGTCCCGACAAGTTCCGATTTGGCAAAAGAGTAATCTGACCTTGGAGGAAGCGGCGGCTTACTCTGGGATCGGTATCAATAAACTGCGGTCAATGACCGATAGCGATGAATGCAAGTTCGTCCTTTGGAACGGAACCAAACGGCTGATCAAACGCCGTAAGCTGGACGAATATCTGGACACGGCATTCTCGATCTGATGCGGTTCAAAAATTGACTGTTTGATGTTGCAGGGAGTCTTGCGTCATGGTATACTCATGGCGTAAGGCTCCTTTTCAACATTCTGTGAATGAAAAGGAGAGTTTATATGCAAAGACGTAAAGATAATAAAGGCCGTGTTTTGAAGGATGGCGAGGTCTACCGCAAAAGCGACGGGCTGTATATGTACCGTTGGACTGCGAAAAACGGAAAACGCCATACCATCTATGATGCAACCTTGGAGGGGCTGCGCGAAAAGGAAGAAAAGATCCAGCACGACTTGGCAGAAGGCATCCGCATCCCGGAGTGCAGCCTGACCCTGAATGACCTGTTTGAACTGTGGCGTAAGAACAAGGTGGGCTTGAAAGAGCATACCTTCGCCAATTACGTCTATATGTACAATCGGTTCGTCCGGGATGAGATTGGCATGATGAAGCTCAAGGACATTCGCAAGTCGGATATCCGCAGCTACTACAATGGCATCGTCCGCAACGGCAAGATGGCGTTGAACACGCTGGAAACCATTCAGAATGTTCTCCATCAGGTCTTTGCGGTGGCGGTGGACGATGAGTACATCCGTGTGAATCCCACGGATGGTGTCCTGACGGCTATAAAAGCCGCCCACCAGTACGAAACGCCCAAACGCCACGCTCTGACCCTGCCCCAGCAGCAGGCATTCCTGAGTTTCATCAAGAAAACGCCGAAGTTCCAGCACTGGCTCCCGATGTTCACCTTCATGCTGGGTACCGGATGCCGTATCTCGGAAACGGTTGGCTTGTGCTGGGGCGACATCGACTTTGAGAGTGGGTTTATCACCATCCAGCACAATCTGGTGTACCATGACCACGAGGTGGGCGGCTGCTATTTCACCATGTCCACACCCAAGACTGCCGCAGGCAAGCGGGCAATTCCGATTTTGCCCGAAGTGCGGAAGGCACTGGAGCAGGAGCGCGCCAACCAGCAGGAGCTGGAACTGGTATGCGAATACGAAATCGACGGAATCTCGGACTTCGTATTCCTGAACCGCTTCGGCCAGCCGCAGAATCCGCAGACGGTCAACCGCGCCATCAAGCGCATCAGTGTGGCCTACAACGAAGCCGAACTGGAAAAGGCCGAAAAGGAAAAGCGGGAACCGCAGCTGCTGCCGCCTTTCTCCTGCCATAATCTCCGGCACACATTCTGCACCCGGCTGTGCGAAAATGAGACCAACCTGAAGATCATTCAGGACATCATGGGACACAAGGACATCAGCACCACGATGGAGATTTACGCGGAAGCCACCAAGGAAGCCAAAGCCCATTCCTTTGCAAATCTGAACGGCAAATTGGGCATTTCGGTCTGAAATCTACTACACCAACCACTACACCACTTTTACACCAAATTGCCGGTAAGTTGTGGAGAGTTGCGTAGGGTGATGTACGGGAGCAGGAAAAAGGAAGCCGCATGGATAGGCTTACAAAGGGAAATAAAGCCATTTGTGAGCCTTCCTTGACCTGTCCCCACGATGAAGCCCATCGACCAGTGAACTACAAGAAAATCAACATAGAAACGAAAGATTGTACTTCTGATTTTCTTGCAAAAGCTGTGTCATCCCCGTTTTGACATCAATTTGACAGCAAAATCCTGAAGAATCACGTCCCGTTATGAAGCGTGACGGATTTCAGACAAAACGCACAAGGCTTGAACAAAGCTGTAAGAGCACTTCTTGGAATCATCCGAGAGGTGCTCTTTTTGTTTGCTCCTGCGGCCAACTTCTGTCAGACAGTCACAAAAAACGGAGGATAAGATTATGAAAAACGACTATAAGACCATCAAACCCATGAAAGAAATCCCTGACCAGCTTCGCAAGCTGCGCCGCCAGTTCCTGCGTTACCAGCAGGCAGAGATCGTATACAGCCTTTCTCACAAGAAGCTGCTGGAACTTGCCAGCGATGCAGGGGCTATCTACCGCTTCGACAGCACGGTACTTATCAACCGGGAGATTTTTGATGCCTATTTGGAACGCTTCCATGAGCCTGCCAGAAAAATCACGGTGGAGGAGGTTGAGGACGAATGAGTGGCAGCGTATGGATGTTCTCCGACCAGATTGACGATGAAGATATGGATTTTATGCGGCATGAGTTCGTGACTTACAGCATGGCAAGCGATTATTATGGGCTGGGACTGAAACCAGTCACCCGGATGGCACATGAATGTGGGGCTATCTATAAGATTGGCCGGAAGATTTTGATTCGGAGAAGCATTTTTGAAGAGTACCTGCGCCAGCAGAGAAAGATTTGAGGTGTGCAATGGAAAAGCCGAACACTAGATTGCATGATGAAAATAATGGGCTGGACTATGTGCTGGTCGGAGATTACTATTTTCCTGCCTTGATTCTGGCAGAGGATTCTCGTCCTGTTGGCCGCTGGGGTAGAATGTACAAACGGTATCTCAAAGAACATCATTCAGCACGGTATCAGGCCCTCCTGCTGTCTGGCAGATTGAACAGCTATCTGGCTGACATTGATGCACAGGCAGAGGAACAGTTGGAGTTGCTTACTCAGCAGATGGCTGAACGTGAGGGTGTGAACGAAGAATTGAAAGCTGCAAATCAAATGGAATGGGTGCAAAGGATGAACAGAATCCAGAATCGAGCGGAGGAAGTTATAAAAACGACTCTAATTTATCACTAAAGTAAAAATCCACGACTGGTATATGCTATTTGCGTTTACAAGCCGTGGATTTTATATTATTGACTGTCAGGATTCACCTAACATCATTTTTGATTTTGCACATCATCGATTTTTGCACGAAACAGGTCTTGAAAGACATTTTTCAACCGCTTCGCAGTTTTCATACGATAACGCTTGTGTTTGTAGCAATAATAAGCCGCTCGACTGGTTTTCTTCTCTATTCTTTGTTTGCGCCTTTTTCCACTTCGTCACAAACCATTCTAACAACGAAATTGGCATCCTGTTTGCACTTGGAAACAATATAATCTTTTGTTCCATAGGCAATCCCGTTCATTGTATACAAATGGCGTATGATTAAATTTTTGATATATACGCTATCAGAATCTATAAGATTCACTAGCTGGTGGTTTACAATGCCATAATTATCCGGATTGCGAGACATCGTGAAAAGAATGCGTGTAGCATTCCATCTTATATCTGTATATTCTGAATGGAGCCACTGTAAAACATTCTGAAGGATAATAGCCTCCACTCTGGATGGCAGCATAACCGCATCTGAGGTTTCCAAATATTCAATGATCAAATGAGTTACTGCGATTGTTGTTGCAACATCTCCTTGAATATACGGCATTAATTCGAGTATGTTTCTGTATACATTTTTTCCTATCGAGGCAAACAGAAGTTGCAATCCGATTTTCAAAGAAACACGATCGATATTAGATGAAATAATCGAATTATCGGAAGTTTCAATCGTACTCTGCTGCTCATACAGTTTCTCAAATACACATTGATTTCGTGCATAATGTTCAGGATATTTTACCACAATGCATATGAGAAGTGCTATTGCGTCAAGTTTTGTGGAGATTTCTTCTTTAGAAATCAAGAGGGTATCTGCAACTACAGATATGAGCATGTCCATAGTACCTGCATCATATGCGAGCGCATTCTTTAACAAAATAGTTCTGACAGTTGCAATCTCGCGTGTGCCATGTCCAAAATAAACACCATTTTTCCCCTGCTCTTCATTGCTTGTTCGAATACGCTCGGTGTATTCTTGTATAAATCCAGGCATATCTTGATTTTCGTTTTCTGACGTTTCTAATTTATAGGCTCCTCCGTAATAGTTTGGTAAGTATTCGGCTATTTTTTTGTCCATGTCCCCTGTGATAGCACGATCTTGCTTTCTGAGAACGCATAAGAAGAACGGAGAATAATTTACCTCTTTTCGTTCCTTTTCGTTATCAAGCACACAATTAATATGTTCAACAAGTGCTTTTGCAGATTCATCGCTCATTTTCCGAAGATCAATACGATTTGCGATGAATTTAAACATATCCATATACCAGCGACTATAATGTCTGTCGATGAATTGGCAGCAGATTTCGCTGAGTATATCTTGTGACATACGATAGGCTGTCCCAGAGAGACACCTGAATATGTCTTGCCCTATAGCTACAACAGCAGTGTCATTATTCAACCACGATTTGATTTCATCAACAATAGATTTTTCGCAAGATTCATAGTATTCATCATCCAGAAAATATCCTACTGAGCCAAATGCTCGCAGTTGACTCCTTAATCGCTTATATTTTATCGGATGATTTAGGCAAAAGTCCATGATAGACTTTGCTTCAGCAGCAGTTAGGTTATTCAGAACCTCAGGGAAAGAGTTCTGTATTCCCTTAATTTCCTTTTCGTCTCCTGCGAAAATCGCAAGTTTGTACAGGTTGAGTCTAAGATTCCAGTCATCATATTTACAGCTCAGGTAGAATACAAAGTCCCTGATTTTTTCATAGATAAGCAAAATATGAGTCAATGAACCATTGTACATAGATACAATAAGTGAACTTGCAAGCATTTCACCATATTGATCTAAATTATTGCCTATGGTGACTGAATAAGGTGATTCTATTTTCTTTTTATACAAGCCCTCTATGTATTTTTCATGTAGCGATTCATGGATACGGTCAAGAATTGGATAATAGAGTTCTTCGCTACTTTCCGTTAATTCTTTTTGTGCGGGTATATCAGAATACTCATTTCTTATAATACAACGGGTCAAGGACTGATTGCGCAGGTCTACCAGAATATCTTTTATAACCCATGTTGGTTGATTCGTTTCTTTTGCAAGACTTAACGCTGATTCAAGATATTCTACACACTTTTCGATATTTCCAGCAAAATACGCCTGAATTGCTTGCCAGCGAATTTGAACGACCTGATAATGTCCATTATCTTGCTGCACCTTTAATGCATCCAGATACATTGCTGTATTAAAGTGTTTGATTGATTTGCCTTCAAACAATATCGGGAGAAACTGGATACCCCAATCATCAAATTCACTTGTATTTTCCGTTTCATCCGGGTATCTGCCTCGGGAATATCCAAGAACAAACTTCAAAAAGTAATCTCTACATTTATCCACATTTTTTAATGTAGATTTGGGAATTGTAGGAAGCTGATACTTTTCTGTACCAACAACGTCCACTGCTTGAATTTCATCATTTTCACCGGAGTTCAAAACTATTTTTCCGGTACAATAGTAGTGATATACAGCAACGATGTCGTCTATCAACGCCTGAGCCCCATCTTGGCTCAATTCACTAAAATGGTGAACGGTTTTACTTTTGGCAAAATGTGCCCCCATCAAGCTTTGTTCCAGTGCTGTTTTTTCTTTTTGCGTTTCATCACAGAAATAGTACAAAGCCTTAATATTATGTTTTTTGACAGTGTCGATCTCCGCCTGTACTCCTGGCTTTATTCCATCTGTATTATCTATTAAGAAAATACAAATGTCACTATCCTCTAATGCCCATGTGTAATGATTGCCCGCAGGCAATGTAGACGCCTCTTTACTCTCAAAAGTGTAGACATCCGCTAATTGTGTGCGCTCAATAGCAGTTTTTAATTCATCTCGTACTTTATCATATTTTTCCACACCGCAAATCGAGCTAATGAATACTTTGATTTTTTGTCTAGGAAATATCGACAAAGGAGCGGAGCGCTCCGCTCCTTTGGTATATTCCCATGAAACCCCACCTACAGGTGTGCTTATACCCGTTAACCTTACGCCCATAACGCTCCTTCTAAACGAAAGTATAATTTGCTTCTAGTAACTATTCTTGTGCACCCTTTTTCAAATTGCAGTCGCGGCAAAGCATCTGGCAATTATCCGGTGTTGTTTTTCCGCCTTTGCTCCACGGAGTAATATGATCGGCATGCATCTGTTCAAACTCAAATTCTCCGCCGCAAATTGCGCATCTATGTTTTTGTTTTTCATACGCCGCAAGAGCATCACGGCGGTCAAAAGCACGAATGGACAGCTTCTTTTCTTCTCCTGTCAGCAGATATTCATAAATGCCAGATTTCTTTGTGACATCTTCATCCCCCATAAGGCGTTGAATCTCTGCCTCCAACATTTTAGGGTCGAGGTCTGTTCGCTTGCCGTGTGTGTTGTAAAACAATCCCCAGGGCAGCCCTTTCATCTCTTTACGTTTTTTAGGAAAAATAGCCTGTACCCAATCGATCACAGAACGGAAATAGTTCCAAAGGAGAATAGCACTTGGGTCGTTCTGGTGCTGGCCCATGTATGCTTCAATTGTTTTTCCCTCGGCACTCGCTGCCCATGAAATAGCAGTTTCCAGATACTCCTGACGGATAGAAGCACCCTTTAAATAATCACCTGCAAGAGTATCGGCAGCACAACCGGTCTTTGAAAAATACCGTTTGGCATCCGAAACCCAAGAACCAGCGTAAACCGCATTTCGTAGTTCCTGATCGGTAAGCTGTTCGCCGGCAATATTGATGATTCTAAACCAATCCAACTTCTCAGAATCAGTTCCATCACACACATAAACGAACAGAGGATAGTCTAAAATCTGTTTCTGCTTATCAGAAGGCAGGTTATAAAAGTACTTATCATCAACGGAGAATGTACCATCGACATACTCACAAACGGAGATAGTACGTTGCTGCCCATCTAAAACTTCAAAACCGTCAGAACCATCCTCTTTTTTGACCTTACACCAGTAAATCACATTTAGAGGCAAACCTTTCATCACGGTACGGATTACCTCGTCCCGCTGCTTATCTTTATAAACGAACTCTCGCTGATACTTTGGGCGAATATCAAGACGTTCATCGTAACCAACAACGCCTTCTTCAGCATCGTTGAAGTAGCCCTCATAAACTTGCCCAATAGTGACCTTTAATTCTTGAATTTCCATTACACTTGCACTTCCTTCGGCGTTTCGGGATGTTTGTTCCGAACGAATATTCGGTGGTAAGTTGTTTGCACCCTACGTCCATCTTTTTCATAATAGGGGTGTTTCTTGTCGTCCATTTCTATAACAGGACATTTTCCAAATGTTGACCCGGTACGTCCATTAGGAACGCGATCCTGCGAGTAACCAATATATTCGCTATAATCTTTTCCCAAATTCAGTGTCTCAGGATTACTAGGGGCACTTTCCGGTCCAATAATTTCAAATTGTTCCGGACAGTATTTATCTAAAAAAGTAATTGGAACACCCATCATTCCTGCGTAGTCGCAAGGAATATCTGCTGTGATGTTAACGTTTATTGCATCATAATTATCAAAACGAGGGTACAATTCAGGAGAATATCGCTTGACAAGTATTAGTTCCTCATGTCTTTGCTTATGATCCAAATTTGTGTACCAGCGAACGCCCTTAACTCTAATAAACTTTCTCCCAGTGCTTTCATCGATGCCGCAACCAGCTGCGTCGAGTGGATAATCATCGGGAACATAAAACGCACGGTCTCCAGAATGGATACTTGCACCGAGCCACATTTTGTTATGCTGAATCAAGGGGAATGTTTCCTTGTATGTCGCTGCATTTATATTACCAATGATAATAAACTTTTTGTCATATTTTATCAATGTTGAAACATATTCCCTGAACTTGCTAAACGGTGGATTTGTTACAACAATATCGGCCTCTTGTAACAGTTCTAAACACTCATCGGAACGATAATCTCCATCGCCGGAAAGTTCCGTAAGCTGATTTTCTCCAGACCGGAATAATTCTGCTACATCGAACATATCCACACCGCCGTCGCCGGTTTTATCATAAACTACAGAAACTACTGCTTTGTAAGGACGTTTAGTATTGTTGTCCGCAGTGAGTTCACTATCAAATGATATATACATCTGTCCACTGGCGTCTATACAGTATTTTAGCTGACTTCCCATAATTGGGGAAGTCGCATAACAGGTGGCAATCAGCTTTTTTAGTTCAAGCCGATTGAAATTCAATACAAAGTATTTGAAAAAATTACTTTCGAATGGGTCATCGCAGTTGCAAAGGACGGTTTTTCCTTTGAAGTGCTTACGATAATATCGCATTTCTTTTTCTATATCAGTAAGTTGAGTGTAAAATTCATCTTTTTTAGCTGTTTTTGCTGCACCTAACTCATTATTGCGAGCCATTATCCTTTCACCTCGACTTTCTGCTGTTCCTGCAACCACAAACGGACTAACGCAGAAACTGTAATATCTTTATCAAGAGCAAACTGCTTTGGAGCCTTGCGTTCTTCTCTTGTCATAGTAATTGTAAGATTTACCATATTTCTTTCAGGCATAGCAATGTACCTTCCAAACATGCTTATCTGTGTAATAGAGTACCACAAGATGGATGGAAAAACAATGGCTCGCTGTAGATTATCAGCGAGCCATTGTTTTTGATAGATGCCATTTGGCCTTGCGCGTTCACTTTTTTGATTTGTTTGAGTTTCCTTTTGACAAGCAGTCAGCAGGTTTTTGTCTGTGTTCCTCGCTGTACGGAGCAGTCAGACAAAAAGAAAATCATTCCTTACGGATTTCAAACTCCATATAGCCTGTGTACAGGTCTGCATCGGTTTGGCACACTCATAACGAGCCTAATCATTGTACCACTCCACAATCAATTTATCCCCGTAGAAAAGATCTGAATGTGCAAAACTGCATACCTAACCACCTTACAATCTCGTCCAAGAACGGCAAAGTTTCATTGCGAACTTTGCTGTTTTCCTTTTGCTCCAAATTTGTGAAATTTCCAAAACTGTATTCCAAAACAACTCTGCGGATTCCTATTAGTGTAGGGGTTTTCAAAATCTTTTGTAAAACAGCTTTCCTCTGGTTCTATAAGTGGAAATTGAACAAAATCTATATTCTAAAATTAGGCAGTTCAACAAAATTTAAAAATCTGGTTGCCAAACACCCATTTTAGATTGTTATAGGTAGAGGGGAACGTTGGAAAAAATGAATTTTCTTTGAATTTTCAAAAGGCCCGGTTTAAAAATACCCCTTTAAGTTTGTATAGGGTGTAGGGACTACTTTCAGAAACGAACCCCTTGGCATTTTGGAAAGTCCACAACTTCTTACAAAACCACACTGTACCTTGACAACAACATGATCGGCTGCAAGCCACTATGCTTTTTCGGAGAAGTGCTGTCATGATATGAGCGCACCAAGAAAGAGCCATACGCCGGAGGAGATCGGGCAGGAACAGCTTGCAGGCAGACCGACACCGAAGAAGAACCGGGCAAGCTGGCAGAGAGGACTTCGCAAAGTCTTGTCTGTCAGGTTGTTCGGCGCAAGAGTGCAGAGAGCGCAGCTCTTTGCGCGGGTCAAGGGCGGCAGCCTTGCCCAATGGATGTGATGCCCTGCGTCATATCCTACTGGGTATTATCTGGCGCATAGCAGGCGGCAGATTTGCAGCTCCGCTGCACCGCGTTGCCCCTACCCCGCGCACGGCGTTCTCTGCGTGACCCCAGAAAGGAGAGATGGTCGCTGAAACTGACCCGACACAATGGCCGCGCCGGAAAGTACGGCACTTACAATCCAAAACACAATGACCGCAGTTTTGAAATTGCCAACAGCGAGCATATCGATCCGGAACGTGTCCAGCAAAACATCTATTGGGATTGCTACAACGGCATCCGTTCTGCCCTGCATCCCAAGAGTGAGGACAGTCTGGCCGACACCTTTGAAGAAGTCGAAAAGCTCTATTACAAACTGCATTACACCAACTTCACCGAAAAGCAGAATGAGCGCAACGCCAAAATCCGGCACACGGAACGAAACCGCTCAACAGAAGATTTGCTAACCAGCAAAAAGACCTGTCCCGAAGAAAGTATCTATCAGTTGGGAACGCTGGAAAGTCATGCTTCCCCGAAAGAGCTTTTTCAAATCGCCACAGAATTTATGGATGAGTTCCACGAGCGTTTCGGCAAACACGTCCACATTCTGGATTGGGCGTTACATCTGGATGAGGGAACGCCGCACATCCACGAACGCCATGTGTTCGACTGTGAGAATAAATATGGTGAAATTGCCCCACAGCAGGAAAAAGCGTTGGAAGCACTTGGCTTTGAACTGCCAAAGCCAGACAAGCCCCTTGGCCGCTACAACAACCGCAAGATCACGTTCGATGTAGCCTGCCGTACGATGCTGTTCGAGATTGCCAGACGCCACGGTCTGGAACTGGATGAAGTGCCGGAATACGGTGGACGGGCATACCTGGAAAAGCAGGATTATATCATGGCAAAGCAAAAAGAGCAGCTTGCCCAACAGGAAAAAGCTGTGCAGGAGCAAACCGTCCAGCTTGAAAATTTGAAACAGGAACATGAGAATGAAAATCTTCTGCAAGTTCGACGCACAACATATCAGTCTTTGACGATTATGCGCAACGACAAGAAAATTCAAAAGCAGGAAAAACGGATAGATGAGCTTTCTCAGCAAATCGAAGATACCGAGAATTTTCTGGAAGAAATTTCTGCGATTGCCTATGACAAAGCAGTTGCGGTTGTTTCCGAAAAAGCTGCAAAGGATGCTCTAAGAGAAAGCACGAAGCAGGTCGATATTTATTTGGATTGGCTAAAAGAGCCGGGACGAAAGGCAAGCAAGGAAACAGTGGACTACACCACATACCAAATCATAACGCTACGAAAAAATATTGTTGCAGCGGTAAGCAGGCTTACCGCAAGATTGACAGCTGCCCTTATAAAGCCAGAAATCAAAAAGCCTGCTGTCGAGAAAATCAAAGAAAATGCTCGTCTGTCTGTTCTGCAAAAGTTACAGCAGCGACAGGAAGAAATCAAGCAGCGTGAGCAGACACGCACCAAACCAAAGAAGCGCAGTCATGGCATGGAACTGTAAAGGAGGCCAACTTTCAAGAACAACAATTTATTTGAAATCGTAAAGCTGAATATTACCGCCCGACAAGCCGCAGAAGCCTATGGTTTTCGTCCAAACCGCAGCAGCATGATTTGCTGTCCATTCCATGCAGACCGCAATCCCAGCATGAAAGTGGACTCTCGGTTTCACTGCTTTGGCTGTGGAGCGGATGGCGATGTGATAGACTTCACCGCAAAACTGTTTCAACTGTCCCTGCTACAAGCGGCTGAAAAGCTGGCTGCAGATTTTGGACTTTCTGCAACAGATAATTTTCAACCACTTCCCTGCAAGCCGGTGGAAAAACCGCTAAGTCCGAAAGAGCAACTCTACAAAATCTTGTGCAGCTATCGTTCTCTGCTAGCAAATTGGCGCATGGCCTATGCACCCAAAAATCCAGAAGCATCCCTGCATCCTTGTTTTGTAGCAAGTCTACACTATGCAGACCGTGTGCAATATCTGCTGGACATTCTTTTGCAGGGAAGTCCAAATGAAGAGCAACAACTATTGAACGGAAAGGAAGTGACCGCTCTTGGAAAAGCAATCGAACGATGCAAAGAAACCGAAGAAGCAGCATAGCGCACCCGCCCGAAACTGGGTGGGCGACAACGGAAAAATCATCGAACCGTTGTTTGCAGATTACTTTTTGAGCCAGCACCCCATGCGCTGCTTTCAAGGCAGACTGTTCACCGTGGATGGCATGGTGGAAGATGAAGCTCCACTGAAAAAGGAAATCTATGAGCAGATTCGCTATTATGCAACCACCAGCATAGCGCGGCGCATTGAACATATCATGCAGGCCATCAAGTTGGCCTGCGCATCCGAGCCGCCGGAGATTCAGACAGACCGCATCCATGTCCGAAACGGCACATACTTTGTGGACGGTCACTTTACCCCTGAAAAAGAATACTGCATGAACCGATTGCCCATCGCCTATGTGCCAGAAGCACCAGCACCGACACGCTGGCTGCAATTCTTGAACGAACTGCTATACGAAGAAGATATTCCGGCCTTACAAGAATACATTGGCTATTGCCTGCTGCCTGTTACCAAAGCGCAGAAAATGCTGCTGATGGTCGGCAAGGGCGGTGAGGGAAAATCCAGAATCGGGCTGATTCTGCGAGAATTGTTCGGCAACAGTATGTACACGGGCAGTCTGCAAAAGGTAGAAACCAACCGCTTTGCTCGTGCAGACTTGGAGTACAAACTGCTTCTGGTAGACGATGACATGAAAACCGAGGCCCTGCCGCAGACCAACAACATCAAGACTCTTGTTACACTGGAAGATAAAATCGACATTGAGCGCAACGGACAGCAGAGTGTGCAGGGTACGCTGTATGTTCGGTTTGCCTGCTTCGGAAACGGCAGTTTACACGCGCTCTATGACAAGTCCAACGGTTTCTATCGCCGCCAACTACTGCTCACCACCAAGGAAAAGCCTCTTGGCCGAGTGGACGATCCTTTCCTCATTGACAAGATGCGGAATGAAAAAGAGGGCATTTTGCTTTGGGCATTGGAGGGGCTGCATCGGCTGATTCAAAACAATTACCAATTTACCATCAGCGAACGCACCGCCGCGAATCTGAAAGAAGCGATGGAGCAGGGCAACAACATTCTGGGCTTCCTCAAATCAGAGGGCTATTTTGAAATTCGGCAGGGGGCCAAGTGCAAGTCTACCGATTTCTATAAAGTCTACGAACGCTGGTGTCTGGATAACCTGGAAAAGCCACTGGCCGCATCCACCTTTATCCACCACCTGAAAGACAATCAGAAAAGTCTGGGCATTGTCTATGATGATAAGTGCATCGGAACAAACCGGGGCTTTCACAATGTAGACGTTGACCTGTTTTTACCCGTTGATGTTCCAAGTCCGTGGAATTAAAAAATAGAATCATCTTGAAAAAGCCCTGCTCAGCCTGCTCACAGTGCGCAAAAAGTGCAGGATGAGCAGAGTGAGCAGGCAATTTTGAACTTACATCAAAAATAAAACATGGAGGTTTTGCTTATGGGTTACGCCCGAAAGGACGTTGAAAGAACAAAAATGAACGCGAAAAAGTTTGTCCGCTATCAGGAAGGGGCTGAAAAATACAGCCTTGGTCTGACAAAATTTCAGGAGTTGGCGAAGGAAGCCAAGGCCGTTTATAAAATCGACAAGGTGGCGTTGGTCAACTGCGAGATTTTCGAGCGGTATCTGGAATCCTTTCGCATTGCATAAAAATAGGCCGGAGGAAAATCCCCCGGCCCCAGACCGCCCACAGTGTTGCGCTGCATAGCAGCTCGTGGGAGAAGTCACCTTTATTCTATGCAAAATCAGAGCGTTTCTTTCCAGTCATCCCGGAAGCCGTAATAATCCATTCGCACAAACGGATATTTTTCCGTCAAAGCAATGACGGCTTCCTTCATCTCTGCAAAGTTCTCGGCAGGCAGAAGCCTTCTCATGATGAGGAAGAACCCGAAGAAATGGGCATTATCCATTGTGCCATCTTCCCGGCGGATCAGCAACGCCTGTTCTTTTTTGTTGAGGGAAGGCTTTTGCTCAAAGAGACGATTGTAAATGCGGCTCCCGTGTGCGCAAAGATTGCGGATGATCGTCATGCTGTGCATATACTGCCCCAGAATTTCTGGGCCGCGATTCATAGTAAGCCCGAACCGATGGGCAATCGTTTCTTTGAGCGGACGTTCGGAAATGGAATACAGGAAAGAGATGTCGGAGATCGTCAGCAAATCAACATAGGCCCAGAGCGGAATCTCTTGGTGCAGGTCGTTGATGAAGTGCTTTAAGTAGGCTTCGTGGGCCAGCCGCTGACGCTTCTGCTGGTTGGCTTTGTCGACGATTTCCTTATGTTTTGCTTGATTGGAAAAATTTGTAGCATCCAGATAACCCAGCGGCCCATACACTTTTGTAAATTCATAGGCATAGATGGACTTTATCTGTACCTCAATGGTTTCGATATGGTGCAGGATGATATGACGGAACTCATGGTCGAAATTGTAAATGTCTTCGATATTTTGGAACGTGGCAGACTTCGCAAAAACATCGTTCTTGCGGAGCGTCAGAGAATAGCCGCTGACACGGTAATAATTGTTCCGCAGCAGAAAATCCTTTGCTTCGGCTTCATCCTCGATGGTAAGGCCGCGTGAACGAAGAATCTCGATTTGTTCGTCTATCGTTTTGAAGTCCTTGTCTGCCATGAAAAATCTCCTTTATAAGCAAAACGCCCCCAAGTGTGCATACGCTATGCGCAGAGGCCTGGGGGAGTTGTTACCATTATAATAGCAAATCAAGGACGAAATGTCAATGAGCAGAGTGTGAACTTTCGATTTTTCGTAAAAATTTTCAAGAAGGGCTTTTTACAGCTTGACTTCCTGTCACACGGAAAGTATACTGGTGCTGTGGAGGTATGAGAGCAGCTATGGCAAAGATGGGACGACCAAAATCCGAAAATGCAAAAAAGAAAACCTTGAGCATTCGGGTGGAGGATGCTCTGTATGAACGTATCTGCACTTATGCCGAACAACATCAACTGACTGTAACAGAAATTGTCTTGCAGGGGCTGGACAAAGTTTTGTCCGACCTTAAATAGTATCAAGCCCTTCTTCTTTCGGGAAGGAGAATTGATATGGCAACGACACGAAAAGACCTGCGGGGACGTACCCTGCGAAAAGGCGAGATGCAGCGCAGTTCCGACAAACGGTATGCGTACTCTTACACAGACCTACTGGGAAGGCGCAAGTACATCTATGCAAACGACCTTGTAACTCTTCGAGAAAAGGAGGCTCAGCTCACCAAAGACCAGATGGATGGTTTGGACATTTACGTTGCAGGCAAAGCAACTGTAAACTTTGTGTTTGACCGCTACATGAGCCTGAAAACGAATCTGCGCCAGACCACCCGGAGCAACTATCTTTATATGTATGACCGCTTCATCCGTGATACCTTTGGTAAGAAGAAAATTGTGGATATTCGGTATTCGGATGTGCTGCAATTCTACAATTACCTGTTGGATAAGCAGGGCTTGCAGACGAACACGCTCGAAAGCGTTCATACGCTGCTGCATCCCACCTTTCAGCTGGCGGTTCGGGATGAGATCGTCCGCAAGAATCCCACAGATGGTGTGATGGCAGAAATCAAGAAAAGTTCCGAGCAGTCCACTGGTGTGCGTCATGCCCTGACGATTCCGCAGCAGCGGGCGTTCATGGAACATATCGCCAATCACCCGGTCTTCTGCCACTGGTGGCCGTTGTTCACGGTACTGCTGGGAACAGGCTGCCGCATTGGTGAAGCGTTGGGCTTGCGCTGGGATGATTTGGACTATGAGCGGCGCACTATCAGTATCAATCACAGTCTGGTCTATTACCCGGTGGGCGAAAGCCGCAATTCTGTTCTGCACATCTCGAAACCTAAAACGGAAGCAGGCGTTCGGACGATCCCTATGTTTGATACCGTGAAGGATGCCTTTGAAATGCTGCATGAGGAGCAGAAAGAATCCGGCTGGAACGATGTGGAGATTGATGGTATGACAGGCTTCATCTTCTGCAATCGCTTTGGCAACGTCCCGAATCCGCAATCTGTGAACCGCGCCATCAAGCGCATTATTGCAGACTACAATGCGGGTGAAGAAGTGGGAGCAAAGAAGCAGCACCGGGAAGCCGTTCTGCTGCCGGACTTTTCGGCACATCATCTGCGGCACACGTTCTGCACAAGGCTTTGCGAAAAAGAGACCAACCTGAAGGTCATCCAATCGGTCATGGGGCATAAAGACATTCAGACCACGATGGACATTTATGCCGAGGCGACCGAGGAGAAAAAACAGGAATCATTTGAGCGTTTGGCTGCTACACTGGATATTTTTTGATAGCAAAGAAGGGCTCTTACTGAGCGTTTTGTCTGACAGCAAAATTCTTCCAAGGACAGCAAATTGACAGCAAAACTACGAGAATGACGGCGAATCACGAAGGATTGTGAATACCGGGAACGCAAGTGAAAACGCGATTGTGAAGCATCACGAAGCATTGTAAGCCGGTTCCGGAAAGTATCCCCACGATGAAGCCGATTGAGCAGTAAATTTCCAATTTAAGCGAAACAAAGCCTGAAACTTCTTGATGTACCGAGAAGTTTCAGGCTTTTTCTTTTGGTGAATTTCCAGTAAAAACTACACCACACACCAAACGTGGAGGACGAATACGGCAACACCCCGGCACAGCGGGCAGAGCTGGACTGGCTGCTCTACAACAAGCCCTTGGAGTATGCCCAGATGGTGTTGGGTGGGGAGATTGGACATTATCTCTCGCTTGGTTGCGACCATGGCAGGCTGGAAGATCAATGACATAACAAACACAGCCCCGCTTTGGCGAAGGAGAAGCCAAAGCGGGGCTGTATTCAATGAAGGAGAAATGAAAGGAATATCAGGTTACAGATTCAGCTCAAACTGTTCCACCGTAACAGTTGCTTTGCCATCGGCAGCAAAGGTGATGCCGTCGGCAGACTGGGGGGTGTAGATCCATGCGGTCATGGTCTGCTCACCGTCGTTGGCGAAAACTTCGATGCTGTTTTTATCCAGCAGGATGCGGAGTTTGAGCGCACCGTTCTGGCTGCGCACCTTGCAGCTGCGGCGGTGAACAATGTCGGCACGGGAACCGGCATAGCTGCGATCCAGCGTCAGCTCGGAGGTGTAGGGGTCGTAGGTCAGGCTGGTGTGATGGTCTGCATCGGCAGCCAGCTTCAGAGTGAAGGAACGGTATTCGCCGGGCTGCACCGTGACGGTCAGATCGGCCACACGGCCCTTGATGCCTTCCAGAGAAGTTTCGCTTTGCACCGTCACATTTTCGTGGAGGGTGCGCTTGCCGTGGACGGCGTCCAGCTCCCGCACCGGGGCCTGAACAATGCGTCCATCCTTGATGTGCAGCTC
>ERZ838839.1799-NODE-1799-length-18898-cov-2.910895_pt1 | contig 18898 bp, 17 predicted proteins | sample MGYA00519909_ERZ838839 | MGnify/ENA primary metagenome ERZ838839 (study PRJEB31850, sample SAMEA3708843) | human gut metagenome | biome: human gut; feature: human-associated habitat; material: faeces | place: China | collected 2014 ... | reverse complement strand
GGTTTCTATTCTTAAATGTTACTATAGGACCAAGGAAATACTCTTCATCGTCAATAAATTGGTCACAGTCATCATTTGGGAAAGAGAACGAAAACAAATCATCCCATAAAGTTTTACACTCCATCTCACCCCACGCATATGGGCGTTGGTAATCAGGTATAAGGAAGTTGTATTTCGATTCTTGAAAAAGGCTTTTCACCTTTTTCTGTTCAATATTTAAGTTTGCCATCTTATTGCTTATTTTTATATTCTAATCAATTAAACTCAATAATAACATCAGAAAGGCTTGTATATTATTACCTATCTTTTTTATCGGTTATTAAGTCCTTCAAATCTACCTGCAATATCGATGCAAACTGTTGAAGTGTCTGCAAATTAGGTTGAATCCGATTGCAAGCATAGGCATTGACCATACTAAAACTCATATCAAGCTGTTTCGCCAACCACGTCTGAGAGATACCTTTTTCCAAAAGAACTGCCTTTAGTCTATTTAGCTTCATTGTTTGATACGATTTTATAATGCAAATGTAGTGAATTATATTCAATATCAGGATTGTTTTTGTACTTTTGTAGCTACATGAACCCCAACTTATAACGTGAAAATCAAAAAGATGATAAGAACATGCACATATTTGATGAATATTTAAATGATACAGATTAGGAGAAACGTGAACGAGCCAAATTATGGAGAGCTTCCATAGGCTTACAAACTGTCGATAATCTGCGTGTATCAAATTTTCTCATAGACACAGCTCGTAAACATATAGAGGGAGAAATATCAATGGACGAAGTTAGTAGAATGATAAATGAACATTATAAGAAGCCTAAAGAATCTTAGTTCTCTATTTTGTTGAATAAAAAGAATCCTACTCATATAAAATTTAGGACTGAACCTATGCAATTAACACATAGCTTCAGTCTCATTAAACTACTCTCGTCTCTTTCTATTAAAGTTAGGATGAACAATGATGTTACTTTTGAAAGACCTAATGTATCCATAGCATTAATGGTGGAGCACAAAATAATGGATATGAGAGCGTACAGGTTCTAAAAAGAATAAAGTATTTATTTTCGGCATCATCCGCAAAAAGCCATCCGACAATGATGCCAATTCTGAAGATAACCACTACCTTTGTCTCAATTCAAAAACACAAATATGTATCTGACAAGTATGACTCACGAGGAACTGTATGCCGAAGTGCATAAGGACCTCATCGAAATATCGACCAAAGCAAATATGTTCATGGATAAGGTTCGTAAGAAAACAAAGAACATGCTGCCATATCCTTTGGCGACCCAGCGTATAACCCTCACCACCACCCGAAGAAATGTGTGGACAGTAGTGGGAAAACACAATTCATATATGCAAGGCGTAGGATTTCAGGCTTATGCCCCCATTATCGGCACTTCAAGCAATGGCTATATCCAAATGACGGGGTTCAAGTCCCGCGATAGGGTGATGCATTACACAGCACATTTCATGCAACGATATAAAGAGCGCTACATCGATCATTATCAAATAGACCGCAAAGGGGAAAACATATTCGAATACTTTGTGTATAACAATCCGCAAGTCTTGTATACTCGCAAGAATAATGGCGGCTATTTCATCGTTTCCGACCATGGTATCGCTGTAGCCGATTTCAGCGAAGGACTAAAACTCATGACCCATGTCACTTTTCTGGGAGATGATGAACTGACGCTAAAGAAACAGCTCATCTATGATGAGGAAATCAAAATCTACAAAGGGGCACTTGAGCTGAAACGGTTAAAATCAAGAAAACAAAAGGATGATCTCGTCACGATTTGGAATGTTGCCAAGAAGCATAATGCAGGTATTGAGATGGTAAAACGATGGTACCAATGGAATGGAGTAAAAGTGGATGAAGATTATCTTCAACAATGCATTGATCTCATTGAGAAATATAATGTCCAGTCACTCGATCAATTTGCGGAACTTATGTCCCGACAATAAAAAGGATCCTTATGAGAACTATCGAGCACGAAGCTGCCAGAAAGCTACGGCAGCCGCAGCGGCTACATTGAGTGAATCGACGCCGTGCGACATAGGAATACGGACTACATAGTCAGCTTCGGCAATCGTTTCCGGCGAAAGTCCGTCCCCTTCGGTACCCATCACGATAGCCAATCTGGGTTCGGTTGCCAGGACAGGATCATCAATGGAAACAGAGTTGTCCGTGAGTGCCATGGCAGCTGTACGGAAGCCCAACTTGCCCAAGTCGCTGAGAGAACCGTCCATCCAAGTCCATGGTACAAGGAAGACCGTTCCCATCGATACTCTGACCGCACGACGGTTCAACGGGTCACAAGAGTTACGTGTCAGTAGTACGGCATCAATTCCCAGGGCGGCTGCCGAACGGAAAATAGCACCGATGTTGGTTGTATCAACAACACCGTCGATCACGACGATGCGCCGAGCTTCCCGACAGACTTCTGCCATACTGCGCACCACAGGACGACGCATGGCACAAAGAACACCACGTGTCAGAACATAACCGGTCAATGTAGCAAGCAGCTCCCTGCCACCCGTATAGACAGGCACATTGCCACAACGTTCAATGATGTCGGAGGCATCGCCAGTGATATGTTTATGCTCACACAAAATGGCTAAAGGTTCATAACCGGCGTCCAGAGCTCTCTCTATGACTTTTGGGCTTTCTACAATAAAAATACCCTTGTCAGGCTCGATACGATTGCGTAACTGAGCCTCGGTAAGAGTACAGAATATCTCAACTCCGGGATGAGACAAAGAGGATATTTCGACAACAGGCATATTCTTATTTATTACTTTCGGTTTGACATACAATCGCTACCTTGATGACGCCGTCCAGCTTGTTTTCAAAGATACGATATGCCTCCTCAATCTCGTTCAACGAACAGCGATGGGTAATAAGAGGAGTGGTATCAATCTTTCCCTGTTCAATCAGACTGAGGATCTCAGCACAGTCACAGCCGTCTACACCTCCTGTTTTGAAAATCAAGTTCTTGCCATACATCTCAGGCAAAGGAAAAAGCAGAGGTTTGTCGTAAAGAGCCACAATCGTGACTATCGCATTGGGACGGGCACAGTCCCACGCCATCCGGAAACTATCTTCAGCCCCCGCCACTTCCAGAACAACATCAGCTCCGCCGTGATCACTGTTTTGGAGTACAAACTCCTTGCAGTTCTCAGGGGTCGTTATCAGCACATCGGGATAATGTTCACGGACAAACTGAATCCTTTCAGGAGACTTTTCACAGACAATGATACGCTTCGGATTCTTCAGCATCGAGCAGAGTAAAGTACAAATTCCGGTAGGTCCGGCACCAATGAGGAGGACAGTATCTTTCTCCGTAATCTCCGAGATACGAGTTGCCCAAAAGCCTGTGGCAAGGACATCACCGACAAAAAGAGCCTGTTCATCACTGACTGTATCGGGAATACGGTTCAGTCCCTGATCGGCATAAGGTACTCTGACATATTCCGCCTGTCCGCCGTCGATACGACAGCCTAAAGCCCAGCCACCGTTGGGGTCGGTACAGTTGTTGACATATCCGTGACGACAAAAGAAACACTCTCCGCAAAAGGTCTCGACATTCACGGTTACTCTGTCGCCGGGTCTGACTGATGTAACTTCAGCTCCCACCTCTTCCACGACACCTACCATCTCGTGTCCAACCGTTATTCCGGGTACTGCACGCGGCACACTACCGTGTTTGATATGCAGGTCACTGGTACAGATACTGCCAAGAGTCACACGCACGATTGCATCCCGTGCATCCGTAATTTTCGGTTCCGGTTTTTCTCGCAATTCAAATTTTCCGTGTTCAATATATGTGTATGCAAGCATAATCTCTTCTTTATTTAATGAATAGATCCATTGCAAAGATAGTGATTTCAAAAAGAAATCGCATAGAACAATGGTATTAGCTTATCAATCATTTCTCATTCTTGAAAGAAAGCCTTACATTTGTAGAGAATACAAAACTTGTATCCCTTGCTATCATAAATAAAACAAAGTCAACAAATGAAAGAAGAACCCGACAGCCTGCCTGTCCCTTACAATTTTGCCCGTTGCTTCAACGACCAATGCCCACAAGCCTCCAAATGCTTACGCCACATAGCTGCACAATATAACGGAGCCGACTATCTTTATATCACCAGCGTTAATCCGGCACGCTATCCTGCGGACGGGAATCAATGCGAATGTTTTAAAACGGCTGTAAAAGTTCATGTAACATGGGGACTTAAACGGTTGCTTGACAGGATTCCTTATGAAGACGCAGTCAGTATCCGATCACAGTTGGTGGGACACTATGGGAAAACAGGATATTACCGACTCTATCGTGGAGAACGAGGCCTTATGCCCAAAGATCAAGCTTATATAAAACAATTGTTTCGTAACAAAGGAATAAAAGAAGAGCCTGCTTACCAACGCTACACAGAAGAATATATATGGTAAGTTGCTGTCATCTGTCACCAAACGGGACATAACAGACTCATTATGAACGAATCAGCCCGTGACAGCAGGAGGTGATTGCATTGTGACAGCATTTTTGCCGTCACAATGCAATCACACATTTATTATTTGTTCCCGCTACGCGGTCACTAACTTTACGACATGGTAAAGCGTACCGCTACGTACATGTTTGGAGGGGATTTCCTGCTTTTTCAGTATTCTTCCAAATGAATTGACCCTTTTCACGGACATCGGTATCGAACTATTTCTCTGAATATCTTCCATAATCTCCGCCGGAGACAACCACTCCCCTTCATCAGGCTGTGCAGCACGAAAATACCGGAAAAACAGCTGTTCTTCCGGAGGAACTTGCTCAAATTCACGATTGTTTTCCATCATAATCTTTTCATCCTCCTGGTCGAACCAATAGCGTTCGCCATGTTCCAATTCATACATGGCTTGCGCGTAAAGCTGCTCATAATCTATCGGACGATTCGTGTCAATCACTCCCGTCACTTCGATACAGATGAAACGACGGCTACCGGAAGGATCGGTCAACAGGTCTTTTTGATTACTCGTAGCGATAAATGAAGCATACCGGCGCATTTCGAGCACGGCACTGGCATGAGGTTTCCGCATATTTACCACAGGCTTTTGCAGAATATGTTTCAAGAAGCCCTGTTGTGTCGAACTGACCTGATCAAATTCATCAATATTGATGAGCGCAAAACGATTGAGATAAAGTTCCGCATCTTTCTTTCGCGAGAAATCAATGCTGTCAGTATAATAGGAACGTTCCGAAGGTGGCATTATACTCCGGCAAAAGGTAGATTTTCGCGTCCCTTGCGCCCCGACCAGCAATGGCGAAACACTGTTCGCGTATTTTTTATCATACCCTCTCCAATGAGAAACCATATTGAGAAACCAGCGGTGAAACAAGTCTGTCCAATACGGATTCCGGCAAGGAACGGTAGCTGCCAATTCACGGATACGGTCTTTACCGTCCCATCCGGGAAGTCGATAGAGAAAATCCTCCAACGGATTGAATACAGGCACGCGATTTGAATAGATATACCGACTGATATCCCTGTCCCACAGTGGAATACCCTCCATTTGTGCATCTAGGGCAATGCTATTCAGCGCCCGTTTGTCGAGAGGATTGAAACGAAAACGGAAAGACAGCCTTTCCCGATATTCCACCTCGGCGATTTGTGTGTTATAGCGAAATTCATAACGGCGTTTCATGAATTCTTCGGTCTGTAAGGCTAGCTGTTGCTCTTTGCTCAGACTGATATTTTTGCCGAAACCTTTACATTCGAGATATACGTTGCCAATCATCTCCCGGATCAACACTTCTTGTTTATACATATAGAAATGAAAAACGGTACGTTTCACGACTTCTTCCTGAGGCAATCCCGAAGCAAAACAATTTTTGGCCAATTGTACGACCAATGGTTGCCATTTATCTTCCCGTAATTGGAGGCCTGCTTCGCTAAGATCTGTATAAGCTTTCCGAAAAGCAGCTTCAAAAAGCATCAAAAAGGCATTTTCCGCATCATATCCCGGCACGGCACGAGTCAACGGAGACTTCTCTGCCTGCACTGCCTCCCGGAAAGTCGTCTCTTCGGGCATCGCTGTGGGCTGCGAGAGATAAAATTGCACGGAATTCGGACGATACATAATATCCGGATCATAAGACAATCGCGAATATTGCTCCAAAGTCGGCTCTTTGGGAAGTATATCGAACGGGATTTGGGGCTGATAACATTTCACGGCCAGCCGATAGGCGTGAGCGTGAAACAGTTCCGCCTCTTCCCGTGTTTTGGGCAGTGAGTTATCCGGACGAGTAAAAGTGGTCCATATCTTCACCGTTTTTCCACTCGAACCCATAAAAGCGCAACGGGTCTGCGGTTGTTCACTCGCTTTTTGTTTCACCAGAGCTATCTCCAACTTATTGGACAGGGGACCGACAGTCAGTTCAATAATACCATTGTACGCTTTCATCTGCTTCTGCCCGTTTACTTTTCTAAATTCTGCGGCAGGAATTATCTCGGGAAGCTTGTCGGCAAACATACACCGATCATCTGGAAGCATATATCTTAATTCTTCTCTGAAAGTGCAAACCGGACGGGATTTTATCTCTGTTTTTACTTTGTTTACCAGTTTTTCAAGATCCATTACGCTGAGCGCTGTTGTATCTCCATTTTTACGGAATTGGGTAATTTTCATTTATATAATAATAGGTTGTTTGTGTCAGCGTCTTCGTGTCGTTGAGACTGCTAAATTACTCATTATATCCGGGACCGACAAGAAAAAACGAAAGTTTAATATAGAAAAGGCTGACCCTAAAGAAGCAATCTAAGCTGGGTCATGATAAGGTTATAGCACTGAATTAGTTTCATCGCCTTGAAACCATAGTTTCAGCGAAGAGAAACCATAGTTTCAAAGGCTTGAAACTTTAGTTCCAACAGCTTGGAATCATTAGTTTCAAGCCTTTGGAACTATGGTTTCAAGCATTGGGAACTTTAGTTTCAAACTGCAAAACAAACTGTTTCTTACAGTAGAAAAGATAGTTACATACCGTGATGAAATCAACGACTTCAAAACATATCCCGAATCACAAATACAAGGGTGACAGCATAATTGCCATCACAGTGCTGTCACCTACTGCTGTCACATCATTAACTATTTATAATCTGATAGTTAGAATGAAATCGGTGACAGATGACAGATATATTCTTCTTTTTAATTTATAGGGAGTGACAGCCAGACGGATGCAAAGTTATAAGACTTTAAAATATTTCGTGTGTTCAACCATTTTCCGCCATCGCATTATATTCTGCAATTTTCTCTTTGCAAAGACGTTCAGTCATATCTTTCAAAATTTCAACACGCGCAATAAGATATTCCAGCTGCTCGCTTGTGATTTTGTAATCTTTGTTATAGCGGGCTTCGATATAGGCTCGGCATAATAGATTAAAACACTCTTTTTCGCCATCCGTATTTTGAGGAAAAACCGTTACTAGTTCCATCGAAAAGCGCTTTACCATTCCACCAAGGTCCTGAAGTCTGTGACTTTTCGGACGGTAATTCGTAAAAACCATCAATATAGTATTATAAAGTTTCTCACATGCTTGATGAAGCAGAAAAGCAAAAATCTTATTCCGCTGATCATTATGCAATGATAGTTTCACTAAATCAAGAAAACCACAAGCATAAGGATAAAGCTCACTAAATTCATTTTGTGCAATATCCCGAATCTCCCTAAAACTCAACTTCCGTGGTTTAGCCAATTGATATTTGCCACTATCGTAAAGCAAAATTCCTTCTTTTACAATATCTGTAAAGAAATACTGGCTAACCTCCAGATTATTGTTAACCGTATTTATATGTTCGACAATGAATTGCGGAAAAGCGTGACGACGGTATTCAAACAAATCATGATATTTGTTAGTGATACGCTCCAGTTTTCTTTCTGCCCGCTTGACTGCTCCGTTGGTGATGACAAGAATATCATAATCACTCTGATACGAGGTACGAACACCGAACTCTATTTTAGTATCCCATAAAACATAATTACCCCTGGCATAACTCCCGAACAGGATAATCATCTGACAGTTATCGACGCTTTTGCAGACTAAGTCCAGCAGAACTGTCAGTTCTTCCTGCGTTCGCTTGGGCAAATGTTTTATAGACTTCTTCATGAACACTTATTTTGATGACCTTACAAAGGTAAGAACTTTACCATACCAAGCCAACAAGGATACCAAAAATCTTATATGAATGATCCATTTCAGACTGTTCATTTATTCGATGGCGGGAAGTATCAAAGAACAGTCCGCCTATACCGACATAGCATCTCTACGAACAGTCCCTTTTCAGTTATCCCTGCCACAACATTTCTTATATTTCTTTCCGCTCCCACAAGGGCAAGGATCATTCCGTCCGATTTTCGTTCCGGAGAATGTATCATAAAACATACCATCAACCATTTTTTGCATTTCAGGAGTGATATCCATGCCTGCTGCTTTCATCGTTGGTCCGGCAACGATACGAGGAGGAGTTTTCACCGATTCACCCCTACCAAGTAGAGCAGATGCTTCGGTGGACGAGTGACCTTTCAAGAACCAACGGGGACAATCATTACAATAGTTTACAGCTATTCCAACCACTTCCTGAAGTTCTTGCATAGAAAGAACCTTCGTGTCTATTGCCGAAACAATAGCAGACATCGGATTTTCGTTCATCTGTATTGCATACCACAGCCACTGTATCTTGGCCTCAGCCAGTTCTTCATTATAACCTAATTTCCTCATCATAAACCCTTTCAGTTCATCCGAATGCGGATTGGAAATATAGAACACAGGCATCGTTCCAGCCGACAAAACCTCTTCGACGGTAAACTTCTTCAAACTTTTTATAGCACGATGTGCATATAATCTTTCCTCCAAGTCCTCAACGTCCAATAATAAGGGAGATCGAAGATACATAACAGAATTATATATATCTTCCATATCAAACGTCAGTTGTCTCATCAACATTGAATTTGATAAACCTTCAGCAATTTCGTCCTTTGTCATTGAGCCCTTCAAGTATCCGGTCAGTTGCTTCAAAAATTCTGTATAAGGTAAGAGCCCATAAAGATTTAAAATTCCTAAAGCATACTGCTCCAGCACAAAACGGCTGTTCTCTTCCGTCGATGTCAAAAACTTATCAATATGGGGAGCAACCGCTTCACGCAACTCATCACAAATCATATAACGAATCTTGTCTCCGTTCAAACTACACTCGACCGCAACAAAAGAAAGCAATTCTAATGTACTCGTCATTATCATATTAGGTTCTTCCACATAGGTATTGGCTCCTGCTTTCACCAGTTTTTGAAGGAGCAACCATTCATAATGTGTCAACTGCGAAATCCATATATCCGGACAAGTAAGAACAGCTTCTGCAAGACAGGATACATACTCTTCTTTTCGCAATTTTGAAGGAACGGAAAGAAGAAGCAACTGTGCTATATCTTTCAATTCTTCTTTTGTACTCAATCTTAAACCATCCGCCAACTTCACCGACGATTTAAACAACTCTGAATGACATTTTAACATATAGAAGGCTTATCATTTTGTTTACCGACAAAAATAGATAATTCTTATGTAGGATTACTATTTCCAGATAAGTATTTGCTGATAAAATTAGTATTTATATCTTTGTGACTCTTAAGACCCAAATACAAACCAATTAATGAAAAAATTAGTATGCGCTCATTCATCCTGCTTCTCTGTCTGATCCCCACTATTATCTGTGCACAGAATCTTTCTCTTGAGAATCAACTCAAGCAAGCCATCCAAGGAAAGAAAGCTGAAATAGGTATTGCCGTCATTATCGACGGAAAAGATACGGTAACTGTCAACAATGACATTCATTATCCATTGATGAGTGTATTCAAATTTCATCAGGCGCTGGCATTGGCAGATTATATGGGAAAACAGCAACAGTCATTAAACTTTGAACTGACCATAAAGAAAGAGGATTTAAAGCCCGATACTTACAGTCCGCTACGGGATAGTTTCCCACAGGGAGGATTCAATATAGACATTGCAGATTTATTGAAATACACCTTGCAACAAAGTGACAACAATGCTTGTGATATTTTGTTTCAATATCAGGGAGGGGTAGATGCGGTGAACCAGTACATCCATTCCCTGGGTGTTACGGATTGTGCCATTGTCTGCACGGAAAACGATATGCACCAGGATGAAAGTCTGTGTTATCAAAACTGGACTACTCCGCTGGCCGCCGCGGAACTTCTGGAGATATTCCGCAAAGAAGCACTGTTCCCACAGGAATACAAAGACTTCATCTATCAGACAATGACAGAATGCCAGACCGGACAAGACCGACTGGTTGCCCCATTGCTCGGCAAAGATGTAACGATCGGTCACAAGACAGGGACGGGTGACCGCAATGCCAAAGGACAACAGGTAGCCTGCAACGATATCGGCTTCGTCCTCCTGCCCGACGGACGTGCTTACAGTATAGCCGTCTTCGTCAAAGATTCCGAAGAGAATAATCAGGAGAACAGTAAAATCATTGCGGACATCTCACGTATCGTTTACGAATATGTGACACATCAATAAAGTATAAAAACGTTAAGTACGATTTATATGAAACTACATCATATCGCCATCTGGACTTTTCGTCTGGAAGAATTAAAAGATTTCTATGTCCGCTTTCTGGGCGGGACAAGTAATGAGAAATATATCAATCCCAAGAAGGGATTCGAATCATACTTTATCTCTTTTGATGAAGGCCCCACTCTGGAGTTGATGAGTCGGGTAGATGTGCAGAATACCCCGATAGAGGAAAACAGGCGGGGACTGACACACCTTGCGTTCACATTTCCCAGCAAGGAGGAGATTCTTCGCTTTACGGAAGAAATGCGTTCCGAAGGGTATACCATAGCAGGTGAACCACGCACTTCGGGCGACGGATACTTTGAGAGCGTTGTACTCGATCCCGACGGAAATCGTTTGGAATGTGTTTACAAGAAAGAACCGGAAACAGAAAGAACCGAAACAGCCTTATCCCCGAATATCGAAACGAAGCGTCTGCTGTTGCGCCCTTTTGAGGAGAATGATGCAGAAGCATTCTTTGCCTGTTGCCAGAACCCCAATTTGGGGAATAATGCCGGATGGGCTCCCCACAAGACACTGAATGAATCCCGTGAAATCCTTCACAGCACATTTATTGGACAGGAAGGTATATGGGCTGTCACATTGAAAGATACACAGCAATTGATAGCTTCCATCGGCATCGTACCCGATCCGAAACGGGAAAATCCTCAGGTACGTATGCTGGGGTATTGGCTGGACGAACCGTATTGGGGAAAAGGATACATGTCGGAAGCAGTGCAAGCCGTGCTCAACTATGGCTTCAACGAACTACAGCTCAGCCTCATCACTGCCAACTGTTATCCGCACAACAAACGTTCGCAACAAGTGCTGAAGCGAAACGGATTTATCTACGAAGGTACACTTCATCAGGCAGAACTGACCTATAACGGGAATATATATGATCATGAATGTTACTACATTCCCAATATAGCACGCCCCACCGAACAGGATTATGATGAACTGATCCAGCTGTGGGAGAAGTCTGTCCGCTCCACGCACCACTTCCTGACAGAAGAGAGTATCCAGTTCTATAAGCCACTGATACGCAACCACTATCTGCCGGCAGTAGAGCTCTCCATCATCCGCAACTCTCACGGAAAGATTGCCGCATTCATGGGATTGAGTGATGAACTGATCGAGATGCTGTTTGTACACCCCGACGAACAGGGAAAGGGGTACGGAAAGCGATTGATAGAGTATGCCATCCGCCAGAAACAGATCGACAAGGTGGATGTAAACGAAGACAACGACCAGGCTCTCCGGTTCTATCAGCATCTGGGATTCGAGATCATCGGACGGGATGAAACAGACAGCATGGGCAAGCCGTATCCAATCCTGCACTTACAACTGGCCGACGATAAAAAATAAGATACTGAACCCAAAATAAAAATGGATTTACGCACACAACTGGCCACACGCTTCCATATAGAGAATATACGGGAACTACTTCATTATATAAAAGAAGACGAACGGCTCAGAGAGGAAATTTACCGGCTGATCTTTGATGAGGATGACGTTGTCTCTTATCAGGCATTGTGGGTTTGTACGCACTTCTCAAAGCCTGAAGTAGAATGGCTGACTCTGAAACAAGACGAACTGATAGACGCAGCACTTACCTGCCCGCATTCGGGAAAACGAAGGATGTTACTGAACCTGCTATGCCAACAACAGCTAGCCGACCCTCCACGAGTAGACTTACTGGATTTCTGTATGGAACGAATGGTATCGAGAAATGAGCCGGCAGGAGTGCAGTCTCTTTGCATCAAACTTGCCTATCAGCTGACCTGCTCCATCCCCGAACTACAGCAAGAATTGCGCACTATGCTGGAGATAATGGAACCGGAATTGTTGGTTCCTGCCATACGTTCAGTAAGAAAAAATACATTGAAAGCTATCCAAGCAAAGAAAAAGAAAGAACATCCGAACTCATAATATATTCAGATGGAATATCTGGGAAATACCTGTGACGGAAATCTGTATACCGATGCAAAAGGTAAAAAAGGCAACGAGTTTATTAATAATCTGATTTCCTACAGGTCCCAGTTTCTGAATGATCCTCTGTCCCTGTGAAAGAAACACATAGAGTATCCCAGCCATACAAATAATGACCAGCGCAATGACCAGATAATTGATTCCGGTATGCAACAGTTTGCCTTTCACACTGGCAGATGCCATCAAAGTAAAGATCACGGATATACTGCCCGGACCGATACTGATAGGAAACGTGATGGGATAAAATATCTTCTGCTCGATGCTCTTCCACTTGAAGCTGTCCACATTCTGGCTGGTCCCTTCTTTATCGGAAGAATTGGAATCACCCAACAGCTCAATCGCTGTCTTACAAATAAGTATTCCACCACCCAGTTGAATCACAGGAATCGCCAGACCGAAAATCAATAAGAATAAATGACCTATCAGCAAAGTGCCTACACCGATCATTATAAAGTTAATGGTTAGTTTCTGAATAGCCGTTTTTCGTTGTGAAGGATCAAGGTTTGCAAAGAATCCATTGACGACAAAACCGTTTCCTAAAGGATTGATTACCGGAAACAATGCCATAAAAGAAGATGAAAATATGATTAAAAGACTACTTAAAGACATAACGCTCACTTTTTAATTGCTTCATGATTATTTGAATACATATATAATACGTAAAACACTCAGCGGCGCTTATGGATGCCACAATGAGGACAAACCTCTTATTATTTTGATATTTTAACCGATTTCCGTGTATTTACATATTTTGCATCCAATAAATAAAACAAAAGGCCGCTTCCTTTGCAGGAAACAGCCTTATCTTATCTTTTCGTCGTTACTCAATTAAAATAATACAGGAACACAGCAATCCCTTCAAGGGCTTTCTTCGGTTGATCCTTAATCTCAATTGCAAACTTGATTTCAGCTTTTGCCACACCGCGCAGATTGGTCAGTGAGTGTAGAGTAGTTACCAGACGAATGCTCTGTCCGGACAAAACAGCCTGACCGAATTTCATCTTATCCATCCCGTAGTTGATCATCATTTTCAGATTGTTCACCTGAATAATCTGATTCCACAGGTAAGGAAGCATGGAAAGCGTCAGATAACCGTGAGCAATCGTGCTATGATACGGACTGTCTACTTTTGCCCGTTCTGTGTCTACGTGAATCCACTGATGGTCCAGTGTCGCGTCTGCAAAAAGGTTAATACGTTCCTGAGAGAGTTCCACATAATCGGAAACACCTATTTGTTGCCCTACCAGCTTTTCAAATTCTTCGTACGAGTTGATAATAACTTTTTCCATCGTCTCATCGTTTTATGGGGGTTATACATATTGATTAATGGGGCAAAAATAGGAAAAATAAATGATATGCCACCTATTTACATGACAAAAGCGTTAACATAAAATTTCATAGATGCTCCTGTCCGTTGAATGCCTGCTTCAGCGCCGTACTTAATATCCGATACCCTTTTCCATTCAAATGCAGATCGTCAATAGTCAGCTCCGGATTTAATCTGCCGTTCATCAGTAATTGATCAAAAACATCCAGATAAATGACGCCTGTCCCTGTCAGTTTTGCAACTATCTTCTCATTCAGCATACGGATGAACTTGTTCACAGCCGTACTATAATCATCGTAATCATTACGGGGAAAAATACAAAAGAGATAAGTTTTAACCTTTGGAACCGCAAGAACAGCTTTCACATACCGCTCTACATAATCGTCCGTATTTTCTTCATTCAACTGATAAATGTCATTGCTCCCGAACTGAATCACTACCTGGCAGTCGGATGTATCTTCATGGAAAGACTCGACATACGCCAGCCCTTCTCCGGGAGCGCCGTAGTTCAGACATTCCCATTGAGGGAAATATACATTCAGTGCCCAGAATGCCATGTGGCTGTTACCTACAAAAGCGAATTTTGGTTTGTCTTCCATTTTATTCCTCTTATTGTTCTATATTCATTCCAACTACAGAACAAATATAGAACAAAATTCGCGGATTTGCCTTACTTTTGCAATCAATAACGATATTCAGATAAGAGTCAATGATACATTTTTTCGACCAGCCGGTTTCACATATTGCACTACCGGAAAGGTTTACATATCCTTTCAACTATACTCCTCATCCGCTATGTGTATTAGCGGCCGAAGAAGTCAAAGCCTATATTTCGACAAAGAAGGAGTGGCTAGAGGAACTGACTCTCGGAAAAATGTTCGGAGTACTGATTGTACAAACCCAAGAAGAATCTTCCCCTATCGGTTATCTTGCTGCTTTTTCCGGCAATCTGGCAGGAAAGAATCTGCATCCGTATTTTGTCCCACCTGTTTACGATTTGCTGCAACCACAGGGATTCTTTAAAATAGAAGAAGAACAAATTTCGGCTATCAATATCCGTATCAGTGAATTGGAAGTTAATCCTCATTATCTGCACTTAAAAGAAAAACTGGACAGGGAAACGGAACAAACAAGGCTGGCTCTTATTCAAGCCAAAGAGGAACTAAAGACAGCAAAGAAAGAGAGGGAACTTCGCCGCAAGTCATCCCCTGCCCTGTCCGAAGAAGAACAGGACGCACTTATTCGTGAAAGCCAATATCAGAAAGCGGAATTCAAGCGATTGGAACGGGGATGGAAAGAACGAATCAAAACGCTGGAAGAAGAGGTTATCACCTTTGAGACGGAAATAGAAAAACTAAAAAACGAACGGAAGCAACGTTCGGCAGCCTTGCAGCAAAAGTTATTCGAACAGTTCCGTATGCTGAATGCGAAAGGAGAAATAAAAGACTTATGTACTATCTTTGAGCAAACCGTACACAAAATTCCCCCTGCCGGAGCAGGCGAATGTGCCTTGCCCAAATTGCTGCAATATGCCTACCTTCACCAACTGAAACCATTGGCTATGGCCGAGTTCTGGTGGGGAGACTCTCCGAAGACGGAGGTACGGCATCACGGTTATTATTACCCCTCGTGCAAAGGAAAATGCGAACCGATTCTGCAACATATGCTGCAAGGACTGGAAGTAGACGAGAATCCACTTTCGCCCCATGCACACAGAAAGGAAGAATTGGAAATTGTTTTTGAGGACGAATGGCTGGTGGTAGTCAATAAACCATCCGGTATGTTATCCGTTCCCGGAAAGGAAGAGGAGACGGATTCCGTTTACCATCGTGTAAAAGCTAAATATCCGGAAGCTACCGGTCCGATGATTGTACACCGGCTGGATATGGCTACTTCGGGGTTGTTACTTGTCGCCAAAACTAAGGAAGTTCATCAACACTTACAGGAACAGTTCATCAACCGTAGCATCAAGAAGCGGTATGTAGCCTTGCTGGACGGAAATAAGCAAAATGTGCAACTCGAAGAAACAGGAACCATCAATCTTCCTCTTTGCCTCAATCCGCTAGACCGCCCCCGGCAAATGGTCAGTGAAGAATACGGCAAGCCGGCAGTTACCGAATACCGGATTCTGAACGATTCCGATAAGTACATACGCATCGCCCTTTATCCATTGACAGGACGTACCCACCAACTACGGGTACATGCCGCCCATCATCAAGGATTGAACTGCCCCATTCTGGGCGATGAACTCTATGGAAAAAAGGCGGACAGACTCTATCTCCACGCTGAATATATTGAGTTCCGCCATCCCGTTTACGGTGATATCATCTGTATACAGAAGGAGGCGGAGTTCTAAAAATAGTTTCTTCCGATATGAACTAAATTCTTTTTGAAATGTATATAGGAGTAATTACTAACTTTCAAAAAGAACCTGACTATGAATTTTAAGTTTCGAATTACAAAGTATCTGGCTGTATCCGCACTGGCGGTACTGCTGCTAGGAGCCTGCTCCAAAAACAACATTTATATGGATGTTGCCTATCCCAACGGAGAAGAAAATAATGGCGGAGAAGAGGGCAACAATGACAATCCTGACAAAAAGGATGCACTCATTACTTTCAGTGCTTCCGTAGAAGGAAGAAATATAACGCGTGCCATGTCTCCGATGGGAAAAGGATTGCAGAGCTGGTTATGTGCCTACCCTTCCAATACCACCAATACGATAGAGGGCGAGCCTGTCGGTGAAGGCAACTATATCACTTCTTCTCCCGGAGTGTTGACGGGACTACAAAGTTATAAAATGTATCTCAGTAATGATATCTATAGTTTTTATGCTGTTTCCTGTAATTCCAGCAACCCCGCTCCTACCTTTACCAACGGCAAGTCCGAAGCATTATCCAATGGGGTGGATTATCTGTGGTGGCACGCCCTGCATCAGGATGTGACCAGTTCACAAGTCAACATTCCCATCACTTACCAGCACGTAGCCACTCAGGTTGTGATAACCATAACGGGAGGTGAGAATATTACGCTCAACAAAGTACTCTCCGCCACTATTACTCCCACGAAACCGGGAGCTTTCATGGATCTGTCAACAGGGATCATTTCTTCAGAAGTCAGTTATGACAAGCCAGCCAACATGGGAATCAATGATTTCACGGTTCAATATATCATGCTTCCGTTGAAAAGTTCCGACCCGATGGCTTTAACAATGGAATTGATGGTCAACGGAGAAAGTTTCTCACGTACTTACAATACGACCATTACCCCGCCGGACAATATTCTGGCTGCCGGAAATTCATATCTTTTCCGTGCAGTGATCAACGAAAACTCTGTATCATTCGGTAACGTAAGCGTAAAAGACTGGACGGATGTAGATGAAAGCGGTAACCCGCTGTATCCGATACAAGACTAAAATATGATTAAAGTGTGTGTCAAAAGTAACTAAACTCCCCTACGGGTATATTGACTTTTGACACACACTTTAATTATGCAACGGCACTTGTCAGCACCTGACGTTTCAACCTGCGATAAACATAAATAAATGCAGGTATCAAAAACAAATCAGCCGCTATCCATGCCATCGGATCACCGTAACAAACAGCGATAAATCCGAAAGCTGGCACGGCATAAATACTGACGAGAATGCGTGCAATCATCTCCGACACTCCCGAAAACATGGCAAGATTAGTATATCCCACTCCCTGAATCGTGTAGCGCAGGATGCATAACAATCCAAGCATTGGGAAGAACATACAGGAGATATGCAGGAACAACTCGGTATCCAACAGTATTTCCGTTTCCGACGGATCTACAAAGATCAATGCAAAATATTTGGCTCCCACCATCAGAAGAACGAATGTAAATGCCGCATAAACGATCATCATCAAAGCACTCGCCTTAATTCCCAACCAGACACGCTCCGGTTTTCCTGCGCCATAATTCTGTCCGACAAATGTTGTGACCGCCGCTCCCAGTGCACTAGATACTGTCCAGAAAATCAAATCTAATTTCCCATAAGCCGCCCATCCTGCCGCAGTATCCGTTCCAAAGCTATTGATTGATGCCTGAATGACTACATTGGTCACTCCATAAGCACATGCCTGCAAAGCTCCCGGTATACCGATTTTCAACTCTCTTTTTAGAACACTTGCTTCCATGCGAAGTTCTCTGAATTGTAGTTTCATAGAATCATAGTCTTTTGTTAAAGACCAGGTCACAAGAAATGCGCTGACACACTGGGAAAATACGGTTGCCAGTGCTGCCCCTGCAATTCCCATTTTTAATATAACTACCATGAATATATCCAGACCTATATTCAGTACGCAACAGACCACCAGATAAAGAAGCGGTCTTTTGGAATCTCCGACTGCTCTCATGATCGCCGCTCCCATATTATAGACCAGCGTAAATAAGATTCCCATAAAATAAATGCGTAAATATGTGGTTGATGATGCCATCATATCCTGTGGAGTGTTCATGATCTTAAGCAGCCATGGTGTCAGCACTGCTCCCACTACAGATATTACGAGACTGACCACAATGGAAAATAAATATGCAGTATGAAGCCCTGTATGCAGTCTTCCTTTGTCTTTTGCTCCATAATACTGCGCAATGACAACTGCCGCTCCATTTGCCAGTCCATTAAAAAATGTAACAACAATCGTTGATAAAACAGCTGCCGGACCGCCTACGCTGGCTAATGCCGCCTTTCCCACAAAGCGTCCGACGATAATCGTATCCACAGTTGTATATAATTGCTGGATTAAAGTTCCCAGCATGATCGGGAAGAAAAATATCAGAAGCTGCTTCCAGATAATCCCCTCCGTGATCATATTTTCTTCTATTGTCTTTTTCCCCAAGTTTTTTCCTCTCTTACCTCATTGTTTCTGTATATCTTTTGCAAATCTGCGCTTATTTTCAGCCAGCACATATCCGCAAACGGC
>ERZ838839.1796-NODE-1796-length-18914-cov-2.702953_pt1 | contig 18914 bp, 14 predicted proteins | sample MGYA00519909_ERZ838839 | MGnify/ENA primary metagenome ERZ838839 (study PRJEB31850, sample SAMEA3708843) | human gut metagenome | biome: human gut; feature: human-associated habitat; material: faeces | place: China | collected 2014 ... | reverse complement strand
TCGTGCCTGTTGTGCATTGACCAGGTTGATATCGATTTCGCGTGGATTCTCGATGGCTTTTAATATGGCATTCTTGGTGATTTCGTGAAAGACGATTCTCCGGGTCTGTTCCGGTTTTAGTTTCAGTACCTCATAGAGATGCCAGGCGATGGCTTCTCCTTCGCGGTCCTCATCGGATGCTAACCATACAACGTCTGCTTTTTGGGCTTCTGCCTGTAGTTTTGTTACCAACTCTTTCTTGTCTGCCGGTATTTCATAATTGGGCTTGAAGTTTTTATCGATATCGATACTGAACTCTTTCTTCTTCAAGTCTCTGATATGACCATAGCTGGAGAGTACTTTGAAATCTTTCCCCAGAAATTTTTCAATGGTTTTTGCTTTTGCTGGAGACTCGACAATAACAAGGTTTTTCTGCATAACTTTTACTTTAATAAGAATGCCGAGAGTGGTGCTTTTCTAAGTTTCAACTCCCATTTATTCTGAAATTCGTCGGCAAAAGTAGAAAAAAACATTTTCCTTACCTTATAATATAGAGAGAATCTGTTCCTTTTTTGCAAAAAAAGACTTTTTTTAGGAGTCAGGGAAGCGGGGAGACGAGATTTTTTAGCAATGGATAAATTCCGGAACAGAGTGCAATACAGCTTTATCGTATCGGCATCGAAAAGCGTGGTGGTGCGAGGGTTGGCCCGCTGCTGTTTTGTTTGTCAAAAACTACCTCACGGAGAATTTCGTATATCAATCCGCCTACATCCAATCCGAGTTTGAATTTCTCAAAACGGTAGTAAGGAATCACGATCGGTACTGTTTCCCAACGCCCTCTCATTGCATTGTAATAGCGTTGTGCCCCTACTTCCATACTGAACCGGTCGGACATGTCGACGGACATGGTGGCGCCGTATCGATGGGTGCTCATTCCATAGGAGTTTCCGATGTCATACGAGCCGAAGAACTTGAAGGTAACTTGCTCCGAAGGATGATAGAGCAGGGCTCCCGAGGTACTGAATGCTTGTCCACTGATATGGCTCATATTTATTTTCATGGCATTGACGCTCAGTTGTAATGCCAGTTTTGGATTTAAAACATGTTGGTAACCGAGAGAAGCGTTGTTGAAGCGTCCGATTCCCGGTAGACTTGTCTGTGCTCCGGAACCGGAGAAGACTCCGTGGCGGAATTGTTTTATGATGCCGTCTGTTTGATAATCTCCCCGAAAGATCGGGGTGGGATTGGTATAATAGGGCAGATAGATTTCCTTTTTCAGTGAGATTTCAGGTGGATGATTCATAGGTTTGTATGGATACGGATCGGACGGATACAAAGGATAAGTGGCTCTCTCCATAAGCGGATCGGGTGGAAGAAGCTTAAATGAGGTTTGGGAAGGGATATGTATGCTGTCGTTGATCATGTGTGTACTATCTTCTTGGGCAGAGAGCGACAGCGAAACCGAAGTCAGCAGGAGAAACATGCCTAAACGGATTGAAAGACACGATATATTGGCTTTTTGTATCATATGCTTTTACCCTCCTTTGTTTTTGTGAGTTTTATGTACAAAAATAACTAAAATATTCTGAATAGCAAATAGTTAGTCTGTTTTTTGATTCTGTTGGCAGGCGCTCTGTAGGGAATTTCCTTTTCGAAGAAACAGAATATGGGAATGGTACATAATAAAACACCCTTTGCTTTTGAAGTGCAGAGAGTGTTTTATCGTACCTATATTTATGAGAAAGTGATTCTTTTTAGAATTGGAAACTTAGTCCGCCTACGAAGTTGATGCCTTGGGTCGGATAATCCAGATAGTACTGATACTCCTTATTCAGTAAATTGTCTGCTTTGGCGTAGATGGAAACGCCTTTGAACAGGTTATAAGTCGCCTTTAGTCCAAGGTTACTGACGGCCGGCAGTTTGGCTCCGGTAAAGAAATAGGGTTCCGCCCGGGAGATATATTGATAGCTGAGGTTCAATGACAGTGCATGGATGCGGCGCGCTTCTATCTGCAATCCGAGTTTAAATTGAGGTTTCATTAATAGGGCGTCGTTATAATTGACTGTTTCCGAATCGACGTTAGGATCGTCGGCATCCCAATGATAATAAGTAGCATCGGCAGCGAAAGAGAACAAATCCTTATAAGCATAACTGATTTGTGCTCCGGCATGGAAATTGTAACTGTCCGTTTGTCCGTAATCTGTAAATACGCCTCCCTGTCCACCGGTTATGTCACTCATGTATGGGTACAGGTCATTTTTCAGATTCTGGTATCCACCAAACAAGTCAAACCAAAGTCCGTTCACCGGACTGGCTTTGAAACCGATACGGGTATTGACCTGTTCATATGTGTCTGTAATGGGGTGTGAGAAACAAGCGTATGGGTTTATCTGCTCCAGACGACGGAAATCATTCAGCAATCGTCCTCCGGTTACTTGGGCATAAAGTACATAGCTGTCTGAGAAAATGTAGGCAAGATCAATATCGGGAGAGACATAAAAACTTTTGCCGTTTTTGAAAGACAAGTCTACGTTAGCTCCGATATGAAGTCGCCAACTGTCGTCATTCAGTTCATAATATGGGTTTAAGTTTACCGTGGTGCGGTTGTGGAATAACGTTTCTTTGTAGCTTCCCATTTGCCGCGGGTCATAAAGGAGGTTATCCATTTCTACAGCGATACTTATGAATTGTTCTTCGTTGATCATTCCCGTTACATTTCCTTTGGTGCGAACTTGGGTTTCGGTGACGCCTAACTTATTTATCATCGGGAAGCCTTGTTGGCGGTTGTACAACAACAGATTCGTTTCTGCCTGAAATTGAAGCGGTAATGTTTCGTCGGTCGACTTTAATCCGACGTGCATATCACCGGAAGTAAATTTCTGTTTATTGAAGATGGAATACGGGCGATAGTTGAAGTTGCTCAGTCCGAAGTGTCCGGCTATGTTCAGATTCATTCGGTTGAACTGGTGCAGGTAATCGATGCCTGCTCGTGTGCGGTAGTAAAACGCATCCCATTCATCTGGCTTTGAAGTGTGGTAAGAAGGCATGTCCAATGTTCCCTTCATTCCCGCCATGTTGAAGTTCACATTCAACTTATCCCGGTCGGAAAGGCGGAAAAGGTAATTGGCATAAGCATCCAGATTATTGTAATTACCGTATCCTAAGCGTACATATCCCGGATGGCTCGTGGCTTGTGTCTCTTTTCCCGTATAGGCCTGCATGGTTCCTGCCGGAATATTCGAAGCTGGTGTGGAACTGACAGCATATTCCACCTCTTTTTTATTGACTACGGGCTCTTCTACTTTCGGCAGAACATTTACCTTAACGGCATCCATGATAATGGGATTGTATTCCTGCTCCACCACTACCGTGCGGTTTAGGGTAGTATCTTTTGGCTGGGTTTGTGCCTGTACTAATGAGGGGATGGCAATCAAGGCCATTCTTAGGAAGATATATTGATTACGTTTCATACTTCGTTACTTATTAAGTTTTTCCAGTCTGCTTTCAATCATACTTTCGATATCGTCATTGGCATGGTAATTCTGTTGCAAGCTCAACAGGTATTGGCGTGCATCCAGTTTTTTATCCATGCCTACGTATACATCCGACAACAGGACGAAGCTCCGTGCCAGCCAGTAAGCATGTGGGGTGCTCCGTTCGATATAATCGAGCAGTTCTTTCTCGGCTGCTTCGTATTCTCCGGAGATGTAATATTGCTGGGCTACCAGGTATTTAGCTTCCGCACCGTAAAGGTTTCGGGTATCTTTGGCGAGTGCTTGTAAGTCGGCCAGTGCCTTTTTATCTGCTTTCTGATTCATATATGCCTTGGCACGGTAGTAGAGAGCTTCGTTGCCCAATTCCGGAGTCAGTTTGGCTTCGGCCAGCAGATCGGTTGCTGCATGAATGGTTTCCGTATCATCTTTGATGAGATAGGCACAGCGCAGCATTCCTGTTTCGGCCAATAGGCGGCGGTCGGCTGTGGTTGCCTTTTCTTTCAGCATTTTATACGAAGCCAATGCATCGGCAAACTGTTGCATGTTGAATTGTACCTCTGCACGCATCACCAATGCCTCTTCCGAGAACGGATTATCCGGATATTCCAGTAACTTGCCCGAATGAAGCAGAATCATATCGTAGTTTTTCTGTTCTTTGCCGATGAGACAGAGATAATAATGGGCATTCAGCCCGAAAGCCCCTTCAGGGAATGTTTGCAGGTATTTATTGAAACTGTTTTTGGCTTCTTCGATGCGCCCACGTCCATAAATCTTCTCGGCAGCAATGTAGGTCAGTGAATCCTGTTCGCTCGCATCGAAGCGGATATTGCCGGGCATGGCAGCCGCCAACGCTGCGAATTCGTCAATACGGTTCATGTCGACATAGATGGATTTGAGGTCGAGCATGGCCAAGCGGGCCTCTTCACTTCCCGGATATTTATTGATCACCTGTTTATAAGCCTCGATGGCTTGGTCGTAGTTCCCGTCCTGATAGTACAGCAATCCGATTTCGGCGGCGGCTTTTCTTCCGACCGGACTTTCGGGGTATTTGCTTAACAGATCTTTGAAAGAGGAGATGGCTTGACTGTTATTGTCCATCAGTACGTATGAACGTCCTTTTTCATAAAGGGCGCTGACTGCATAAGGCGATGAAGGGTACTTCCCGACCAAGCGGTTCAACAAAGTTATTTTTCCTGAATAATCTTTCTGTAATCCCGAAACAAGGGCGAGCTGATAGAATGAATAGTCTCCCGAAGGTGTTCCCATGTTTTCTGCCTGAGCATAATATTGCTTTGCTTCATCAAAACTGCGTTCGTTCAGGAAGCAATCACCGATGCGGTTGTAAGCATCCGCCAAGGCCGTTCTGTTTTCTCCTTTTTCCAATTGTATGTATTTAAGGAACCAGTTCCGTGCTTGTGCGTAGCCTTTCTGGTGGAAAGCAGTATAGCCCAGGTTATAGTGTGCCAGTGCATACATTTCATTGTTTGTCTGGCGCGTCAGTTGCAGGTATTCGTTGAAGTTACGGGTGGCTTCTTGCATCCGGTTCAGCCGGTAGTAAGATTCTCCACGCCAGTAAAGAGCATCCGCCTTTATTTGCCGGTTGTATTGGCCGATGGCGATAGACCGGTCGAAGTACCCGATGGCCTGTTCAAAAGAAGCATTGGCAAAAGCCTGCGTACCCAGTTGGAACAGGATTCTTTGTTTGGCTTCCAGAATGCGTGTACCCGGATGTGTGATACGGTCAATCGATTTCAAAGCCGCATCATAACTGCGGGTGTTTAGATAGACCTCCACCAGATAGTTGCTTACCATGTCGGCATAGGCAGAATTCGGGAACTCGTTTAAGAATTTCTCGAATACGGTGACCGACTCTCCGAAAGCGGAGTAGGACGTCTCATGGATACACAGCGCGTAATTGTAGGCTGCCTGTTCTTTGATCTTCATATCGGCATTGGAGGCGGCTGCCTGCTCGAAAGCCATGCGGGCTTTATTCTTCTCGGCCAGTTGCAGATAGGCAAGTCCCATATGCAGATAAGCATTTTGCGTCAGGGGATCATTAACGGTGGTTACTTCTCCCAATGTTTCGGCGGCCTTGGAGTATACACCTATCTGAAAATAGGAGAGTCCCAACATGTAGAGAGCGTCCCGGCGGGGAGAAGCGTCGCTTTCAAGATAGTTTTCGAATGCTTTGATGGCTTCCTGATATTTACGGAAATGATAAGAGGCGTCTCCCAAAATACGGTACATCTCGGCGGCATGTTCATTTTGCGGATAAGCCGACAGGTAATTTTGCGCTACTATTTCCGCTTTGTCGTAGTTTTTCTTGACGATGTAAATCTCGGCTATGTAATAAGGCACCAATGCTTTGTATTTCGGGTCGTCTTGCAAAGGGAGAAATCCCGCAAGGGCCTCGTCGTAACGTTTTTGAGTATAACGGATGTATGAGATGTAGTAAGCACAATCTTTTTCATATTTTTCGCTGCTGGCTCTCAGTGTCTCAAACCAGATAGCTGCCTCTTTCAAGTTTCCTGTTTTCAAATAACAGGTAGCCAGGAGGTAGGTCATATCATCGCGTTCGGTGTTACTCAGTTGGTCGAGCCGGGAAGAGTTGAGAAGTGCCAACGCTTCGTCGTATTTCCCTTCGTAGAAATAGCAGGCCCCTAACAGTGCATAAATCCGGTTGGCATAAGGAGTGTCCGGATACTGTTCGAGATAGTCTCGAAGCAGGGTAATACTGTTTTTATCTTTCAGTTCGTAGGCCGAACATACAAGCATATACTCTGCTTCTTCGCGAAATCGGGTAGCAGGTTCCTGTTTCACAAAAGCGTTCAGGGAGGCAGTTGCCGCTGCATAATTTTTCTGTTCGAACAGGTATCTTCCTTCCTTATATAAATTGGCAGGCGAAGTGATCTTTTCGCTGGTTTGTGCCGAAGCAATGATAGGTGCACAACATATCAGGGCACATATAAATCGTGAAATTTCTCTTTTCATAATTTAGTGTTTTGGCAAAAGTACTTGTTTTTGTAGACTTTACAGCAAACAACTCTTTAGTTTTACAGGTTTTAACGTCAACGGGAAGAAAATGTTTTTGTTATCTGACAAAATATCTTTGTGAGGGAGTTGTTTCTGTAATCCGATCGGATAAGTATTATATAGTTGTTTTCTTCAAAAGGAAGAATTGCTATTTGAATCAGTAAAATTGCTATTTCGGCTTTTAAACGAAATCGGTAATTTTGCATTGTGAAGATTGATAATGATAAATAGAAAATAAGAAGATATGAAAGTAGTTGATTTGACACATGAGAGTTTTGCCGAGAGAGTATCGGATTTTCAACAATATCCCAATGGGTGGGAATTTAAAGGCAACAGGCCTTGCATCGTTGATTTTCATGCTCCGTGGTGTATTTATTGTAAAAGATTATCCCCTGTTCTTGATGAACTGGCAGTAGAGTACGATGGTAAAATCGATTTTTATAAAGTGGACGTTGATCAAGAACCTTTGCTGGAATCAGCCTTTTCCATCCGTACCATTCCGAATCTTCTGTTTGCACCGGTAGAGGGTACCCCTTGGATGAAGTTGGGGACAATCGGAAAGCCTCAATTAAAGAAAATGCTCGACGATTTGCTGGCCGGGATTCATGAATAACTTGGAGAGTTACTGTGAATAAACATGTCCAGTCCTTTCCGGATAGAATCCAATCCGAAATCTTCTGGGTGTATTTCCATTAGAGGAACGAAAAATGCATCAGCTGCATCGTCCATAGCGGCGATGTGGCTGGTATCTTTTACTCTGCAGAGGAAGAACATGTCCAATGTGTGAACCGGGAATCCCGAATAAACGTAAATGTTCGGTAGCGTAAACAGATAGGTCGTTTTTTCTACTTTGAGTCCTGTCTCTTCCAGTACTTCACGGGCCACTCCTTCTTCTCCGGTTTCATTCATATCAATAAATCCACCGGGGAGGTCAAGCGTGCCTTTTGCGGGGTCTTTTGCCCGGCGGCATACAAGCAATTCGTTTTTCTCATTCAAAATCAATGCAACAGTGGCGGACGAGGGATTGAAGTAGTATATAAATCCGCAATCGGCGCATTGTTTGGATTTCTCATTATGTACCTTAAAATGCTCCGAACCGCATTTCGGGCAATATCTGAATTGGGATAGAGGATGTTCCATGTCTGATAAAGATTGATTCATTGCTGCTTTTTTGATGTGTATTCAACAAATACTTGTTGCAAAAGTATTTTATAAAATGGAGAAAACAAAAGAATAGGCTATAACATTTTCCCATGCAAGTAGATTGTTTCAGAAGAGGTGTATAACTGAAGTTGCTAATTTGATAACTACAGGCAGGAACTGTTGTTTGAGCCGATGAGGGACATTCAATACGGGAAAGCTACTATGAATAATATTAGGTGTTGAATATCAATGCCTTAATCCTTTATTTGATAAACGAATGAACCGATATTCTTAGCTTATAAAAATACGTGTTTAATGGTGAGTTAAATGCGTTCTTTTACCGGCAAGAATACGCTTCTTTATAAGCAAAGAAATTAATGTTTTGCAACGAAAAAAACAATATGCCGGAAATGGGATTAACAATGTTAAAATCGGCCGTGCGATTTTCTCTTTATATGATTCAAGTAAAGCTGATATACGTCTGTATGATGGATTCTGTCTATCAAGGCATAGAATTATTCGATTGGACTTTTTTTGTTCTTCCGGTAGCCACCCCCTTATCTTTGCATCGAAATCAAAAACAAGTTTAATCAATAAATAATAAGTTTAGTATGGAACCAATTCTTAATTCTCAACTTCCTGAATTCAGTGTTCAGGCTTTTCATAATGGTAGTTTTAAAACAGTGACCAACAATGATGTTAAAGGTAAATGGGCTATTTTCTTTTTCTATCCTGCCGACTTTACTTTTGTCTGTCCGACAGAGTTGGTGGACGTGGCTGAGAAATATGATCAGCTTCAGGCAATGGGTGTCGAAGTGTATTCCGTAAGTTGCGATTCGCACTTTGTACATAAGGCATGGCATGATGCTTCCGATAGTATCCGTAAAATTAAGTATCCGATGTTGGCAGATCCTACAGGCGCTTTGGCACGTGCTTTTGGTGTGTACATTGAATCGGAAGGTATGGCTTATCGCGGTACTTTCCTGATTAACCCGGAAGGTCAGATTAAAGTGGCAGAGATGCATGATAATAATATCGGTCGTGATGCAAACGAATTACTTCGTAAAGTAGAGGCTGCTCAGTTTGTGGCTACCCACGATGGAGAAGTTTGCCCTGCCAAATGGAAGAAAGGGGAAGCTACTTTGAAACCGAGCATTGATCTGGTAGGGAAGATTTAAAAGATGGGAGAAGGGAGATGGGAGAGGGGATGGAAGAATGGAGAAGTACTATGCAGCATGATAGCGCAGCCTACTTCTCCCATCTCCCTTCTCCCATCTCCCATATTCTAACTTCTAATTTCTAACTTCTAATTTCCACCACTATGCTTGAATCCGCACTAAAAGAACAACTGAAAGGCATATTTGCCAATTTGGAAGGTAATTTTACCTTTGATATCTATGTATCCCCTCAACATGAACATCGCAATGAGCTGGTTGAGCTGCTGACTGATGTAGCTGATTGCTCTTCTCATATCTCTTGCCGGGTGAATGAGGGAAAGAGATTGGAATTCACTTTGTTGAAAAACGACCATAAAACCGGTATTACTTTCCGGGGAGTACCTAACGGACATGAGTTCACCTCTTTACTGTTGGCAATTCTTAATCTGGATGGGAAAGGTAAAAACTTTCCTGATGAACAGGTTTGTAACCGGGTGAAGGCTTTGAGAGGGCCGACACGGTTGACTACTTATGTCTCATTAACCTGTACCAACTGTCCCGATGTTGTACAGGCGCTTAATGCCATGACTACGTTGAATGAGGGCATTACCCATGAAATGGTGGATGGCGCTCTTTATCAAGATGAAGTGGAAGCTTTGAAAATTCAAGGTGTACCCTCTGTTTTTGCCGACGGCAAGCTATTGCATGTGGGACGTGGCGATTTCGGTGAACTTCTGTCTGAATTGGAAGCCCGATATGGTGTGGAGGAAAGCCGGATAGAGGCAACGGTGAAGAATTATGACGTTATTGTTGCCGGTGGAGGCCCTGCCGGAGTTTCTGCCGCCATTTATTCGGCCCGTAAAGGTTTGCGTGTTGCCATTGTTGCCGAACGTGTCGGTGGTCAGGTGAAGGAGACAGTCGGTATTGAAAATCTGATTTCTGTAGTACATATTACAGGGAGTGAACTGGCTGATAATCTCAAAAGCCATCTCTTACAGTATCCGATTGATTTATTGGAACATCGGAAAATAGTATCAGTCGAAGTCATCGGGAAAGAAAAGGTGGTAACTACCTCCGCCGGCGAAAAGTTTTCCGCTCCTGCTTTCATCATTGCTACGGGGGCGAGTTGGCGTAAACTGAATGTTCCGGGAGAAACTGACTATATCGGCAAAGGGGTTGCTTTCTGTCCCCATTGTGACGGCCCGTTCTATAAAGGAAAACATGTTGCGGTAGTGGGTGGTGGAAATTCCGGTATAGAAGCAGCTATCGATCTTGCCGGAATCTGTTCGAAAGTGACGGTTTTTGAATTTATGGATGAGTTGAAAGCTGATAGCGTTTTGCAGGAAAAAGCAAAAAGCCTTTCCAATGTCGAGATTTTTGTAAGTTCTCAAACGGTTGAAGTTATTGGAGACGGTGATAAGTTGACGGCTCTTCGTATAAAAGACCGTAAGACGGAGGAAGAGCGTCTGGTAGAGTTGGATGGAGTCTTTGTACAAATCGGCTTGGCTGCCAATAGCGCATCTTTCCGTGATGTTGTGGAGATGAATCGTTCCGGTGAAATTGTGATTGATACACACGGTCGTACCAACGTACCTGGTATTTATGCTGCCGGTGATGTTTCAACTGTCCCTTATAAGCAAATTATAATTGCTATGGGAGAAGGTGCAAAAGCAGCTTTATCAGCGTTTGAGGATAGGGTACGCGGAGTTATTTGATAAATAGGTTTTTCTTAGGAGATTTTTTTAAGAAGGATGATCGGTATTTCATGAAAAATCGCCAACTTTACTCACTGTTATGATAACTCTTAAAAAAACGTACAGTATGAGAACCGTATTTCATTGCATGTGGTTGGTTGTGTTGTTGGTGGTGCCTTTTGTGTCCGGAATGGCAGCTTCTCCGGAAGTCGATGAATTTGAAATGCTTATGGACAAAATACGGATGGATTTTGTTCATAATCCTTCGATAGAATCTGCTTTGTCCAAATACAATCCGGTTGATGGCTCGTTTACCGATATCGATTATAGTCGAACGGATCGTACAAACTGGGAGCCGTTGATTCATATCGATCGTATTTCTGATTTTGTTTTTGCTTATACGAATGAAGAAAATAAATATTTTCAGGATGAGGTACTTTATGATAAGATTGTTGCAGCTCTTGAATATTGGTATCAGCGTAATCCGAATTGCAGTAATTGGTGGTACAACCAGATTGCCGAACCGCAAAAAACAGGTGTACTTCTGATTCAGATGCGGGCAGGGAAAAAGCAAATACCATCTGATTTGGAAAACAGGACTCTGCAACGGATGAAGGCAGAGGGCGGTGATCCCGGCAAATGGACCGGAGCCAACATGACCGATATTGCCCTGCATTGGATTTACCGGGCTTGCCTGACAGCTGATGAAGATTTGCTGGAAACGGCTATCGATTATTCGTATAGTACGGTTAAGTATACCACGGCTGAGGGGTTTCAGTATGATAATAGCTATTTTCAGCACGGTGTGCAATTGTATATCGGTGGATATGGTGATGAGATATTAAAAGGAGTGACACAGGTGGCAATGTATACACAGGGCACTCAGTACGCTTTGCCTTCTGAGAAAATGGCTATTCTGGATAAGTTCATGCGGGAGACTTATTATCAGACCATTCGTGGTAAGTATATGTTGTTTGATGTATTGGGGCGTGGAATGAGCCGTCCCGGTATTACCGATAAGAGCGCTATGTCTCTGTTTGCCAAACGAATGATTGTATTGGCTCCGGAGCATGCCGATGAATATCGGGCTATTGTGGAACGTCTGGAAGGACGAAGACCGGCCGATTATGGAATAACTCCTTTGCATACACATTACTTCCGGGGAGACTATACTTTGCATGTACGTCCGGGTTATACGTTTGATGTCCGTATGGTTTCTGCCCGTACGGCCCGATGTGAATATGGTAATGGTGAGAATCTGAAAACTTATTTTCTTTCGGACGGTTGTACGAATATGGTTATTGGCGGGGATGAATATTTCGGGATTTTCCCTGTGTGGAACTGGACACGGATTCCAGGGGTGACGGCTCCGCAAATGCCTGTTGTGCCGAAAGCTGCCAGTGACTGGCAAACACCAGGAACTGCCACATTTGCCGGTGGGGTTTCGGATAGTATTTATGGAGTAACCGCTTACGCTTACGATGATAGGTATGCCGGAATAAATACGGCTGCTAAAAAGGCGTGGTTCTTTTTTGATGATGAGATTGTATGTCTCGGGGCCGGTATTACCTCTACGGCAACAACGGATTTATATACTACTGTCAATCAATGCCTTCTTAAAGACAAACCGGTTACCGTATCTGCAAATGGCCGGATCACTACATTGGGAATGGGAGATTTCTCTTATGAAAATAACCTGAATTGGGTTTTGCACAATGGGATGGGATATATGTTTCCGTCAGGCGGTCGTCTGTCTCTTACCAATCGTATACAAACGGGAGACTGGTATGATATCAATACTTCGGCTCCTAAGGGAGAACAGAAAAAAGAGGTGTTTACATTGGGGTTTGAGCATGGACGGTCTCCTCAGAATGCGGCTTATGCTTATATAATTATTCCTAATAAAAATACAGTGGAAGAAATGAAGGCTTATCGGACCGATGATCTGGAGATATTGACCAATACTGATTCAGTACAGGTAGTCAGGCATAAGAAATTGGGTATCTGGCAGATGGTATTCTACCGGGAAGCGACCTTTAAGCATAAGCAGATAAGTGTAACGGTAGATAAAGGGTGTGCTTTGCTTTTCAAAGAGACAGATCGGACTATCACGCAGTTTCATATTGCAGATCCTGCTCAAACACAGTCTGTTATTAATGTAGATATTCGTATACCTGCTAAAGTGAAGAAAACCCAAAGAGTGGTATGTGATTTTATCGGTACGGGAATTTATGCCGGAATGTCTAAGGTATATTCTCTCAAATGAATTATCTTCGCCGGGAGAATCGGAGAAATAAATAAAAGAAGATATGTTGGATTTAGAGCAATTGACAGCGGATGTATGCCGTATCGCTACTGCCGCCGGGCATTTTTTGAAGGAAGAGCGAAAGAATTTTCGTCGTGAATCAGTGATTGAGAAATGTACGCATGATTACGTCTCTTATGTCGATAAGGAATCGGAACGCAGACTGGTTACCGAACTTTCGGCTTTGCTTCCGGAAGCGGGATTTATTGCAGAGGAAGGTTCTGCTACATATAATGACGAGCCTTATTGCTGGGTGATCGATCCTTTGGATGGTACTACCAATTATATTCATGATAATGCGCCTTATTGTGTCAGTATCGCTTTGCGCAGTCGGGATGAGTTATTGCTTGGTGTTGTCTATGAAGTTTGCCGCGATGAATGTTTTTATGCATGGAAAGGTGGAAAGGCGTGGTTGAATGGTGAACCGTTACATATCTCCGATATCGATGATGTGACAAACGCTTTCCTGATTGTAGAACTGCCCTATAATGATGCGGCTTATAAGCAGATTGCCATGCATTTGCTTGATGATTTATATGGCAAAGCCGGTGCTATCCGTATGAACGGCTCTGCTGCTGCCGCTATTTGTTATGTAGCTGCCGGACGCTTTGACGGTTGGCTGGAGGCTTTCATCGGGAAATGGGATTATTCTGCCGCTGCACTGATTGTGCTCGAAGCCGGTGGGGAAGTTACGGATTTCTATGGAAGTAGAGATTTTATGGAAGGACATCATATTATCGCTACCAATGGTCATCTGCATGCTTATTTGCAGGATTTGGTGAAAGAGGTTCGTTTTTAGTGATAAGCGAGGTAGTGATAAGTACTGTGCGGAGGAAGAGTATATTGATAAAAGACTGGTTGGATGCTTTTCTTTCGATCTTTTTTCCGCGGTGCTGCCTTGTATGTGGTGAGGTGCTGGCAAAGGGAGAAGAGTGCTTGTGTGCCCGTTGTAACATGGACCTGCCTCGTACGAATTATCATAAAATGAAAGATAATCCGGTGGAAAAGCTTTTCTGGGGGAAAATTCCTTTGGAGCGGGCTACTTCTTATTTCTTTTACCGGCGGGGAGGAGACATGCGGCGCATACTTCATTCACTGAAATATGGCGGGCAGAAGGAAATCGGGGAAATTATGGGGCGGCATCTGGCGGTGGAATTATTGTCTTCCGGTTTTTTTGAAGGAATCGATATGATTGTTCCCGTCCCTCTTCACAAGAAAAAAGAAAAGCTTCGTGGCTATAACCAGAGTGAATGGATTGCCCGTGGAGTTTCGGTAATAACGTTGATACCCGTGTTCACTTCCGGTATGGTACGTGAGAAGAATACCGAGACACAAACTCACAAATCTGCTTTTGAGCGTTGGGAAAATGTGGACGGTATTTTTCGGGTTACTATTCCTGAATATTTTTCGGGTAAGCACATACTTATCATTGATGATGTACTTACTACCGGAGCGACTACCGTAGCTTGTGCTTCTGCTTTTGACAAAGTGGAAGATATCCGTATCAGCATTCTGACATTGGCAGTAGCGGAGTAATGCCTCTTTTGGAGCTTACCTTTTAGAATGATTCGATTACTAACTTTGAAGCCAATAACCCTTCGATTGCCTTTCCGAATGCCTGAAAATGTGCAGATGCGGCATGTACACTTATGGCATTTTGGTCTTTGTACTCCTCATAAAAAATAAATGCTGTAGGATTGGAAGGATCTTGATAAAGGTTGTAACTGATGTTGCCCTCTTCTGCTCTTGTTCCCTGAATCAGCGGCTCAGCCTTACTGATAAATTCCTTTTCCTTGCCGGGAAGTACCTCTACACGGGCTACGATTGTTTTCTTTTCCATAATGTTATGTGATTGATATGCTGCAAAAATAGATATTAGTCTTGAGAAAAGGTTTGGTTTACATTAAAAAATCAATTGTCATTCAGAAGTTCGTCGTATAATCGTGCTAAACGTTTCCGCAAATGAAGCACGGCATAGCGTTTTCTTGATATCAATGTGTTGACTGTGATATCTGTAGATTTTTTTGTGTCGAACAAAAAGTGTGATAGACTCGGTATTCTGAAAGTTATTGAGTATATTTGCTCATAAAAGGTAGAGATGATTTTGCTAAGAGTTTAAATGAATTCTGATAAATACCGGTTTCTTTAAAGCGATAGCAGATTGTCGGCAGAGAATTTGTTACAACTAAATTAACATTCAATAAACGATGAACTATTTGTATGGTATAGTACTTCTTTTGTGCTATTTACCTTCTTTTTCGGGTAGTGTGATACTCGCTTCACCTAATGTGGAAAGTAGTAATATAATGCTGCCGGACAGTTTGCTTACCGAAGATAATCTGTATGAATTTACTTTCTCTGATGTGACGAAAGCCCATCAGATTATAAAGCAAATGAGAGATCTGAAAAAACTCCAACCTTATCGGCTGGATATTGCGGAGGGGGATCTTTACTTTAACACCGGCCATTATTATCAGGCACTTCCTTATTATAAACGCGCGTTGCAGAGTGATTCTGTCCGGAGAAACGATGTGGATTATATGGAGCAGTTGCACCGCATGATTTCTTGTTATGACTGTTTGCATAATGATGAGAAAAAAATGAAATATATAGAGTTGCTGCTGGAGAAATCGCAGACGGTTAATAATCAGGAAATGCAGTCGATAGCATATTTCAATATGGGAAAAACTTTGTATTATCAAGCGGATAAGGAGCGAGGTTATCATTATATGAAGAGAGCGATTCAATTGATGAAAGAATCCGATTATAAATACAAATATGATAACCTGCGTTATAACTACAATACCCTGTTTATAATGCAAGAGCGTGATAAACAGTATGAAGATGCGTTGAAAACATTGCTTGAGCTGCAAAAGGTGATTGGCGTAACGACAGATAACGTGCCCGGTATTCAAAATTTAGAAGAAAAGGAACTGAAAACTCTCTATGCTAATTTTGCGGTTGTGTTGTCACGTTTAGATCGTTTGTCGGAAGCAGAGGATTATTATAAGCAATGGAAACAGATAGGGAAGGCATATGATAAAGATAATTACCTTATTATGCCTTATTTGTTTGACAGGCATCGGTATGATGAAGTAATACGTTTGAATACGACGAGGGATGATTTTCTTAAAGAACAGAAAGATACGATCAGTTATCATATGACGACCATTAAACGTTCTTTGGCGAAAGCCTATGAGGCGAAAGGGGATTATAAACAGGCTGCCCGTTATTTTGAAGAACTGGCTCTTTTGTATGACAGCATTAAAGTACGTGAACAAAAGAGTTCGGCGCTTGAATTGGGAATGGTATATGATATCAGTGAAAAAGAAATGGAGTTGAGTCAAAAGAGTGCAGAACTTAAGCTTCATAATTCTTGGTTGATATTCTTGGTAGGTATGACGGGTATATTGCTAATTCTGCTTTGGCGTAGTATTGCATATTCTAATAATGTGAAACGTAAGAACCGGTCTATCATCGAACATATGAATGAACTCTTATTCTATCAGAGTGAATGGCAACAGGTTTGTAAACGTAATGAATTGTTGGAGAAGAAGATAGAGATGCTACAGCCAATGGTGAAACAAACGGAACCGGTGGTAGATCCCGATGAACAATCGGAGAATAAGCGATTGTTCAAACAACTTAATCAGTTGATAACCGACCAACAGCTCTATATTAAGACAGAACTTTCACGGGATGATTTTGCGCAAATGATCCATGTCAATAAAACCCGTTTTGCGGAGATTATCAAGGAGAATACAGGTACTAATCTTACCGATTACCTGAATACTTTTCGTATAGAGTACGCGGTTGCTTTATTGCAGAAGTACCCGGAGTATACGTTTCAAGCCATTGCGGCCGAAGCAGGTTTTAACCGCATGGGAACATTTTATACAGTTTTCCAGAAAAAGATAGGTATGAAGCCGTCCGAGTATCGGAATGTACTGAAAACAATGAAATAGACTTCTCTATCTTGATCTGTACAAAAAAAGAGTCTGTTTAAATTTTATCCGAAACAAATGCCGGATAAAATTTAAACAGACTGATCTATGTATTGAAGACTATTGGTTTATTCGTCTACTACGGTCACTATCACTACACGATTCCAGTCATTCTCTTCATAAGGCTGGTGGTTGATTCCGATACCTTGTGTCTCTATCCGTTTGGTGTCTATTCCATAATGGTTGATAAGCATACTTCTTATCTTCATTGCCCTGCGCATGGATAGATGCAGGTTGACTTCGGCATTGCCGGTTTGTTTATCTGCATATCCTTCCAGTCTGATTTTGGCTTCCGGATATTTCTTCATATACTCTGCGATATTAACAAACTGAATATCTTGTCCGATAAGTGGTTCTGCCTTTCCGGTATCGAATAGGAATGATGCCAATGTGAAAGGTTCGCCTTTGGATTTTACCAGTTTTCCGGGTATGTTTTGAGTAACAACGACAGTATCCTTTACTCCGCTTCTGTTGTAAAGCATCGGAGCCTGTGTTTGCAGTTCTTCACGGATAATTTCCTGTAGAGTTTCTTTCAATTCTTTTTCCGGTGCTTTGATAGTTGCTGGCTTAAAGCTTCGTTTTTTGAAATGATAAGTAACTCCTACAGTTAGCGCACAATTGTTTTCATACGATTTTCCTACGATGCGTCCGTCGAAGCGGTCGGGCATAAGAGCAGTCTGTATTTCCATATTTATATCAAACCCTTTGGGTAATTTGTATTTTCCCATTAAAGAAAAGTTTGTGGATATGGAATTGACCTTGGCTGTCCCTTTGTAGGGAAAGGTATGTATATATCCGAGACCAACGGCAGGGATAATATCCCATTTGCGTTCCGGTTTGTAGCCGCCGATCAGATTTGCAAGGCTCACCTGAAAATCGGCGTGTATATTCATATAACGCAAATAGTGCCTGTAACTACCGTCGGGACGGACTGCTACTTCGTTGCGGACCGGATCATTGGGGCCGTAAATTAGTCCGTTACCCAATGGATCGTTTACATAAATGCCTTCTGTCGTACTGAAGCCGTTGAAGCTGTATCCCTGTGCTTGTAAACGTGCTCCCCAAAAAGGAGAGAACCATTTACCACCGGTGATCGATATGGAAGGTGTGATTCGTTTACCAAAATTAAGGATGCCGGCATCTTTACTGAAAAGGATTTGGGCGCCGCCACCGATTTCGATATACCAGTCGGTTCCGATCGAAGATTTTTTCGGCTGTGTCGCTTCTTTGGGATTTTCTATTGCCATTGCCGGCATGCTTAACGCGAATAATGCGATTGCTATATTAAATATTTTCTTTTTTATCATTATTCCATGTTTTTGAGATTAAGAATTACAGCTTCGTCTTCCGTTCCATATTGTGAGAAAGCCTTAAATACTACTTTGGTTGCATCTTCGTACATATAAGAATTTCGTGTACTGTAGTATTTGAAATGTACTATTTGGTCGGGAGTATTGGAGCCGATAATTTCCATTGAAAAAACAACTTGTCCGTATTCATTGGCTATTACTTTCCCTATGCCTCGGCAGTCATTGCCTACGAAAGCTGCTAATTGGTCATCTGCTTGAAAATAAGGAGCTATGTTATTGGGCAACGCAACTACGGCACTCATCTTCAACGGATATTTTCCACTCATGCTGATGGAAAGGGTTTGGGGAGCTTCCTCCGTTCCGTATGCCGATTCTGCTTTGAAGTCTATCAGATCTTCTGTTTTATAAAGATAAGTGTTGGTAGCACTGTAATACCGGAAACTGACTTTTGCACTTGGGTTATCTGTACTTTTGATGACCATTTTGTATACCGGCTTGTCATTAACCATTGTGAGTTTTCCTACTCCGCAACATTCTTCGCCGATGAAAGCTGCCAGTTTATCTTCTGTGTTTGCGTAAGCTTGCAGTTCGTCCGGTATGCGTACTACTGCGGTCATGCTATTTTCCAACAGAAGATAAATTTCTTCCGGTGTCTCTTCCGTACCGAATTCACTGTTCGCAACAAAAGGTACTGCTACCGGATATTTATATATATTATTCTTTTCTGTCGAATAATATTTGAAATAAATATTCTGTGTCGTTTCTTTTGTTCCTCTGATTTCCAGTTCGTATATC
>ERZ838839.1795-NODE-1795-length-18924-cov-10.683396_pt1 | contig 18924 bp, 16 predicted proteins | sample MGYA00519909_ERZ838839 | MGnify/ENA primary metagenome ERZ838839 (study PRJEB31850, sample SAMEA3708843) | human gut metagenome | biome: human gut; feature: human-associated habitat; material: faeces | place: China | collected 2014 ... | reverse complement strand
CGACATTCAGAACCACAATCTGACGCTCTAACCAACTGAACTACAGCCACCATGTATATTTTGCTTTCGAGATATCGCTTTCTCAATTGCGATGCAAAGGTAGGCATTATTTTGAATCCTGCAAATAGTTTGGTCGATATTTTTCAGAAAACATACTCTTTTATGCCTCTATTGTACTTCTCGAACAGGCGACGGCTCTCGCCGACAAACGTATGAAGGCGCGTCCGCTCAGACGGAGTAAGGTCTTGGGGAGGATTGGCAGCCGGATAAAGACGATATTGGCTCTTGCCGCTCAACACCGGACGTGATACCCACACCAGGCTATAAGCACAATCACTCAGGCGAGTGGTCTCCCCCGTCTTTGTCAACTGCAACCGAACCATCAGCCCTCCGTCTGTACCGGACTTTGACATGTTGCTGATGTAGTTGCCCAGTGAATAGACCACCAGATGGCGTCGGGAGCGCTCCTTCTCGTCTTCCCAGACCTCAATGGGCTGCACCACATGGGGATGCGAACCGATGATGTGGTCTACACCTTCACGAATCAACCAACGTGCCAACTGACGGGTGGATGCCTCGGGCTGGCTCTTGTATTCCAATCCCCAATGCATCAACGCAATGATGGCATCGGGACGAAGCCGCCGGGCTGCCTGAATATCCTTGCGGATTTGCAGCGTATCAATGTAGTTGACCACTTGGGGAGGAGACACTTTCAGCCCGTTCGTCCCATACGTGTAATTGAGGAAGACAATCCGCAGACCGTTCTGCTCCACCAGCAGCGGATAACGACGGGAACGCTCCGCGGCATCACGGTAAGTCCCTGCAAAAGGAATATGGAGGGAGTCAAGCATCGAAATGGTGCGTGCCAGCCCTTTCTTTCCGCCGTCCAGGCAATGGTTGTTGGCAGTGACCAGCACATCGAAGCCGGCATCCTTGACCGCCTTCAGATACTCATCGGGGGCACTGAACTGCGGATAGCCCTTATAAGGCTTGCCTGCCAAGGTCACTTCCAGGTTGGCAACAGCCAGGTCGGCCTTCTCTATCTCGGGCTTCACCAGCGTAAAGCAGGAATCATAATTGTAACCGGTCGCCGTACGGGCGGCATCGATTTGCGCCTGATGCTGCATCAGGTCGCCGGCAAACAGCAAGTCGACAGTCTGTGCAGGGGCAGCATGCCACAGGATGCAGCCTAGAAGCAGGCATCCGTATTTCATCAATCGTTGCAGGAACATGGGAGAAAAGTGAACGGGTGGATAAATGGAAAGGGGACAAGGCGACGAGAAACCTGTTCACTCGTCCGCCCGTCCCCTGAATTCCTTACTGTCTTCAATCCTTATAGACGGCTTTCTTGCCGGCAAGCAGGGTATTCTTCATCAACGACACAATCGTCATCGGACCCACACCGCCCGGCACCGGAGTGATGAACGAACACTTCGGAGCCACTTCGTCAAACTTCACATCGCCGGTAAGCTTGAAGCCGGACTTACGGGTTGCGTCGGGCACACGGGTCGTACCGACATCGATGACCACGGCGCCTTCTTTCACCATTTCGGCTTTCACGAAGTTGGGCTGCCCCATGGCGGCAATGATGATGTCCGCCTCCTGACATTCCTTCACCAGGTCCTTCGAACGGCTGTGACAGACGGTCACGGTCGCATCTCCGGGATAGGCTTTCTGCATCATGAGCGTAGCCATCGGCTTGCCCACGATGTTGCTGCGTCCGAGCACCACACACTTCTTGCCCGAAGTCTCGATGTTGTAGCGGCGGAGCAACTCCAGGATGCCGTTAGGCGTAGCCGACACGTAGCAGGGAAGTCCGATGGACAGACGTCCGACATTGATGGGGTGGAAACCATCCACATCCTTGCGGTAGTCAATCGTCTCGATGACTTTCTGCTCGGAGATATGCTTCGGCAGGGGAAGCTGCACGATGAATCCGTCCACGTCGGCATCGGCATTCAGCTCTCTCACCTTGTCGAGCAACTCGGCTTCCGTCACATCCGCCTCATAACGGATGAGAGTCGATTTGAAGCCGCACTCTTCGCAGGCCTTCACTTTGTTTGCCACATACGTCTCACTGCCTCCGTCGTGACCCACCAGGATGGCAGCCAGGTGAGGACGCTTGCCTCCGGCAGCCACAATCTGTGCCACCTCTTCGGCTATTTCCTTCTTAATCTGTGCCGAAACGGCTTTTCCGTCGATTAGTGTCATAGCATCTATTCTTTTTTTAATGTAACTATTGCAAACTTACTTCATTTTCGGCATGCCCGGCATCTTCGGCATCCGTGCCATCATCTTGCCCATCTTGCTTCCGGTGACCATCTTCATCATCTTGCGTGTCTGGTCAAACTGCTTCAGGAGGCGGTTCACTTCCTGAAGGCTCGTTCCGCTACCCTTGGCGATGCGCTGACGGCGGGAGTTGTTCAGGATTTCGGGGTGTGTACGCTCCTTCGGCGTCATGGAGTAGATGATGGCTTCAATACTCTTGAACGCGTTGTCGTCGATTTCAATGTCCTTGATGGCTTTGCCCACACCGGGAATCATCGAAGCCAGGTCCTTCAGGTTACCCATCTTCTTGATTTGCTGGATTTGAGCCAGGAAGTCGTTGAAGTCGAACTGGTTCTTCTCGATTTTCTTTTGCAGACGCTTGGCTTCCGCCTCATCATACTGTTCCTGGGCACGTTCCACCAGGGAGACGATATCACCCATGCCGAGGATACGGTCTGCCATACGGGCAGGGTGGAACAGGTCGATGGCTTCCAGCTTTTCTCCCGTACCGACGAATTTGATAGACTTGTTGACCACCGTACGGATGGACAACGCAGCACCACCCCGGGTGTCACCGTCCAGCTTTGTCAGGACCACGCCATCAAAGTCCAGGCGTTCGTTGAACTCACGTGCAGTGTTCACCGCATCCTGTCCCGTCATGGCGTCGACCACGAAGAGCGTTTCATCCGGCTCGATGGCACGCTTGATGGACTCGATTTCGTTCATCATCTGCTCGTCGATGGCGAGACGTCCGGCCGTATCGACAATCACCGTGTCATACCCTTTCGCCTTGGCTTCCTGGATGGCATGTTGGGCTATCTCCACAGGGTTCTTGCTGTCCGGTTCGCTGTAGACAGGCACCTGCACCTGCTCGCCCAGTACCTTCAGCTGTTCGATGGCGGCAGGACGATAAACGTCACAGGCTACCAGCAACGGCTTGCGTCCTTTCTTGTTCTTCAGCATCAGGGAGAGCTTGCCGGAGAAGGTCGTCTTACCCGAGCCTTGCAGACCGGACATCAGGATGACGGCAGGACGGCTCTTGAGGTTTATCTCCGCCGTTTCGCCACCCATCAGGGTCGTCAGCTCGTCGTGCACGATCTTCACGAGCAGCTGGCTCGGCTTCACGGCAGTCAGCACATTCTGTCCCAACGCCTTCTCCTTCACCGTGTCCGTAAAGGTCTTAGCCACTTTGTAGTTCACGTCGGCATCGAGCAACGCACGGCGTACATCCTTCAGCGTCTCTGCCACATTGATTTCGGTGATTTTGCCTTCACCTTTCAAGATTTTAAACGACCGTTCAAGTCGTTCACTCAGATTATCGAACATATATATTTTCGCTTGTTTTGTTTTTTATTTCGTGTCCAATCCTATAGAATGTTGCAAAAGTACAAAAAACTTCAGAATCCACGACTACCCGGCTAAAGTTTCGCTATGCCCAACTCATCTGTTGACAAGGATTTATTTAACGAATCGCCCGAGAAGTCCAACTTTAGCCAACGCCCGCATTTGGGTGCAAGGAAGGGCGCCGTGGAGCGATTCGTTTGACATTTTGACATGCTGGCACTTCTGCTGGAGAGAGGGAACAACTGACGGATGGACGGACTTGCAGCTCCGCCTCCTCTTGCCGTGCTGCATGAGAAAGCCAATCACTTTCCAGGATTGCACCAGCACTGATTGAAGTGCATACGACCGTATTCACCACCGGCTAAAGAAGAATACGGTCGTCCTCCCTTGCAACGACAATTTTGACTTTTGCTCCCATTTATCCCCTGAAATCAGTCCAAAAGATACAAAAAAGCCCATAAGTTTCAAATAAAACTGTTTCAATCCTTCCTTTTCTTCAAAATTCATGCCTTAGTTTTGTTTTTATCATTTATATTTGCAGGCGGTAAACATGGTTGAAGACCATGTACATGGGTATGACAAATCAGGATGTACCTCCGGTGCGTTCGATGATTGGTCCCGCCTGTCCCGGCAGGCTGTTTTCAATTGCCCAATTTCTCTCTCCATACTCTTTTCCTACACGGATGCTCCGAAAGACATTCTCTTTTGAGCATCCGTGTTTCCTTTCTAACATCCCTTAATGATTTTGGAACAAAACACGAGAATTCATTAATATTATTTCATACTTCTCACATTATTCCTTATATTTGCCCCAACTGTAGGAAAAAGAGACTTTAAGATTTGACAGATGTCATGAGTCGGAAGCTGAAATCAAGAATCACCCTTACGCTTGTCTTCGTCCTTTGTTGTGTCGTGACAGGTGTGTTCTTCTATGCCCAGTTGAATCTGAAGGAGAAGAACCAGAAGGCCGACCTCTTTTCCCTCGTCCCCCTTCATGCACAGGCCATCATCGAAACCAACAACATCAACAGCCTCTTCCAGGCGTTGGAGGCCACTCCCTTTGTCGACGAATACGAACAGCTCCACTTCTCCGACCTCTTCAACTTCCTCAACCACAAGATTGATGAGATAGCTGAAGAGAAAGGTCACGGACTGAGTGTCCCCATGAGCAACGTACTCATCAGCTTCCACAATCCGGGGCTGCCGGAGGACCAGGTCTTGTACGGACACCTGGGCAACGGCGACCGTAACCTGATGGAGGACATCCTCCGGGAACTGAGTTCCACAGGATATACACCGAAAGAAGTCTCCTACAAAGGGGAGAAAATCATCATCTATCCGCTCGACAACGGGAAGTTTCTGGCATGCTTCTTCCAGCAGAACAGCTATGCCATCAGCTTCCAGAAGAAACTCATCGAGGCTGTCATCGATGCCGCGACCGACAAGGCATCCATCCGCCACGATTCGCTCTTTGCGAAAATCTACCGACAGAAAAAGAGTGAGAATGCCACACGGCTGTATGCACGCACACGCCCCATCGCCGACTGGACACAGTATGACCTCCACCTGCAGGGGAATGCCATCTACCTGACCGGACTGTGCTACCGGGCGGAAGGCGACAAGGACTGTTACTACCCGCAGCTGGCACATGCACGAGTCCCGTTGCTGTCTGCCGATTTCCTCCCGACAAATACCTATACATTCTATCAGATGGGTATTCCGCAAATCCAACACCTGGTCGACGCGCTTGCCTGCCGGGACTCCATTGCCGGGAAAGATACCCTGACCGAGCGTCCCCTGCAACAGGCTTTCTATCGGTTTGTGGAGGACTACACACGCACGGAGCTGGACATCATCGGATTCCGGGGGAACGACTCCACGGAAGACCATCGGGTCATGTTGCTGCCCCTGCGTTTCGAGCTGTCCGCCACGCGGGGTGCCTGGCAGAAGATAGCCCGAAGCGGCTGGAAGTGCATCTGGCACAAGGGACAGTCCTACCCCATCTACACGCTGCCCAACAACCGGCTGGCGAAACACCTGCTGACGGAACGTGCGGCTGAAGCTGACAAGCTGCACGCCATCCTCAACGAACAGTACCTTATCCTCTCCGACCGGGAAGAGGACCTGAGGGCTTACCTGAACAAGCGTTCCTACTCCGAGGTAGCCCGGGTGGCATGGACCGACTATCTGGACACATTGGCGCCGGAAGCAAACTTCACCTTCTTCGCCGACATGGAGGACATCTACCTCCATCCGAATGAGTTCAAGACGATTCTTCCACCCTTCTTCTTCAACCACCCGAAGTTCTTCGGCGATTTTACCATCACGCTCCAATTCATCGAGGCAAACGAAACACTCAACACCAACATCACACTGAACTTCAAGCACTGAGCGAGACACCGGACGGTTCAAGGGAGAGAGGACCGGCTTTCAGCCTCCCATCCGCCATCAGACTTCGATTTCCAGTCCGTCGTATGCCATGTGTACATGCGGCGGCAATGACTGGGAGAACACGGCATGCAGTCCGATGTGATGGCTGGCATGCGTGAAGTAAGTCTCTTTCGCACCAACACGGGCTGCAAAAGCCAAAGCCTCCTCCACATTCTGGTGCGTCCAGTGTGGTTCAAAGCGCAAGGCATTCACCACCAGACAATCGACATTCTCCAGATACGCGAACTCCTCTTCAGGCATGCTCTTCATGTCAGTGATGTAGACCAGTCCCCCGATGCGGTAGCCCAGGATGGGCAAGGGGCCATGCATCACCCGGAGAGGCATCACCTCCACCTCACGGATGAAGAAGGGACGTCCCGGATAAATCTCCTGCAGCTTCACTTGAGGGACTCCGGGATACTTATGTTCGGCAAAACAATAGGGAATGCGACGCCTCAACCGCTCCGCCGTGTAGTCCTCCGCATAAAGGGTGACTTCACCCAGGCGGCAGAACGGACGCAAGTCATCGATACCTCCCACATGGTCGTAATGCTCATGCGTGATGAGCACCCCGTCAATGGGTTGAAAAGGAAGGTTCATCACCTGCTCCCGGAAGTCGGGTCCGCAGTCAATCAGGATACGCGTGTCGTGCGTCTCCACCAGGGCAGACGTACGCAGACGCTTGTCGTGCGGGTCATCCGACCGACACACCTCGCAGGTGCATCCGACCTCGGGAACCCCGGTAGATGTCCCGCTGCCTAATATCGTTATCTTCATAAGAATCTCTTTAGGACCGAGTTGGATTAAACTATGTAATTCACTTCCGGATGAATCTCGACACCGAATTTCTCCTTCACATCCCGGCGGACGGCCTCAGCCAATGCCATGACCTCTGCACCCGTGGCACCACCCCGGTTGACAAGCACCAACGCCTGTCGGTCATGCACACCGGCACGTCCCAGCGCACGTCCTTTCCAGCCACACTGGTCGATCATCCATCCGGCAGGGATTTTCACATGGTCGGCATCCACCTCATAGAACGGCATGGAAGGATGGTCGGCACGGATGCGTTCAAAACACGGACGCTCCACCACCGGATTCATGAAGAAGCTGCCGGCATTGCCCTGCTTGCGCGGGTCGGGCAACTTGCTGTCGCGGATACGGCGCACCGCCTCGCGTACAGTTGCCAACGTCAGGGGTTTCCCTTCCAGTTCCGTACGCAGGTTACCATAATCCAGGCGGAAGTCCGGCTGCTTGCCCAGACGGTAGGTGACATGCGTCACGATGAACCGCCCTTTCCACTCGTTCTTGAATATGCTCTGACGGTAGGCATACCGACAATCAGCTGCGGGAATGAGCCTCAACGCGCCGGTTGCCACCTCCACCACCTCCACTTCGGTGATCAGGTCTTTCACCTCGGCACCGTATGCACCGATGTTCTGCACGGCACTGGCACCCACCTCCCCGGGAATGGCGGACAGGTTCTCGGCACCATACCAACCCCGGTCCACACAGTGGGCCACAAAGTCATCCCACACTTCACCGGCACCGACCTTCACCCACACGTGACTGTCATCCTCGGCTACAGGCATCATACCACGTATGGCAGAATGGAGGACCGTTCCTCTGAAATCGCCTCCAAACAGCAGGTTGCTTCCACCCCCGATGGGGAGCAGACGGTCTTCAGCGCCTGCACGCCGACGTTCGGCCAGCACCGTCTGCAGGTCATCAACCGAAGTATATTCCACAAAAAAAGCTGCCTTCACATCCATCCCGAAGGTGTTGTGCGGCAGCAATGAATAGTCTGTATAACGATGTATCATAAACAAATATAGAACACGATTTAGAAACTGTTTCGCACCTGTCGTGCAGAAACGAATATGCAAGTCCGGGAAAGCCTTTTGCTGGAGCTCAAAGCCGTTTCCTAGTTGCTCAGGTCTTCAAAGCTGGACAGATACCACTCATCATGCTTGCGCGAGAAGAAGAGCGTATTGCTGTATCCGCTGCCGATGCCCCGGAAAGTGACAATCTTTTCCTTCGACGAGGGACTGTAAGGCTGTCCGTAGTTGATGTTGGTCATCTTGTCCTTGGGCAGATTCGGACGGAAGGCAAACCACTGGTCGACCTCGATGAACGCCTCCATCACATTGAAGTCATCGTCAGGGTCTGTCGTGACGAACTTCAGCGGAGACTCCACATGCTCCCGCTGGAAGATGGAGTCGTTGCAGAACTTGTAGAAGAATTGCAGGAAGTCCTCGTTGGGGTCATTCTTCAGCGAAGTCTCCTCGATGTCTTCCAGCATCCAGCGTCCGTTCACTCGTTCGAAATGGTAACGCCGTGTCTTCGACGTATCCAGGAAGAGCCATGAGACGTAGACCCGGTTGACGTCGGTCTTCTTCTCATACTCCATGTCCGGCTCACTGTCGAAGAGCATGTTATAAAATTCCAGATTGGTATACAGGGCATCATGAATCCATGCCGAACGGGCGATGGTCGTCTGCACACTGTCTTCCTTATAAGGCAGAGGGAAATGCGTCCGATACAGCTGGAACTGCTTGTCTGAGGCATACGTATAGACAAAGTCGTCAAATGTCTCATCCAGATTTTCAGGGACATCCATCATCGCACGCACGGAATCAGCCGCCACGGAATCGGCAGCCACTGAATCTACAGTCACAACTCCGCTATTCACTCTCTTGGCTCCTTGACCGTTGCTGCATGCGCCAAACAACAGAAGCACGATTATTCCGATAGATAACGTTTTCATACCTTCTTTAAATTGGCACAAAAGTAGGTCTTTTCTCAATAGTAACAAAAGATTAAGGAGACAAAAGAGGAACGGATTTCATTTCTTATAAGTCATTCCAAAAGCCTTCTCATCCCAAAGGTTATGGTCATTGAGCAACAGAGAAGAGAAACTCTTAGTATCCGTATCTTCTTCCTTCATCTTGACAAACTTTTTAGTCGGAGCTATAAAGTAGGTTGTCTTATGGATATGACCGGTAACAGGAAGAGGTTTCAGACTATATTCTGCATAAGGCATCAACTTGGGAGAGTCAAATATCATTTGATAAATAATTACCTCCCCCATTTCAGTCAATTCATATTGCTTGACAACAAGCTCATCATACATCACACAACACTCCAAAGTATCTCGAACCCTCCATTTCAGGTCTCGAATAAAGAGCATGTCTGTTCGGTAATCAGTAACTCCACAAAAGGATAATGCCCCCAATATAGATTTATCAGGTAAAGCTATCTTTAAGTAAACATCTGGAGCAAAGCCCTTATGTGCATCAGCCTTCATAAAAAGTTTCCCTTGAAGGTCCTTATATATTTTCGCGGAAATGTTATTATCAAAGCCTACGCAATACCTATCAGTTTGAGAATTTGGCAATTCACGCTCTCTATATGGCAATTCTGAAAACGGAATGAAATTCAAACCCTCTTCCAATGCAATATCTTGTGCACACAAAACACAATTACTCAACATCCAAGTCAAGTATAGAAATACATAAAATCGTTTCATGATTATCTCTTTTTTATCATTCTAATTTGTACAACTGTATAAATATCATTTCTCTTAGACTGCTTTTTACCAGTAAAAGTTCCATTTTGTTCATCATAATAAAGACGATTATTTTCACTTAAAGCCCAATGTGCTTTTTTTTGCTCATGACCTGTTTCTACATATACATAATAATATTGCTTTTTTGAGTCATCATAGCCACGTCCCATAATTAGAACAAAATGGTCCGTTGTTCGATCCAAATTTCCCTGATATCCAAATCTATAATGCAATCCGACGAGAACAGGCATCTTCTTATTCAGAGATTCATTTATCATATCAAAACCTTTTTTCGGATCACCAACCCTCCTCAATTGTCCACTTCCTTCTTTATAAAGTTGATAACGTTCGACTTCGTACCAATGTCCTAGGATAGTATCTAACATAATGATACATACTTCATAGCAATCTCTTGGAGGATCTGCATCAGTATCATACCCCGGATAGTCATCCTCATCAAACTTCAATTTGATATTTGGTAGACGTTCCAGTAAAGGATTAGGAGGAGGTGATGAAGGGATTCCACCACCCCATACAGCTCCTGGATCTGGATGTGGTCCTGATGGTCTATCAGAAAAATCTATAAATGGAAATGGGAGATTTGTCCCGTTGTCTACAGGTTCTGGCTTCTCACCAACAACTACAGCTTCAGGAGTACAGAGAGAATCCGGCTTGCCGTCTTCATTCCAATCAATTGTCAAGTATTCCACATTTCTACCATGGGAATCCTTGCCATAATACATCCAGAAGCCATTCCCGATATAGGTATACCTGCCACCCTTCAAACCGGGAACCCCTTCGTCCGAACCCAAACGGGTTGTCACCATGCGTTGCGAGATTCTCACATTGCCCATCAGACTCCTGGCGTAGTTCACTTTGTCAAGGGCATCTTCCACCTCACCGGACAGGAAAACACCGGCAGACCACTTTCCGTCCTTATAACGGTCTACACGGACCGGACGAAAATTGTACAGATCCAGATAAAGCACAAGTCCGGAATATCGTCCGGAAGCATCTTCCTGCATACATTTCACACAATCAGACATTCCCAGTTCGTCCGAATCCGGAATGAATGTGGTGATGTAGCAAGCATCCTGCTGGAGTGCCGTGTGGCGCATGACCATCAGACGCTGGTACATCGGCACGGGTTGATAATAATACAGACTGTCGTTGTAGGCAATTTCCTGATAAGCCGTATACCGCATCTGGGTCTCAATGGGTATATCAAAGAAAACGATGTCGCCCCGCTGCACTTGTCGGGCATCTTCCCAACGGACGGTGAACTCTCCCGTCGGGAAATTCACGCCGTCGCTTTGCAAGGCTTGACTACTACGGGTCCGGGAATATGCTCCATGACCTCTTCGAAGAAAGTGTGTGCCTCCTCAAAAGAAAAGGCTGCGGATTCCTGCCGCCTCTTTTCTTCTCTTGTCAGCTCCTCCCAGGTGTCTGTACACCCGTAGAGCAGAAGCAAGAAGGAACTTAACCGAAAGAATGCTTTTACTTTCATGGTAAACGAGTTAAGATTTAGATTACTTATCGCAGCGAAAATAAGATAAGTGCCTATAAAATCCAAATAGTAAATTTAAGTTTTAGGACTATTTTAGAACTACATATTTCTCTTGTATTACACACACTTATAGAATATTTTCACACAATTATATCATCAGAAAGCCCTTGCAAAGGAGAAAAATTCACCTATCATATTTAAACAATAAGTGACAATATGGCAACACCTCCAGAAAGCTTTGGAAGGAAGCGCCCTGTCCTCATTGGAAACGACAAGCAGACTGCCGTACCTTACAGAAAAATGACCCTCCCGTCTCTCCAGACGAAAATCCGTTCCTCCTGACCTCTTTGCAGGTTTCTGAGCCAATATAACGCATGGGCAGGCACTTTCGGAAACTCCAACTCTGCCGAGGTGGCAACCTGGGTACCCAACGACTGCCAACCTTCCGCACCATAATAATACAATTCATAGACTTCCCCGGCATTGATGCCGTTGTCATCGGTCCGCGGAAGAAGGCGGATGCGCGTTACAGGTACATCGTGCCCAAAATCAAGCCCAATCCAGGAGGGGTAATACTCAAACGTCAGCACATCTCCGTCAAAAGCCTGGCCAGACGGTACGCCTTTAGCCTGAAAAGGGACTCCGGTCAGCAACTCCGACTGATTGTAAAACCGAACTTCAGCCAGCGGAACAAATCCACCCCGTTTGCTGATGCGCCAATACCGGTATGCACCGGGAGCGGACAGTTCCAGTTCTGTCCATCCCAAAGCAGGATTCACACGGTCGACCTGCGCCAAGGTGTCTGCCGTATGAAAATCACGTCGGCTGGAGGCTTCGACACGGCATCCACGCAAGTCCATCCCCCACATCAATTTTGTACCTGTCAGCGGATATTTGCGTGTCAGATGCAACGTGACCGTCTGCAAGGTATCCGGGCACAACTCTTCCACCGTCCCGTCGGTATGCAGCCAAAGCGGATAGCCGAAATGGCATTTTTCATTCCCGACATAGTACGTAGGCAAGTATACGACGTTGCGCCCCATATCCCTGAACAGCACCTTACCGTCGTCCGGGTTTCCCCATGCAATCGGTTGCCAGCCCAGGTTGTTGAACACAGACAGATAGATGGTCTTTTCAGGATGTCCACCGTCAGCGGTCTGCAAATCCGTCACCGGCATATAGAGGGCGGACACATCCTTGAAGAAAGGGTCTTGAAACAGCTCTGGAATCTTATCCGTTCCCGGGGAAGGACGTTCGTTCCGGGAATATGTCATGCGGTAGACTTTTGCCGAACGGATGTTGTTCACCTCGCTGAAAGAGCGGTTCGCCGAGGTCGGTTCGATGAGGTTGTCCAGGAATGACTGCCGTTGCGGTGCGCCCAATAGGGCACAAAGTCGATGGCTGAAGGAATCCCGGCAGCCCGGAAACTCAGCACATCATACAGGCAGGTACTCAGACAGTCGAGGGTATAACGCATGGGCGGGTTTGCAGACAGCAGTACATCCGACAAGTAGCCGTCATCCTCCTTGCCCACCTTTTCGCGGAGCAGCAGCCTGACATCCGCCAACGTGGTCGGGGTGAACTGTGCCCCGTCCATCATTGCCGCCATTTTCCGCCACAAATCCGCTGTCGTATCAGATGGCAGCAAGGGTTCAGCTGTCACGCGGTATGGCAGAAGATATTCGCAGAACTCCTCGAACGAGTGGTTTGACAACCAGGGACAGGAACGCCATAACGCCATCTTGCGGTCAATATGGGCAATGAGGTAGTCTGCCCGGATGTTTTCCACGTCCTCTACACGTCCTTCTTCGTAGATACCCAGATTGGTACGCAGCGGAAGGGTGTAGAGCACCGACTTCACCACGTGGGACATGGTGGGATGAAGGGAATCCAGCCCCTCCCGATATCGCCGGAAGTCTCTGCCTTCGGACGTATAGTGCCCGGGCATATTCTCAATCAGGAACAACGCCGCCTTCAGCGACAGCGAATCCTCGGGCGATTGTGAATAATGCGCGATGACTTTCTCCAGTTCCGCACGGTTTTCTCCGGCAGCTTCCAGAGCTTGTTCCAACGGAGCCGCCCGGTGGCAAGCCCAGCAAAAGAGCAGGATGGGTAAATAAAACAAACAGGTTCTCATGGCTGTTGTGGTTGTTGGATACTGTTCAAATAGCGTTTGACTTCTCCCCGAATACGGAAGACCAGAGTGTTCTCCACTTTCACGGGAAGTTGCAGGATGGCGCGACCTTCCGCAGCAGCCTGCTGTTCAAGTCCTTCCTGTCGATAAAGGTCAAACAGTTTGTAACGGGGCAGGAAACGGCAGGGAAGAATCATCCGGGCTTGCCGATAGGCTGCTTCAGCCTGTTCGTATCGCCCGTGAACCCGATAGCAATCTCCCAGATAACAGAACAGCACAGAACCGGGGAAATAGCCGGTAGCCTCCTCCAGCACGTTCAAGGTCCGGGGAGATTCCGGGGCATGCTCATGGCACCGGAGGATGTATTCTTCGTACAGGTCGGGATATGTCTTCAGGGCATCGTGGTCGTCCTTTTCCAGTGTTTCCGTTTGCAGCCGCTGCCGAAGGTCCAGATACCGGACGGTCCCCCAACCGATGACGGCTACCGCTGCAAGGCACACAGCCATCCGGACATAACGCGGTCTGGCTACGGGATCCGTCACACCGTCGGACAAGGCACCAACCAGCAGGAAAAACAACACGTACAGACTTGCTACATTGGAGGGATAAGCAAACAGGCCGTACACACCCCACAACAGAAGCAGGGAACGCCACAGTCGGTCTGCAGAGGTCTGTCTCCGGCGCAGCAGACAGGACAGGAACAGACCGACGGACAGCAGCAGTCCGATGAGACCCTGTTCGATGAGGACTTTAAACGGCTCATTGTAGGCATAGACCACATTGTCGGCATAAAGGGCTTCCGGTGTGCCGGGATGCTGACGGAAATAGTCGGCCTGGGCATAGAGGTATTGCCTACGGAAGGCATCTGCCCCCAGTCCGGTCAAGGGATGTTCCTGCACCAGGGGCATGGCAGCTTTCCATATCAGCCAACGCCCTTTGGCAGAGTCGGGCTTGAACTGATACAGTCCGATGCCGCAGAGGATTCCTCCCAGGAGAACCGGCAGGACGAGCCATCTCCTGCCCTTCACGATACGGACAAGCTGCCCGCCTCCTGCCAACCAGGCAAGCAAGCCTGCCAATGTCCCCAACCAGGAGGCACGGGAATGAGAGGCGATGAGAAGTGCCAAAAGGGATAGTCCCCACAATCCCTCAAGCATCTTGCTGCCCTGCTGCCTGTTGAGTTGTGTCACGACAACGAGAAAACCAATACCTGCCCAGGCTCCCCATACCCCGGGATTGGAGGGCAGCAGGTCTTCCCATCTTCCTTCTGCCTGCAACCATCCTGCACAAGCCACCACTGTGGCGTATCCTGCCAGGACATGACAGAGATGCCGCCGCAATTTATCGTTCAGCAAACGTACAGTCTCAAAAGCCAAACACGCCACAGCTACAGCCGTCAGCATCCGCAAGGTCACGGATTGCTGACGGACAAGCACATTACCCAGGAGTTGCCAACTCAACCAGGCATAGAGCCACACTGTGGGACGAAGGAAGCATTGGAGTCGCAACATAAGAGAAACGGTCAGGCGAAAGAGTATATTATTGGATACAAAACAAGCTATACATCAGGATTCAAAATATAATTTATCAATACTTCATCTCATAAATCCTTATATTTGAACATCTCTAAAAAAGAACTATAATCGCCATATATCCAATTTGTACAACTGTTCTTCATAATAGCTATTTTCAGGGCGTTTAAACTCTTTCATCTTGATAAACTTTCCGTTTTGGATCTCATAGATTTCATCCATCCGATAAGCTTTTATAAGCCTCTTTTTCCCAATAAAATCATCATACAAGAGGTGTGCTGGATCTATTACCACTAAACGAGAAACTATAATATCCAAATTTTTCAACACTCTGAATTGTTTAATAGGTATACCATAATTCAATACTGCCCCTTCCAACACATCTGTGATGTTTCCGTTTTCATCAGCCAAAAAGAGCTGGTCGTTCCAATAATCTGTAGAACCTCCAAAAGTGACAGCCCCTAATATATAATGTGTTGCAGGAACTTTCATTTTCAAATAAAGTGAAGGATATAAGTCTTCCGAACGACTGGCATGAATGTATTGAGTACATTGCAAGTCTTCATAAAGCTTATCCGGAATCACAGTATTGATCGGGAATTCTCCTAGATAACTATAATTCGTCACTTTCGTATTCATGTAAGGCGGTTCTATATATGAAACCGCATCTAATGCCTGTTTGACAGTCTTGATATCCTGAGCGATACACCAATCTGTAATGATGGCATTTAGAGTACAAACAAGTAATAAAATTTTTTTCATCATATTCTATTTATTAGGTCTAACTTGCACTACTGTATACATTGTTCCCTCACGAATTCTCCTTTCTCCGGTTATCTTATCCTGTTTAGGATCATAATATAACCGATTCCCTGAGACTGCATCATGTGCCTTATTCTTAGAACGTCCCGTCTCAATATAGGTAAAATAATATTGTTCTTTCTCCGAATCATACCCTCGTCCTGTTATAACAACCCAATGATCCGTCAGATTATCACTTCGATTGCCACCATCTTTATAATCGACACCCACCTTAATGGGTCTTCCGGCATCCAAATGCTCATTGATTATATCAAATGCTACTTTTGTTTCTCCGGGCGAAGTGATTCGACCATTGATTTTCTTCTTTATAAAATAAGCATGAGATAAATCTCCGACATTTGTCTGCGCCCCCATTAGTTGGCGTAAGATATAGTTACTTAATTTATAACAGTCCATACCATCCGTTCCATAACCCGGAAACTTAGATGCTGGATAGTCAAAATGAACATCTTTCAGACGTGTTGAAGTTGAGGTTCCCGTATTAGTTGGGGTTGAGCCAGAAGAACCAGAGCCTCCTCCCACGCTCCATCCACTACTTCCATTTCCTCTTTCTCCAACGGTTCCACCTCCTCTTTCACTAGTACTGTCACTTGCGCCTTCACTCCCTGGAATCGGGTCTTCAGGAAGGTCATAGTAATAAATAGGTGGAATCGTATCAATCGGATAAGGAATAAATCCACTATCTATGGGAGAAGATGAATGGTCCGGACGATGCCCTACCACAACTACCGGATCCAATACAACCGTATCAGGAGCTCCATCGCCATTGGTATCTTTTAGTGTGTAATATATCCCATCATAGAAAAATGTCCATGTACCATCACTATTCTTCACCAGCTCTCCACCTTTGAATTGACCAAAGATTTCATCCATTGTCAATCGGGTAGTCATGATGCGACGGCGTTGGGCTATTTGGAGTTCTCCCACAAGTTGTTGAGCATATCGGACACGGGAGACAGCTTCTTCCAACGGTCCTGCCAAAAAGACTCCGCCTTGCAGCTTACCGTCCTTATAACGATTGACACGCAACGGGCGTTGGGTATAAAAATCAATAAACAGGACTACTCCGGAATAATATCCGTAATTCTCATCCCGCATGTAGCGTTCGCAATCTGCCATACTTGTCGTGTTTGAATCCGGTATGAAGGTGACAATATAGCAAGCATCACGTTGATTCTCCACATTACGCATCACCATCAGACGTTGATAAACCGGTACGTCCTGATAGAGCCATAAGTCATCTTCATAGTCTACACGCCGACGTGCACGGTAATCCATCTGAGCTTCAATCGGCACATCAAAAAAGACAATGCCTCCCCACTCACACTGTCTGGCTTGTTGCCACAAGGGAATGAATTCTCCCGTGGGGAAACTCACACCGTCGCTTTCCAGTTCTTTACTGCTCCGAGTCACCGGTATTTGCTCCATAAACTCTTCAAAAAAGGTTCGTGCCTCTTTTAAAGGAAAGGCGGCTGATTCACGCCGTTTTTCTCGCGTCCCTGTCAGCTCATCCAAGGTGTCTGTACACCCGTTGAGCAACAGAAAGAGAGTTCCTAAATGAAAAAATGTTTTATATTCATGGTTCATTTGTTAAGGTTTCGGTTGATTGTTGCAGCAAAAATAAGATAAGCCTCTACAGATTCCAAATAAAACTTTTAAGATTTAGGACTATTTTAGAAATACATATTTCACTTGTATTTCACACGCTTATAGAACATTTTCCACACATGCATGCCATAAAACGTCCTAGATAAAAGGGATGCAAATACATCCTCCATTTGAATAATAAACGACAATATGAAATTCTATCAGAAAGAGTCCTTACCCTTTCATTTCTTATAAGTCATTCCAAACGCTGTCTCATCCCAAAGGTTATGTTCTTGCAGCAAGGCAGACGAAAAAGTCTTAGTATCCGTATCTTCTTCCTTCATCTTGACAAACTGTTTAGCCGGAGTTATGCAGTATGTTGCCTTATGGATATGACCGGTAACACTGCATAAATATCATTTCCCTTAGACGGCTTATTACCAGTAAAAGCTCCATGTTCTCTACAGCCTCCGGGATTCACCAAAGACTACAGCTTCAGTCGCACAAAGATAAGCCATCCGGCTCGCCATCTTCATTCCAATCAACCGTCATGTACATCACATTTTTACCACGGTGATCCTTACTATAATACAGCCAGTAACCATTCCCCATATAGATTCCGTCATCACTCAAATCGGGACTCTCTTTATCCGAATCCAAACGGGTCATCACCATACGCTGCGAGATTCTTACATAACCATAACCCATCAGGCTCCTGGCGTACTTCACTTTATCAAGGGCACCATACACCTCACCAGACAGGTAAACACCGTCAGTCCATCTTCCGTGTTTACACGAACCGGACGAAAATTGTATAAATCCAGATAAAGCACAAGTCCGGAATAACGCCCGGAAGCATCACCCCGCATACACTTCACACAATCAGACATACCCCATTCGTCCGTAAGCATCAGGTACACTTTCTCCTTTTATATCTTTGCACCTATCGTCTAGTTCTAAATCACAGAGCTTTGATATTTATTTATCAAAGCTCTGTAATTGTATTTGGTTTTATAAAGGTTCATTATTGGTACTTCTTTTAGTATCACATAAGCTCCACCCCATAACGTTATTTTTTCACATCAAGAGGTACATCATTTATATTCCTATATGCTGCATATCTATAAATACCCAATCATTTTTATTGCAGAAATATTTGTATTTGTAGAGATAATTATCTCCGACTGCAAAATGCAACCCCTTTTTATATGTGATAAAAATTTTGGATATGTTAAACAATAGTGTGTTACCCTCCAATTTTATAGGCAATACCCGATAGGCAAATATACCTTTTTTCAATTTCCTTTTTTTTATGCTGTTAACATCAAAAAAAACAAAATTATAGCCTTTTGCATAATTGTTGTCTGCCATAAAGTCTAAAGGTATATTGTCTTTTAACAATAGGAATGGCGTAGTACTTCCGATAATATTCAAATATTCTACATGCCGTTCCAAGGTTTTACAGAGCAGGCTATCCAAAGTATTCGTTCGTTGCCCTTTAACTGTACAAAATGCCAACAATATGGTCGCAAATAAAACCCCGTATCTCATTATCTACTTTTTTTGGGTGTAACAAATCTTTTTTGTGGTATAGTCGCTAATACACCGGAAGAATTGTAGACATAGACCGTTTTATTTGATCTTGCAAATACATATCCAATTCCAGAAGTATTATTCGAAGTGATTTAAACTTATGTATATCAATTAAAATGTTGTCAAACAGCGTACAAAT
>ERZ838839.1793-NODE-1793-length-18952-cov-2.892258_pt1 | contig 18952 bp, 21 predicted proteins | sample MGYA00519909_ERZ838839 | MGnify/ENA primary metagenome ERZ838839 (study PRJEB31850, sample SAMEA3708843) | human gut metagenome | biome: human gut; feature: human-associated habitat; material: faeces | place: China | collected 2014 ... | reverse complement strand
GTGAGGAGTTAAAGCGCATCGGTTATGCGGGAAGCGTGGAGCCGGGATTCTTACAGCCGGAGGCATTCGTGGAGCTGCACATTGAGCAGGGACCGATCATGGATACAGAGGGAGTGAAGATCGGCGCAGTTGAGAACCTGCAGGGCATTCACTGGCAGCGTGTCACCATCGAGGGTGTTGCAAACCACGCGGGAACCACCCCAACTAATTTAAGAGTAGACGCTGGCCTGGCCGCAGCAAAGATCAATCTGTTCTTAAGAGAGCTGGTGCAGAAATCCGGCGGCGTGGCAACCGTAGGCTGCATCGAGCATGAGCCGAATGCCATCAATGTTATCCCGTCCAAGGCTGTGATGACGGTGGATTTACGAAATCCAGATAAAGGTAAGCTGGATGCAGATGAGAAGAGCCTTGCGGCTTACTTCAAAGAGCTGGAAGAAACCGATCATGTGAAGATCAGCAGCGAGCGTCTGACTGAATTTGACCCGGTCCTGTTTGATGAGAATATCGTACAGAAGATTGAGGCAGCTGCATCAGCCAGAGGACTGAACACCCGCCGCATGACTTCCGGCGCTGGCCAGGATGCCCAGATGATGGCGCGCATCTGTCCGACCGCGATGATTTTTGTGCCGAGCATCAAGGGAATCAGCCACAATCCAAAGGAGTACACACCGGATGAGGACTGTGTAGCCGGCGCAAATGTATTTCTGGATGTTGTGAGCGAGCTGGCAGGTGCGATGACATTCTGCTGACCGGTGCAGAATATTTTGCCGAACTGATAAAACAGCGGATGCCTAAATAAAGCGATACAAGTACTTTCTGTGCATCCAGATGGACAGCAGCAGTGTCACAAACTCTGCCACAGGAATAGCCAGCCATGCCCCATTGACCCCGAAGAACCGCGGAAGCACCAGCAGTGAGATCACGGTGAAAAGCAGAGTACGGCAAAAGGAGATGATGGCAGATGATTTTCCGTCGGACAGGGCGGTGAAAAAGCCGGAGGAGGCAATGTTAAAGCCGCTGAATAAAAAGTTATGGGCAAAGATCCCAAATCCGGTCACGGCCAGTGCATGAGTTTTCGGATCATCCGTGAAGATAGTTACAATACCGGTCGAAAGATAGACAGCGGCAAAGGCTATGATCACAGAGGAAAGGCTGACAAAACGGAAGGAAATACGGTAAATGCTTTTCAGCTCCTTCCGATTTTCGGCACCGTACTGATATCCCACGATCGGGCTGATCCCAATGGAAAAGCCCAGGTAAAAGGCATTGAACAGAAACTGTCCGTACAGCAGGATCGTGATGGCAGCTACACCATTCGGACCTGCCAGACGCATCAGGATGATGTTGAACAGAAAGGTGATCACGGCATTGGAAAACTGGTTTACCATTTCAGAGGAACCGTTGTAGCAGGCCTGGATCAGTTCTTTTGTGTGCATGGTGAAGCGAGTCAGATGAAGAGCATGCTTCTGATTCAGAAAAAAGACCAGTCCTGCCAGGGCCGGTACCATCTGGCCAAGTCCGGTAGCCAGGGCAGCTCCGGCAATGCCAAGATCGCAGGATACGATAAGTACATAGTCCAGTCCCGCGTTGATGATCCCGGCGATCATGGTGAGGAAGAGTCCGAGGTGCGGCGCTCCGGCAGTTACCAGATAGGACTGGAACAGAGTCTGGAGCATGCAGGCCGGAGCAAAGCCCATGAGGATGCTGAGGTAGGTGCGGCAGTCTGCTAACAGCAGATCGTTGGCACCGAGCGCCCGGCTGATGAAATCCGGAAAAAGCAGGGACAGGATGGACATCAGCAGACTTAACAGAAAGCCAGTCAGAGTAAAAAGGGAGAGACATTCTTTTGCTAACTGTATTTTCTCCTCGCCCAGATACCGGCTGATGACTGCATTGCCGCCCGTGGCCAGCATGGTGCCAATGGCAATGACGATGCTGTCCACCGGATAGACGATGTTTAAGGAGGACAGGGCATTACTGCCAATAAAGCGGGAGATGAAAATGCCATCCACGATGGTGTAGAGGGACATAAACATCATCATAATGATAGAAGGAAATGTAAACTTCAGCAGACTCCAGGGAGAAAAATGCTGGCTGATGGATGTACTCATAATCAAAAACTCCTTATAAAAAAGAAATAGCTTGAAAACTTAAGTGACCTTTGAGAGAATAAACCATAGGGTTACCCGATAGTCAAGAGGTTTGAATGTTTTTTTTGAAAAACGGTCGCTAAAAAATCAGGATAGTAGCGAAGGAGAAATATGTATGGACCGTAATCTGTATATGACAACAGGAGAGTTTGCCGCGCTGATGGGCGTTTCCAAATATACGTTATTCCATTATGATGATATTGGCCTGTTTTCTCCGGAATATGTGGCAGAGAACGGTTACCGTATGTATTCACTTTATCAGCTGGAAACTCTGGAAACGATTCTGATGCTTCGGGATCTTGGTATGCCGCTGAAAGAAATCCGGCAGTTCCTGCAGGTGCGAAGCCCCAAAGAGCTGGTCCGGATCTTTGCGGAAAGGGAACAGCAGATTGAAAAAGAATTGTCCAGATTAAAAACGATGCAGGGGTGGATCCGGCAGCGGCGAAAAAAGATCAGCATGGTAATGCAGCAGGATTTTTCTGATATTGGGATCCATCATTTTCCGGAACGTTATTATCTGATCCGGCAGATTGACGGGACATCAGAGAAGGATTATATGGAAAAAACCAACCGGCTGATTCTGGATTTTAAACATGCGGAACAGCGCAATGATTACGAAGTGGCATATCTGCAGTATGGAAAAAATCTGTCCAGGCAGATTTATAATGCGTATGACAATGTACTTCTTCTTCTGGAGCAGAAACCGAAGCATATGGAATACCGTATCATGCCGGAGGGGGATTATCTGACGGGATTTCATGTCGGACACTGGAATGCAATCGGAGAAGCTTATGCGCGCATGGAAGCTTACCGGAAGGAACACAAAATTCAGACAGATATGGTGTATCTGGAGCGTGACATGGTGGATCAGCTTGCGGTGACAAGCGTGGAAGAGTATGTGACGGAAATTGCGGTTCGCATTGTACACGAAAACTGGACTGATTGAAAAATATAAAACTGGATATTTAAAACCATCCAGATAGCCGCTATAATCTCCATCAAGATAACCGATGCGGTCCGGAACGCAGGGATACTGACTGTTGGTTGCGCAGCATGTGCATAGCAGCAGACAATACGTTTACGCAAAGGAGACAGATGGAATGAATACAGAGAGATATGAGTTAAATAAGCAGCTGGCACAGATGTTAAAGGGCGGCGTTATCATGGATGTTACTACCCCGGAGCAGGCAAGGATCGCGGAAGAGGCAGGCGCGTGTGCAGTTATGGCGCTGGAGCGTATTCCGGCGGACATCCGCGCGGCAGGTGGTGTTTCCCGCATGAGCGATCCGAAGATGATCAAGGGCATTCAGGAGGCTGTATCCATTCCGGTTATGGCAAAATGCCGGATCGGTCATTTTGTGGAGGCACAGATCCTCGAAGCCATCGAGATCGATTATATTGACGAGAGTGAAGTTCTCTCCCCGGCGGACGATGTGTTCCATATCGACAAGCGCAGATTCAACGTTCCATTTGTTTGCGGTGCGAAGGACCTGGGTGAGGCGCTTCGCCGCATCAATGAGGGAGCTTCCATGATCCGTACCAAAGGTGAGCCGGGAACCGGGGATGTTGTGCAGGCTGTCCGCCATATGCGCAGGATGAATCAGGAAATCGCTAAGATTACCTCTATGCGTGAGGATGAACTGTTTGAGGAGGCAAAGGTTCTCCGGGTTCCGTATGATCTGGTGCAGTATGTACATGACAATGGACGTCTTCCTGTTGTAAACTTCGCGGCAGGCGGCGTGGCAACCCCGGCCGATGCAGCCCTGATGATGCAGCTTGGTGCAGAGGGTGTGTTTGTTGGATCCGGCATCTTCAAATCCGGAAATCCCCAAAAGCGTGCGTCAGCCATCGTAAAAGCAGTTACCAACTTCAAGGATCACAAGATGCTGGCTGAGCTTTCCGAGGATCTGGGTGAAGCCATGGTCGGCATCAATGAGCAGGAAATTGCGCTGCTGATGGCAGAAAGGGGCAAATAAGATGAAGATTGCAGTCCTTGCAGTCCAGGGCGCCTTCATCGAACATGAGAAAAAGCTGGGGGCTCTGGGAGCAGAATGCTTTGAGCTTCGTCAGAAGAAGGACCTGGACACCGGATTTGACGGTCTTGTGCTTCCGGGTGGCGAGAGCACGGTCCAGGGAAAACTTCTGCGGGAGCTTGACATGTTTGATGCGCTGAAAGAAAAAATCGAGAGCGGCATGCCGGTCCTCGGTACCTGTGCCGGACTCATCCTTCTGGCAGATCAGCTCACCAATGATGGACATGTGTATTTTGGCACACTTCCGGTTTCTGTGCGTCGCAATGCCTACGGAAGACAGCTGGGAAGTTTCCATACCGTGCAGGAATTTGCCGGAATCAGGAAGGTTCCCATGACGTTCATCCGTGCTCCTTATATAGAAGAAGCAAAAGCAGGTGCGCAGGTGCTGGCTGAGGTGGATGGGCACGTTGTGGCGGTGCGCAGCGGAAACCAGTTTGGAATGTCCTTCCATCCGGAGCTGGATGCAGACAACCGGATTCATGAATTATTTTTAAAGACTGTGCAGGCATGGAAAACACACCGATAATCTGGAAAAACTAAAAAAGAAAACCCGAACATTCACCGGAAAGGCGTTGGTTCGGGTTTCTTTTATAAAAGGATTGACGTTTATTCTGCAGCAGGTTCAGCAGTACAGAGCTTTTTGAGTGGCAGTTCAAGAAGGGAACGCCACAGGCGAACCAGCTGGCCGACGCAGAGTGCGTTGATCAGGGTACCCTCTCGCACACCGTTGAGCTTGTGGAAAGCGATGAGTGCAACTGCCATAGCCAGGATGGTCAGGGTACTGTCAAAGGCAACCTTGGCATTTCCGAAAGGAATACCGGCCTTTTTCGAAAGCTCGCGCACGAATGCTTCGGCCGGAAGCATGATCACATCGGCAATTACCTCAAAGCTGATGCCAAGTGCCATGATAATGCATCCGATGACCAGGTAAACAAAGGATGGACCCCATGGACCGCCGAAGCGGGTCGGGATAAAGCCCATGGCCGTATCAATGCAGAAGCTGAAAAAGAATGTCACCGGAATCTGCAGAGCCTGCTGGATGGTAAATTTCCTGCGAAGAATGGCTTCCAGCATCAGGAACGTCATATTGAATAAAAACGTGTAGGTTCCCATGGAAATGCTGGTGATCAGGCTCAGAACAAACGGAAGACCGGATACCGGCGAAGTGCCGAGACCGGCACGCGTAATAAAGGCAATGCCGGTGGCGCTAAGGATGACTCCGGTCAGGAACAGAGCATAGCGCCGGGTGTAAGTGTGAATAGACATGACTGTAAACCTCCCAATTGTCATTGTCTATATTTTAACTGCAATCTAACTATTTTTCAAGCATAATAAAAAATATTTTGGTAAAAATCACTGTTTCAGGTCCTGAAGAAAATGGATCAATTCAGCAGAACAGTTATTTTTGATGATGATCATGCCCTGGTTGGCAGCTGTCATCAGATAAAAATGGGTTCTGGTTTCTACCAGGTGGGCAATGCTGCTGTAGGGAACATCAACGGACTGCTGATTGCTGGTCTCCTGAAGATGGTCTTCATAAAAACGCATGACAGAATGGCGCTCCTGCAGCTGAGGATTGGCATTGTAGACCCTGCGGCACTGGCGTTTGGAAACATACACCAGTACAAGCGGTATGGCAAATACCACAAGCAGGTAGGTAAAAGCCGAGGTACCGGGGGCTGTGAAAACCCGCAGGAAACCGGAGAAGATCATAAGGATGTAGCATACAGCCAGGATCTTTGGGCGGTATCTGCTGATCCGGAGCGGAACGATCATGTTGAAGCGTGTAAATTCTTCCAGGTTATAATCAGTAAAGGTCTGGTATAAAAATTTCATATGTGAAAGCCTCCTATCATCCCGATTATAGCGAAAAGTCATAAAAATTACAACCTGCATTGTGTATTTTGTACAACTTTTTTATTGTGAATACTACAGGGGAAACCTGTGAACTTTAGATAATTAAGAAAAATATAAAAAAATAGATAGCGATAGTGTGCAAAATAGAGAAAGTAATGACGCTAACTTGACTTTTGTAAAGTATCATGCTATCATACGTGACAAGACAAAGGGGTCTACATCAGATAAGGAGATGTAGGCCCTTTTTTGTTCTATCTTAATAACATTTTAATAAAAAGACCCCCAATGCAACCCCCAACCCCTTGCATCGAAAGAAAGGAGATAGACTTGATGAAAAAACTGATCGGACTGATTCCTTTGTATGACGATGACAAGGACAGCTACTGGATGCTTCCCGGATACATGAAGGTTCTCGAAGCCTGCGGAGCCCTTCCGGTCATGCTTCCGTTAACCACGGATCCGGAAGAACTGAATGACTGCTTCAGTCTTTGTGATGGCATTCTGATGACCGGCGGACACGATGTGGACCCGGCACTTTACGCAGAGACGGCAAAGAAAACCTGCGGAATACCATGCAGCAGCCGTGATAAGATGGAAGCGTATCTGTTTGAGAAAGCATTACAGGAAGACAAGCCGGTATTTGGAATCTGCAGAGGCGTACAGCTTATGAATGTACTGCTTGGCGGGACTCTGTATCAGGATCTTCCTACAGAACATCCATCTAAGACGGAGCATCACATGGCGTCTCCTTATGACAGGTCGGTACATAAGGTTACAGTAAAGGAAGGAACACTTCTGGCGGACATCATCGGAGCCGGAGAGCATGGCGTGAACAGTTATCATCACCAGGCGGTAAAAGACCTGGCACCGAAAGCCGAAGCCATGGCATACTCTGAGGACGGACTGGTGGAGGCCATTGCGGTACCGGACAAAACCTTCATCGTGGGTGTGCAGTGGCATCCGGAATTTGCATTTGAAAAAGATCCGGAGTGCAGGGCAATCGTTCAGGCCTTTGTGGATGCCTGCAGTAAAAAAGAATATTGATCCTTGACCGGCTATGGCCGTTGGGATAGATCGGGTGGAGAGGCTTCTTCACAGCGTAAAAAGAGAGGAGAATTATTATGAAAAAGAAAGTAATGGTTATGGTAATGGCAGCAGCAATGGCAGCAGCAATGACAGCATGCGGCGGTTCCAAGAGCGCAACTGCAGATACTACCGCGGCAGCAGCAGATACCACCGCAGCAGATACCGCAGCAGAATCTAAGGCAGATGATACCACCGCAGCAGCAGACACTTCCGATAAGACCTGGGTCATCGCAACCGATACAGCTTTTAAACCTTTCGAGTATACGGATGAGAGCGGCAATTTTGTAGGTATCGATATGGATATCCTCAAGGCAATTGCAGAGGATCAGGGCTTCAAGTATGATGTACAGGTACTTGGCTGGGACGCTTCCATCGCAGCATGCCAGGCTGGTCAGGCAGACGGTATGATCGCAGGCGCATCCATTACCGATGAGCGTAAGAGCTCCGGCTGGATGCAAATCAGAGCATGGCAGTTGCAGAGAACTCTGATATTGCCGGCTTTGATGATTTAAACGGAAAGAAGGTTGCAGTTAAGACCGCATCCATGAGTGCAGATTACGCAGAAAGCATCAAAGACCAGTATGGATTTGAGATTACCTACTTTGAGGATTCACCGACCATGTATCAGGCAGTTGTAGGCGGTCAGGTAGCTGCATGTTTCGATGATACCCCGATCATGGCAAGCAACATCAAGGATACCGGTATTGCCATGAAGCTGGTAGATGGCACCGGCAATGATCCGGCTGAATACGGCTTTGCAATCTTTGATGACAGCAAGCAGGAGCTGGTTGATATGTTCAACGCCGGCCTGAAAGACATCAAGGATAACGGCACCTACGATGAGATCATCGCAAAATATTTAGGTGAGTAATATCGCTTAGAAACCAGAGGATGCGCCGCCGGCGCTTCCACGATATGGAAACAAGGCAGGCCCGTGCAATGCGGGCCTTGCCGGCTGTAACATTAAAACATAGAAAGAAAAAGGTGAGGCATTATGATCAAGATTATCACCACCTACGGACAGCTTCTTCTGCTTGCAATGGGACGGACCCTGCTGCTTGCATTCTTAGGTTTGATTTTCGCGTGTATTCTGGGAATGATCTTCGGACTTCTCAGTGTAGTTAAGAATAAGGCATGCAACATCATTGCACAGATCTTCGTATTCGTAATACGTGGTGTGCCGATGATCGTGCTGGCCTTCTATGTATTCTTTGGTATTCCGTATCTGCTCAACACAATTCTGGGTATCGGAAACGGCTTTACGCTGTCAGCACTTCAGGCCGGCGTTATCTGCCTTGCCTTAAACTGCGGCGCTTATATGGCTGAGATCATTCGTGCCGGCATCCAGTCTGTGGATATCGGTCAGATGGAGGCCGGAAGATCTCTGGGTCTTCCATATTGGAAAACCATGAGAAAGATCATTCTTCCCCAGGCAATCCGCACCATGATCCCGAGCATCATCAACCAGTTCATCATCACCGTAAAGGATACCTCCATTCTGTCCGTTATCGGTTTTCCGGAGCTGGTTCTGGCTGCAAAGAATGTGCAGGCAGGTACCTTTAAGTCCTTTGAGACCTGGACCATTGTCGGAATCATGTATCTGATCGTCATTACGATCCTGTCTTATCTTGCAAAAATGGTAGAGAGGAGGGTGAACCGTGGAGTTAAACGATAAAACTGTAAAGATCAAAGTCGAGAAGCTTCGCAAATGCTTCGGTGACCTGGAGGTTCTGCGGGATATTTCTACAGAAATCCATGAGGGCGAAGTGGTTGTTATTCTGGGACCGTCCGGTTCCGGTAAATCTACCTTCCTGCGCTGCTTAAACAAGCTGGAGACTACGACTGCCGGAAGCATTGTGATCGATGGCGTTAATATTTCAGAGAAAAAGGTAAACATGAATAAGGTGCGTGAGAACATCGGTATGGTGTTCCAGCATTTCAATCTGTTCAACAATATGGATGTGCTCCATAATCTGATGCTGGCTCCGACGGAGCTGAAAAAAGCAGACAAAAAAGAAGCGAAAGAGCGGGCGATGGCTATGCTGAAGCGGGTCGGTCTTGCCGAAAAGGCAGATGCGTATCCATCCCAGCTTTCCGGCGGACAGAAGCAGCGAGTTGCCATTGCGCGCGCACTGTGCATGAAACCGGACATCATGCTGTTTGATGAGCCGACCTCTGCACTGGACCCGGAGATGGTCGGTGAGGTACTGGCGGTTATGAAGCAGCTTGCCGCAGACGGCATGACCATGGTCATCGTGACCCATGAGATCGGTTTTGCCAGAGAAGTGGCTGACCGTGTTATCTTTATGGACGGCGGTTACATTGTGGAGGAAGGAACTCCGCAGGAGGTTATCTTAAATCCAAAAGAGGCACGTACCATCAGTTTCCTGAATAAGGTACTTTAGACGGAGGTGCAGCCATGGAAAAATATGTGATCACTATCTCCAGACAATACGGTTCCTTCGGACGCCTGGTGGCAAAAAAGCTTTCAGAGCAGCTCCATATTGATTTTCTGGATCGTGACATTGTCGAGGAGACCGCGAAGCGGATGAATACCTCGGTTAAACAGATCAGCCGGGAAGAGGAAATCACCCACTCTAAATTTTCGTATCTCAGCTATCCCTTTGGACTGGGTACACCGGATGTGAGCGATGAGATCTTTCTGGTACAGCAGAGCATCATTGAGGATTTTGCCAGAAAGGGCTCCTGCATTATCGTGGGACGCTGCGGCGCCTACTGTCTCAGGAATGAGCCGAGACTTCTGCGGGTTTATATCTATGCACCTTATGAAGTCCGCTTAAAGAACTGCGTGGAGTACTTCGGCATGACCGGTAAAGAAGCCGTGCGGGCCGTGAATGAGGCCGATAAGGCGCGGGAGCATTATCACAAAAAATATATCCCCGGATATCAGAGCGATACGTTAAACAGCGACCTGTGTATCAACAGCGCATACTACAGTATCGAGGAAGCAGCTGAGCTGATCACGCAGGCAGCGAGGATGAAGTTTGGGGAGATATAAAAATACAAAACAATGAACCTGTATTTTTTAAACAGCCAGGGGGCTTGGGCCTCCTGGCTGTTTCTGCTTTTTATCTTTATTTTTATAAAAATATATGAGATAATAAAAAGCAAACAAAAGTTCCTGTAATTTTCAAATCCATAAAGCAACGGGAGGAACATGTATGAGTAAACAAAAACTTCCGGTAGGAATGGACGGGTTTGAAAAAATCCGTCGAAATGGCTTTTATTATATTGATAAAACAAAATTAATTGAACAATTATTTCTAAATTGGGGAGAAGTGAATCTGTTTACGCGTCCGCGGCGTTTCGGTAAAACACTCAATATGAGCATGCTGAAGAGCTTTTTTGAGATCGGAACAGACCCGTCACTTTTTGAAGGACTCTATATTTCCGGGAATCAGGTCATTTGCGAGCAGCATGTGGGCAGTTTGGGTTTACGGATACGGAAGTGAAAAAGCTGCGTTCTGGAAGGCATTTGAAGAAGGAGATACAGAAGGCATCGAGCAGTACCTGAATCGTGTGCTCAGTAATTCCATCAGCATTTTCGACACGAAAGCAAGGAAAGAAGAAAAGGAAAGCTCCTATCACAACCTGCTGGTCGGTATTCTCACGGGAAATGCAGACTGGCTCGTGAAGTCGAACGTAGAAGCTGGTGAAGGATTTGCGGATATCATCGTTGAAACGGATGATCCGGTTTCCGGTATTGTCGCGGAATTAAAGTACACGAAAGATTTTGGGGAGATGGAAGCAGCATGCCAGAAGGCGCTTCAACAGATTAAAGATCGCCGTTATCAGGAGTATCTTTTAAACGATGACCGGAAGGATATTCAACTTTATGGCATTGCTTTCTGCAAAAAAAGATGCCGGGCGATCTGTGAAAGATTATAAAAATATATTAGAGGTGGAACCCTTATGAATAAGAATGGATGTTACATTGACCTTCATGCCCATCTGGACGGAAGTGTTACCGTAGATATCGCGAAGAAACTGGCGGCACTGCAGAACATTGCGCTGCCGGCGGACAATGATGAGGAGCTTCTGACTTTGCTTTCGGTGCCGGATTCCTGTGAGAGTCTGAATGATTTTTTACAGTGTTTTGATTTGCCGGGACGTCTGATGCAGACGTCGGAGGGGCTGCAGAATGCAGTGACCCTGGTGTTGGAAAACATGGCCCAGGATGGTGTGATTTATGCGGAGCTGCGCTTTGCGCCGCAGTTTCATACCCTTGGCGGCATGACCCAGGAGCAGGCGGTGCAGGCGGCAGTTGCAGGACTGAAAAATGCCCCGATTCCGGGCAATCTGATTCTGTGCTGCATGCGCGGCGAGGTCAATGAAAAGGCAAATGAGGAGACTCTGGCTCTGGCGAAGAAATACCTGGTTAGGGATCACGGTGTAACAGCCATGGATCTGGCCGGAGCGGAGGCGCTGTTTCCGACGGTGAATTATCTTGGCTTGTTCGAAGAAGCGAAAGCGGCAGGAATTCCGTATACCGTGCATGCCGGGGAGGCAGATGGGCCGGAGAGTGTACGCGCGGCGATTCAGACTGGAACAAAACGTATTGGACATGGCGTCCGCAGCATGGAGGATGAAGCTGTGATGGAGCTGATTCGGGAAAAGGGCATCACCCTGGAAATGTGTCCTACCAGTAACCGCCAGACCCACGCCATCCCGGATATGAAGCAGTATCCGCTGGTGCGCTTTTTAGAGAGCGGCATCCGTGTGACGGTGAATACGGATGATATGGGCATTGAGCGCACCTGTCTGTCAAAAGAGTTTGATTATCTGAAACGGGAGTTTGGACTGACTGAAGAACAGCAGAAGCAGGTGGTGCTGAACGCGGCGGACGCTGCCTTTGCCAGTGAAGAGACAAAAAAGATGCTGCGGGAGAAGATTTTGAAAGTCTATGGAGCGTCCTTATGATAAATCGCGAAGACATGCTGGAACTGACCCGGCGCATGACACCGGCCCGCTCCTCTGTGGGGCGGATTGCCGGTGCTTATTTTGATGAAGAGGGTTATGTGGATGGAACCTTCAATACGAATTTTTTAAAGCTGTCCACACCGGAGCGCACAAAGAATTTAAACCTTGCAAAGACGGTGCTATTTTCCACTACCAACGAGCAGCTGCGGGAATACCGCATCCCGGACAGTGCCAGAAAGCCGGGCGGTCTGTGGCAGCTTCTGAATGCCATCAAGCGGGATGGCATGAAAAATGACGCGTCCCTGGATCTGTTTTATGAGGTATTCAGTGAGCATTTTCAGCCGGGATATCCGTATGCGGTCTTTCTGTTTCATGGCCGGTACGATGTGCCGGTGAAGGGGACTGACAAGGAATGGCAAGAAGGTTCTGAAGAGATTTACGAGTATCTGATCCTGACCGTTAGTCCGCTGACCGGAGAGTACGAACCGGGAGAGCCGGAGTTTGGTTTTCTGTATCCGGCCTTTAAGGAGCGGGGCGCGGCGATGAATTTTGTGAATATTTTCGAGAAAAATCCGGCACGGGTGCACCGGGAACTGGGCGCCTGGATGCTGCAGGGATGAAATAGGAAACTGCAAAGAAAAAATACCGGAAGCGTGTTTTGGTATGGATGCGGGCGTTGCGTGGCATGATGATAGTGATGGGAATCTGGAAATCGCGGAGATTCTGAACCGATGATTGGAAACGCGTGGATTGTAAATAAGATTTTGCGTGAGTTCATGATGAAATGTGTAAATGGAGCGTGATGATAAGATATGAAGAAACGGGATTTTTACCTGCCATCCAGTGATGGAAAGTCTAGGCTGCACTGTGTGGAGTGGATGCCGGAACCTGCAGGGCGTGTTGCGAATTCTCCGGAGCGCGCGGATTTGCCAGAAGGAAAGCCGGATCCGGCAGTGCAGAAATCCAGGGCGGAAATGAAACTCTGGGTCCAGCTTGTTCATGGAATGAATGAGCATATGGGCCGCTATGGGGAATTTGCCGCTTTTCTGGCTGAACACGGCATTGCCGTGATCGGACATGACTGCCTTGGCCATGGATCGACTGCTGCTTATGGAGCAACGGAACTTTCAAAAGAAGACCGAGGCTTTTTTGCAGCGGAAAACGGCGGAGCTTTTCTGCTGCGCGATATGCGCCGGGTGGCCAGTTATGGTGCAAAACGCTATCCGAATGCAAAACACATCATGCTTGGCCACAGCATGGGTTCGTTTTTGACCCGGCGTTATCTTTCGGCATATCCGGGAAAAGAACCAGACGGGGTTATCCTTCTGGGAACCGGTTTTCCGGCTTTACCGCTGGTGTTTACCGGCGAAATGCTGGCCTCTTTATTTGGAAAACGGAAGGGAAAGCATTACCGGAGCCGTCTGCTCTATGAGCTTTCTATCGGAAACTATAACCGGAAATTCCAGCCGGTGCGCACGGACTATGACTGGCTTACCAGAGATGAGCGGTATGTGGACCGTTTTTTGAATAATCCGCGCTGTGATTTTATTTTTACTGTCGGTGCTTACCGCGATTTCTTCCATGAGATCCATGCGGCCGAGAAGGCAGAAATGGTGGGCTATATGCCAACAGTCATTCCGTATCTGATCCTGTCCGGAGACAAGGATCCGGTGGGAGAGAATGGGAAAGGCGTGAAAAAGCTTGCCGCCCTGTATCGAAAGGTAGGCGTGCAGGATATCATAATGAAGCTGTATCCCGGTGCGCGCCATGAAGTGCTCAATGAGGTGAACCGGGAAGAGGTATTTGAGGATATCCTAAGGTGGCTTACAGAAAAATATAACATCATGTTTTAAAGCCGGCACATGCGCAGTTCTGTCCGTTTGCATACTCAGGATGCCTTCTGTCCGGGCTGATTTTTCATCCACACAAAGGCAATGGCGCAGATCAGTACAGAAAGCAGGGATCCTGCCGGAGCAGCACAGCCCATGGGAAACAGGTTGTCCGGATAGTATTTTGATGCCAGATAAGCCAGCGGAATACGGGCACAGACAACGGAAAGAATGTTGTGTAAAAAGGAGATTCCGGAAACTCCGTAAGCACAGAAATATCCGCTGAAACAGAAGTGGATTCCGGCAAAAACGCAGTCCCAGATATAACTGTGCAGGTACTGGCTGCCCAGACGGATGACATCGGCATTACTTGAAAAAAGGCTGACAATATGGTGTCCGGTAAACTGCATGAGAATGGAAATCACAATACCATAGGACACCGCAATGGTGGTGGCACAGGCCAGTGTCTGGCTTGCCCGATCGTGCTTTCCGGCACCAATATTCTGTGCGCACAGGGCTGAAACGGTAGACAGCATAGAGGACGGAACCAGAAAAAACAGGCTGATCATTTTTTCCACAATGCCAACTGCAGCAGCGTCATTTAAGCCGCGCCGGTTGGCAATAATGGTGATGACAATGAAGGCAATCTGGATAAATCCGTCCTGCATGGCGATTGGAAATCCGATTTTTAAGAGACCGCCCATCATGCTTCGGACCGGTTTTAAATCTGCAAAATGAAATTCCGGGATCATGCGTTTGCGACAGATCATGGTCAGGGAAATCAGCACACTGATGGTCTGGGACAGGGTGGTGCCAAGCGCCGCGCCTGCGGGACCAAGCTTCAGCAAGCCGATGAACAGATAATCCAGGGCAATATTAAAAGCACAGGCAATCGCAATGAAAAACATAGGACTTTTCGAGTCTCCTATGCCGCGGAAAATGGAGCTGATGATGTTGTAGGCTGTGATAAACGGGATGCCGAGAAAACAGATGGTCAGGTAGGTGATGGTGCCACTGACTGCTTCCATCGGGGTGGACATGACAGCCACGATGGGTTTTACAAAACAGAGCAGGATTGCGGTCAGAGCAACGGACAGCAGCATGAACAAAGATGCCGTGTTGCCGACGGCCAGGTTCACCTGCCTGCGGTCCTGCGCGCCCACTGCACGTCCGGTCATAACCGTGGTGCCCATGGTCAGTCCCACGATCATGACGGTAAGCATGTGCATGACCTGACTGCCGATAGAGACAGCGGTGGTGCTGTCTACAGAGTTAAACTGTCCGATGATGAGCAGATCTGCGGTGCCGTACAGGGTCTGTAAAAAATAGGAAAGAAAGTATGGCAGTGAGAAAGAGAAAATGGTTTTTGGGATACTGCCGGTAGTCAAATTGCGTTCCATTTGTATAGCTCCTTATCGTTCGATTCTGATTTGATTATACTTTGATTATACTGGGAAAAAAGGATTAAGTCCATTATAATATCAGAACGGTAAAACGAAATCCAGTTGACAGTTTTTCCCTCATGCCGTAAACTATCCTACGGAATAAGTGTCGGCCGTTTGGGGCCGGTGAAAAGGGAAACGGGTGTGAGTCCCGTGCGGTGCCGCCGCTGTAAGCGCATGAAGGGCAGTCTGGATTTCACTGTTTTATATGAAAAATGGGAAGAAACCAGGCACTATTGCCGCGCAAGCCAGAAGACCTGCTTTTTCCGCTTTTGCTGTCACGGTCCATGGCAAGGCAAGGGAAACAAGGGCGAAGTCTGCCCTGGATGCAAAAATACGGTGCATCATCCGGTTTACTTTTGGTAAGCCGGATGGTGCTTTTATTTTGCCAATATGTGTCGCAGGCCACATTTTTGCATCGCGTTCCTGCATGGGTGATACGAAAAAAATTTCAACATCAGGAGGAAAACAATTATGAGAAACAAGAAACTGGTAATCTTAACTATGGCAGCCTGCATAACTGCAGGTCTGGCAGCCGGATGCGGCGCAAAGAGCGCAGATATCGCAACAACAGCTGCGGCGGCAGCAGAGAGCACCGCAGCAGAGCCTGCGGAGAGCAGCGCGGAGGTGACGGAAGCAGCTGGCGATTCCACCGCAGATGAGGCATATGAGCCGGTTACCATTACCTTAAACCTGGAGCGTTCCGGTCTGGGTGAGAACGTAGAATATACCTTCACCGAGAAGCCGTCCGCAGTGGTTGCTTCCGGCGATCAGATGGCAGATTTTTTCTTTGATCTCGGTCTGGAAGACCAGATGGCCGGTTACACCAAGGGAAGCTGCTGGAGCACTGTTTCCCAGTATCCGGCAAGAGATAAGGTGCCGCAGCTGTTAGAGGCAGGAAAGGGCATATCCAATCTTTCCAAAGAGGAGCTGGTGGCAACCGGATGTGATTTCCTGATGGGCTGGGATTCTGTATTTTCCGATAAAAACTTTGGAAAAGAGTTCTGTGATGCCAACGGAATCGCAATGTATTTCCCTTATGTATGCTCGGATAAGGCAACCTTTGAGGAGCTGTACAAAGACTATGAGACACTTGGGAAAATCTTTAAAGTAGAGGATGTGGCATCTGAGAAGATCCAGGCTATGAAGGATACGCTTCAAGAAGTAAAAGACACGCTGGGGGATGATGTTTACCAGAATCCGGTGACTGTTTTTGCATACGATTCCGGTGAGGATGCACCGTTTACCGCATGTCAGGGTATGCCGGGTGATATCATCAAGCGGGCTGGCGGTATCTCTATTTTCGATGACATTGAGGCTGGATGGGCTACTCCGTCCTGGGAGGAAGTGGTAGAGCGTGACCCGGATGTAATTCTGATCCTGGACTATACTGGTGACATTTCTGAGAAGAAAAATTTCCTGGAGACCAACGAGTTTACCAAAGATTTAAGAGCAGTCAAAGAGGGAAAAATCTATTCTGCATGCTGCAGTGATATGCAGGGTTCTGCAGGTTCCGCAGAGGCAGTCAGAGAGATCGCAAAGCAGCTGTATCCGGATAAGTTCTAATCAGAAACTGTTGGAATATGAGGAATTTCCTGCATGGGAAGTCCCTGTTTTTGGAGAAAACATGAAATCAGAAATCAGTAAAAAAAGTGACCGGGAAACTGGACGTTTTATAGGTACACTTCTGATGGTTCTGCTTCTGATCGCGGCAGTAACGACCATCTCCGTGACCCTGGGCGCCATCCATGTGTCACCGGATGAGATCGTAAAGATCCTGGCAAATAAGACATCCGGAAAGGACATTTTTGCGGTGTCCTGGGAGCAGAAAACAGAAAATATCATCTGGAATATCCGTTTTCCTAGGGTTATCATGGCATTTATTGTGGGAGCAGGCCTGTCTCTTTGCGGTGTGCTGATGCAGGCACTCACAAAAAACCCACTGGCAGATCCCTATGTGCTGGGAATTTCTTCCGGTGCCTCTGCCGGAGCAGTCAGCGTCATCATTCTCAGCCTGTTCAGCTTTATGGGCGGTTATTCCGTGATTTTTGGTGCGACGCTGGGTGCGGCTGTGGCCATCAGTCTTTCTCTGAGTATTGCGTCTGTAAAAGGGAGGATTACCTCTACCCAGCTGGTACTGGCCGGAATTGCCACTTCCGCCTTGTTCTCCGCACTGACGAATCTGATCGTTTACGGGTTTAACAATGGTTCCGATAAGACCAAGATGGCGCTTTACTGGATGGTAGGCTCCTTAAGCGGAGCTACCTGGAGCCGCGTGAAATATGTGTTCATCGTGTCTGTTGTTATGATGGCAGTGATTCTGCTCTTTGCGCGGGAGCTGGACATTCTTCTTCTGGGAGATGATGTGGCAGAGACGCTGGGAGCAGATACCAGACGCATCAAGCTGCTGATCATTCTGGCCTCTACCGTACTGACTGGCGTGGTGGTTTCCGTCAGTGGTGTCATCGGTTTTGCAGGACTTGTGGTGCCTCATGTGATGCGTGGCTTTGTGGGCTCCGGTCATAAGCGGCTGATCCCCATGTCCATTCTGGGCGGTGGTCTCTTTGCCATGATCGCGGATCTGATCTCCCGCATCATCATTGCGCCGGAAGAGCTTCCGATCGGTGTCATTGCGGCATTTTTCGGAGCTCCGTTTTTCCTGTATCTGATTCGGAAAGGAAGTGTGGGCCGATGAGCTTAGCTGTAAAAAATCTGGATTATGAAATCGGAAATGAGCGGATCCTGGATCAGATTTCCCTCGAAATCAAAGAGGGGGAATTTGTTGGACTGGTTGGACCGAATGGCTGCGGCAAGTCCACACTGCTGAAGCATATCTACCGGACCTATAAGCCTAAGGGGCAGACCGTCTTTCTGGATGGGAAAGATATCATGGACCTTTCAGCTAAAAAACTGGCGGGAGAACTGGCGGTCATGGCGCAGGAAAATCAGCTGGAATTTGATTTTACCGTTCGGGATATGGTTATGTTCGGACGTTACGCCCACAAGAAATTTCTGGAGGGAGACACTGCAAAAGACCGGGAACTTTGTGAAAAATGCCTTCGGGAAGTAGGACTGAGCGGCTACGAAATACGCTCCTATTTAAGCCTTTCCGGCGGAGAAAAACAGCGTGTCCTACTGGCCCGCGTACTGATGCAGGAAAGCCGCTATATTGTTCTGGATGAGCCGACCAACCACCTGGATGTCAGCTATCAGTATCAGATTATGGACATTTTAAGAAATCAGGATGTCACGGTATTCTCCTCCATCCATGACCTGAATCTGGCTGCGCTTTACTGTGACAGGATCATTTTTCTGTACCAGGGAAAGATTGTAGACTGCGGCACACCGGAAGAGGTGCTGACGAAAGAAAATATCCGGAAATATTTCGGCATCGAAGCACAGGTGACAAAAAATGAAGCCACCCGGAAGATGCAGATTTATTATCTGCCGGGGTGGGTGAAGGAAAAGGGCTGAGTTTGAAAAATAATAGTTGACGTGGGATATTCAAAGGGGTATATTATAATTAGTTTTGTACCATACAAAATTACATCATAAGTTCAAATAACGATTTATCGTAAACGCCGCGTGCGCGGCTCACAGTGTGTGAAAAAGTA
>ERZ838839.1790-NODE-1790-length-18970-cov-15.231086_pt1 | contig 18970 bp, 20 predicted proteins | sample MGYA00519909_ERZ838839 | MGnify/ENA primary metagenome ERZ838839 (study PRJEB31850, sample SAMEA3708843) | human gut metagenome | biome: human gut; feature: human-associated habitat; material: faeces | place: China | collected 2014 ... | reverse complement strand
GTAAAACCAAAGTGTCCGGGAGAGCATATTTCTGCACCAAATCCCTTGTAACAATCGTTTCGTAGACCTCTTTGATATAGTTTGTTCTGTCTTTTTCGGTTCTATAAGCATAGGAACCTGCTAAACCGCCCTTGATAGCGTACTCATCAAAGAGCTTATCTTTGTCACTAATATCATCATAATATTGGCAATATTCCTGGAAGCTGAAAGGAAACACATGAATTTCAATATAGCGTCCGGTAAACAGAGTTGCCAGATCTGCACTCAACAGGAAAGCATTAGAGCCTGTTACATAGATGTCGTATTTTCCCTTAGAGTACAGGCTGTTGATTGCCAGCTCAAACTTGGGACACATCTGAACCTCGTCTACAAACAGGTAGTTCGTTTTGCCTTCCTGATAATGTTCTTCCACATAGGCGTGTAAGGCATGGTATTCCTTGATTTCTTCATACGCCAAATCCATGAAGTCGATGAAGATAATATTGATGTTTTCAAAATTGCTTTTAAGATACGCAATATACGCCTGCATCAGTTTTGACTTACCAGATCGACGAATACCTGTAATGATCTTGATGTCAGGAGTACCCTTCAGTTCAATGATTCTATCGAGATATTTTGCTCTCGTGATTGTTTTCATATAGCCACCCACTTTCAAAAATTGAAGTTTTTTCATTTCTCGAAACTGCTTCGCTGTATTTATTATACTGTCTGCTAATAGTATATGCAAGATGTCGCTTTCAAAAACACAAAATTTTTTATTTTTTGAAATCGTAAACTATGTAAAGGCAACCCGAAGGCTGCCCCATGCATTAGCCCACAGTTATCATTGAACCATCGCTCCATGCGGGAACACCGCCCTTAATTTACTTGGACTTTCCACTCAGGTAACGGCTGTCTGGTCCTATATCAGTGACGAACCTTATAAAACCTATGAATGAAATTCTACAAAACTTGAATTCTCCTGCCTCACATTGCACTTCAATCACTATAAACAAAAAGCAGCAAATGAAAATCATCTCTAATCTCCATCTGCTGCTCTATTATAGCGTTTCCTGGGGGAATAGAACTCTCAACTGCCCCTTAGGAGTTCAAGTCCCCACAGAAAATCTATGACTAGTTAGATTAATATAAGTCAAGGAAAGACTTGGCTTAACAGTGATAAGAAACTAATTCAAACTTATTACTGTTAGCCGATGGATTCAGGTGTGCCAAAGCATTGCAGGGCTGGAAGTATTCAGCTTCGGCAAAAGATATGTAAAACAGAGAAGCGCCCGTATCAGCATTTATGCTGGCACGGGCGCAAATCATTTAAGGCATGCTTTACACCCCCGTTTCTTTCATTATATCAGAATATCAGAAACGGGGGGATTTTGTAGCTTTTTGACAGCTTTCCTTGAGTCTTACTTTGCAAGTACAACGGAAATTTTGATTTCCTTTTCCGTCTTGCTCAGGTCGAACGCGCCGCCGTCCGCGACGCTCACACGCAGCTCATACAGTGTGCCGTCAGAAAGCGTATCCACGGCGCTGCCTGCTTCATCCGTGATCGACCACAGTTCGTTGCTGACCTCCGCCAACATTCCGTCCGCACCGTAGGCATAGAGCTTCAGTCCAGCGGCATCCCCGGAAAGATTGTTCATCCGGAACGAGACCGTCGTGTTGTGGTGGACGTTTTCGACTGTCACGGTGTTGCGCCAGCTTGCGGCGAAATTTCTGTACCGATTGTTATTTTGTATACATAATCTCATCTGTATATGTTATAATTCAATATAATACTTCATGTCTAAAGAAAGGAGTTTACGAATGAAGAACTGGAAATTAGGTACTAAAATCACACTAGGCATTACCATCATCGTAATCATTTGCATGAGCCTGCTTTACCTTACTGCAAATAAGACAATGACTGGCATGATGCAGGAATCTGAGCTTAATGTTATGAAAAATACCCTGAATGCCCAAGCAAGTCTGCTCAACGAATACGTCGCACGTCAGGAATCCATCCTCACTGCTTTCAGTAAAACACCTTGTGTCCGCGACTTTTTAAAGAATGTCAATAATTCTGAGCAACAGGCAATCGTACAGAGCTATACAGCGGACTATTATAGCGGTCTTAACAACTGGGAAGGTATTTATGTCGGTGAATGGAATACGCACATCGTTGCTCATTCCAATTCAAAGGTAATCGGAATGACTACCCGTAAAGGTGATAGTTTAAAAGCCCTGCAGAATGCCATGACACAAAGAAACGGTCTGTATGATGCCGGTATTATTGTCTCCCCTTCCTCCGGTGAACTTATTTTATCCATGTACTGCCCTGTATTTGATACAGATGGAAAAACAATCCTTGGATATGTAGGCGGTGGACCTTTTGTAAAAGAGCTTGAAAAACAGTTATATAATTTAAAAAGCGAAAATGACACCCTCCGCTACTATATGGTCAATACCGAAACTAATATGTACATCTTTGCAGATGACAGCAGTTTGATTGCCACCGATATTCAGGATGATATGCTGTTAAACATTATTGATAAAATTAAATCCGGCGAAACCAGTGGTGATCTTAACTACAAAAAAGGTTCCGATTCTTTTGTGGCAAGCTATCAGTCTATCGCAGAACATGGCTGGGCAATGGTTTCTTATGACAGTGAAAAGAACATTTATGAGAACGTCCACAAAAATATGCGCATCTTAGGTCTGATATGTATCATCTTCGTTTTAATCATCAGTGTACTGGCATTTATCACAATTGCAATCAGTGTCAGACCTCTGTTATATGTCGAAGATGCAATTATCCAACTTAGCAATTTAAAACTTGAAAAGAGCAAACGTCTTACGCCTTGGATCAATACCAAGAGTGAAATTGGAAAAATTGCAACTGCAATGAATTCTTTATATGATGCACTCAGTGGCATCATTGCCACTTTATCTGACTGTTCAACATCACTTAGCAGCTCTGCGACCGCAATGCAATGTTCTTCAGAAACACTGCTTAGTTGTGTGGCAGACAACTCAAAATCCACGCAGACATTTGCAGAACATTCAGAAGATATTAACGCTACTGTAAACGATGTAGGACAGCAGATTTCCGAAATGACAACGGTTGTTTCTGATATCGAAGAACGTATCCGTCAGGGTAATGTCCACAGCAGCGAGTTACTTCAAAAAGTGGAAAAAATGCAGACCTTAGCTAATAATTCCATGATAAATACAAATACCCAGATTGCAGAAAATCAAAAAGCTATCGAAAATGCAATGGAAAAATTACAATCATTAATGCGAATTGATGAAATGGCATCTCAAATTTTAGACATTACAAGCCAGACAAACCTTCTGTCCTTAAATGCTTCTATTGAAGCTGCAAGAGTTGGAGATGCTGGAAAAGGATTTGCTGTAGTTGCAGGCGAAATCGGTAACCTCGCATCTAATTCATCCAAAACAGCCACAGATATTCAGGCTATCTGTAATGAAACTAAAAACAATATATCACATGTCAAAACTTGTTTCGATCAGATTATTTTCTTCCTGCAAAATGACGTCCAGACACAGTTTACAAAATTGGTTCAGGAAACCCAGGATTACTACCAATCCATTCAGGAAATTCAGGTTATTATATCCGAAATTGCAGAAGAGTCCGAAACCTTTGTCAACACAGTACAAAATATTCAAAACCAGATCCATGCTATTTCAGATGTTCCTGATTCCGACCATATCAGCAGTCAGGATATCTTAGAAAAGGCAAGACAAACAGAAGAAACGACACAGGAAATGTCCGTTATCGTAAATCATAACAAAGAAAATGCGTTGGAAATTAATAATATTGTAGAACGCTTTTCCTGAAAAAATAATTAATATCATATGCCAAAATAGATGTACATCCACCTATTCAAGTGATCGTACATCTATTTTTATGTGTCAATTTTTTTCCTGATTTGATTTATCAATGAAATCTTTTTACTTCTCACTCCATATTTTTCTGTATTTCATAAAATAGTAAATACTCATGATCATACTGAGTATCTCGCCTGTTGTGATCGACAGCCAGATGTCGTCTATTCCAAGCAGATTCGGCAATACCATAATGCATTGATTTTAGCAATTGTTTCTTCATCTGTTGCAAACATTTTCAAAAAATCTTTATATGACATAACATCGTCTATATTATGTTGCATTAACTGTTTATGAAAATCAACAAACTTATCCATGCCTTTGTTTTTAACACTCTGCAATAAACAGAAAATCCCATCCACCAAGTCTTTCTATCCTGTTATTATCTGCAAGTATGTCATAAGGATTTTTATTTTCTTTCCACGTATTCAGCCTGTCCTCTTTAATTTCTCCATAAAAGATTGATGACATCATAAACATCTGCCTCCGCTAATCTTCCAGTCCCCATATAACAGTCACAGTATCAGAGATATCTATATCATCAGGCTCGATGTCTATATCATCAGGCTCGATGTCCATATCATAGGAAGCAGACTCACATTCCTCCGGTTCACAGCACCGAAGCGACATTTCCTGCAATGGCCTTGATACAAAATCAATCTCTCCCCATGAATAATCAATAGTTATGATTTTTCCTAAATTTACTCCTGCTTCCTCGGTCAGTACAGATGCCTTTGCCTGAGAATTCTTTACTGTTGCAGCAAGAAGCTCATTCTTTGACTTATTCGATGCCGTCAATGACAACCTTCCGGAAATCATAGAATTCTACGGACACAACAGCCGCAAGATATCCTGCGACTACTATATTGATGACCGGATGCTGCTGCCAGAAAATGCAAAGGCATAGAACCTGTGATGGGTGCTATGCCTCCTTCGTTTTACGCTTTACTCGTTAACCGCACCACTTGCAATAAGTTTCTTGTAAAACGCAACTGCCGCTGCAAGATCCCTATCATCTGGATGTCCTTTAGCAACACCGCCAATCAGCTTAAATGGTCCAAATGTATCAAAGCCCTTGCACGAAAACCTTCCCACCAGATTATCATGCTTATCCTCTATAATGAATTCCATAGATTTAAAAGCCTCGCTTCCACCATATGTGCACATCAGAAAAACATTTTTATTCTCTATCAGATTGACAGATGCAAATTTGAGTACAGACTGATGAAATTTTCCATAATAAACTCCTGACGCAAATCCTATCAGGTCATAGCAAGATAATTCTTTTTCTGTTACCTGTATAGCATCTATCAGATCAACTTCATTTGTCTTGGCAATTTCATCAATAATTTTCTTTGTATTCCCATGATGCACTGATGCATAAATAATTGCTGTCTTCATATATTGTTAGTTCCATCCTTTCCATACATCTGGCTGATATCCCAGTGTTGACTGCTTTCCATTCCTTACTACCGGTGTTTTGATAACCTGGGGATTCTCCAGAACCTTCTCCAACTTGTCCTCATCAGCTATATATTTGATAAGTGCAAGCAGATCCTTGTCTTTGCCATCCCAGTTGATCATATTATCCAGACCACCATTAACCTGAGCGACAGAATTAAATTCGCCCTTACTCATACCTTTTTCTTTCATATCAATAAACTGATACTTGATGCCTCGCTCTTTAAAGAAGCGTTCTGCCTTTTTTGTATCATTACATTTCTTAGTTCCAAATATCTGTATATTCAAATCAGTTCTCCTTTGCTCTGGCAAGTTCTTTCTCAATCCATGTCATAATTACATCCACCAGGTAATCCTGCTGCACCTGGCTTAGTTCTCTTCCTGGCTGCATCTTATGCCACTTTCTGATACACTCCCGACAACATGTTGCGGTTGCATGCTGCGCAATAAATACCGGATGCCCCTTAGTCGGCGTCTGCTTTCCATCATTCGGGATAAATGCTGGTGCTTCACGCTTTGCAATAAAATCCTGCGCGTGCTGTCGTATCACATCCAAGCCTTTTTCATTAATATAATCAATATCCCTTTGCTTCAAATGAAAACTGCTCCTGAACTTCGATGCTTCGAGATGTTCAAAGAGCTGTTTGTACCATTCTTCCTTCGTCATCAGACTTCACTTCCATTATCCATTTACAATCGGAGAAATAACCGGTTTGCCATCTCTGTCTAAAAGCGGTGTCAATCCTCCTGAATATCCTGCTGCATGATAAAGATAATTTACTCCTGTTTCCTTATCTACCCAGATTTCTGTCACATTCATTGTTCCCTGTGAATATGTTTTTTCAAATCTTTCATTCTTTGCCATTGTTTTCTCCTTCTCTGTTCTGAATTGCCATGTGTATCATCTTTTCAAATGATTCGCTGAAATGTTCATCTTCTTCTGGTATCCGTTTCTTCGGTCCTTTTATATGATTCTTTCCAGATGACCTCCGGGCTTTCTTATTCAGATGCCGTTCCATAAGCATCCGGTCTATATTGTCATTTGTGTACCATTTCCCTGACTGATGGATTGCATAAGCTCCTTTTCCAAGTGCCATTGCCGCCACCCCATAATCCTGTGATACAACAATATCTCCCTTGTGACAAATGCTGATCAGCTTATAATCGACTGCATCAGCACCGGCTCCAACCACTATCACTTCACTGTAATTTGACTGTAGCACATGGTTCGTATCACAAAGCAGAGTCACCGGAATAGTATATTTTTCTGCAATCTTCTCAACAATGCGGACTACCGGACATGCATCTGCATCCACATAAATATGTAGCTTTCCAATTCGCTTTACCATTTCTTCCTGATACATTGCATATTCAATTTTACTCATACACACCGGTCCGATTGATGTCTCATATATCTGACGGTCTGTAATTTTCTTTGGCTCCTGTTCCATTAGTCAAATGCTCCTATATCACAATACCATTACAATGATCAATCTCATGCTGAATTATCTGTGCAGTCCAGCCGGAATACTTCCCATGCTGCGGTTTGAAATTCTGATTCAGATAATCAACCTCTATTTCTTCATATCTTTTGCAAGGCCTGACTCCTTCCAGAGAAAGACATCCTTCCTCCGTCTGAAATGCACCCAGTTTCTTTGTAATTACTGGATTGACCATAGCAAACTGAAATGATCCTGCTGCCACCACAATAATTGCTTTCTTAACACCAATCATATTCGCTGCCATCCCAACACATCTGTCAAGATTCGCGCGCAATGTATCAAGCAAATCATTGATTACCTGTTTATCTTCCTCTGTTGCCGGTTCTGATTTCTGTGCCAGAAACAGAGGATCTTTTACTATCTTTTTTACCATATCTGCTCCAAATCTTTCCTATTTCAATCATCAGAATTCCATTCTAATTCGGACTCCGGTTCTTCCATCATCAAATCAAAAATTGTTTCTTCAATGACTTTCACACACTCGTCTGTATTATGCAGAATATCCTTGCCCCAGAAACGTATCACTGTCCATCCCATATGAATTGCATGATAATGCCGGATTCAGAATCGATAATGAACTTACAACACCAAAGGAAATGGCTGGAATAATCAGACGTTCCAAAGGGTTATAAGAATTACGCAAAACATTATGCTTTTCACGAAAAATGTATAAAAGCCGCAAACGCAGTAACTGTCTGCATTTGCGGCGATTTTTAACCTGAAAAGTGTCAAAGATGGGATATTCAATCATTGCTGCTAAAACAAATGTTCCCTGGGGGAATCGAACCCCCAACTGCCCCTTAGGAGGGGGCCGTTATATCCATTTAACTAAAGGAACTTCTATACAGGTTCTATCAACCTACCAACTGATAAAACCTTAGGTATTATACCACATTTACATATACGTGGCAAACATATATTTCAATAATCTGCAAATAATCTGTTTAAAATGAACCTTAAAATTCATATTTAATTTTATATTTAATTTTATATATAATTTTACATTTAATTATATATTTTATCTGTTATCCCTTAAATGCGACACTTCCCTGCAGCCATACCTGACCCTTAAATCTTCTTCCAACCGCAGGTTCTCCAAGCAGATCTGCCTTATTTACAGCAACTGTCATGCTAAGATTATTACATTCAATAACCATAATATATACGGTTTCCTTCGTGTAGTGATTTATTTCCTCTTCAAGCTCTAATATTTCTCCTACAACCTGATATTGGTCACATTCAACACCACAAGGCATAAACGATGAATCAACTATTGAAAATACATCTTCTTTTAATATACGTTGTGACAACTCATTATATGTATCAATATCCTCAATTGTCAGATTCTCTATTGCTGTCTCATCACCCTTCTTAGCTGCCTGTATAAGTTTTTCCCTTTCATCCTGTTCCTTCTTCGCCTTTACTGGTTCTATTTTTCTGTGAGAAGGCAGGAGTATCATGCCACCTATAGAGAGTGCAGTCAGACTTACCTTTTTATTTTTAATAGGTATTCTATATACGGAACCTTTTCTATCAATATTATACTCTTTCTGCTTAAGCCCATTCTTATCAAATATAAATTCAAGATAATCCATAACATTCTGCAGATAAAATATAAGAGTAACTCCTGTTCTTGACTCATCACATACAACTGCAAACGACTCCTTATCAAGATGCCTTTCAATGGTTATCTCATCATTGTCACAGCTTGTTTTCCCAAGTATAAAAGGAAAATAATACTCATATATAAACTCATCACCCTTGAATCTTCCATATATATACAATCCTGTTGATTCACTTACTCTTACTATTACTGCTCCTCTGTTAAGCTTTGTATTTTTTATAACAAAACCCTTTTCTATACTGTCTAATATTCCTGCATGAATCATCTCTTCTTCAAAATCCGCATCAAGATACTGGAACCCTATAGCCCTTATATATAAATTCATAACTATCCTTCTATTTATAGATATATATCTTATTTTATTATAGTCCCATATGACATATTTATTATAGACCTATATCACATATTTATTATACACATATATCACATATTTTAACTATACAATCTTTAATAAAATCTACTCCGTATCTACTATAAACAATGTAAGATACTTCATAAGATCTTTCTCTACGTCATCCTTATATTGGGAACCATCTGCATGCTTAAGCATCTTTATAACTGGTCTGTCCGTAAACTTATGATTCTGTCTTACAACAACACCCATTTCACCTTCACTTGTTATAACATTTATTCCCACTGGATATACAGCAACTGATTCAAGCAATTTATCCGTTATTGTGGCATCATACTTAATACCCTGATTAGCCTTTATGTATTCTATTGCTTCATATATTTTAAGCTTTGTTGAACCAACTCCGCTTATCAAACTCTCAAAATCATCACATAAAGATACCAGTTTTACTTCTGTCTTTATTTTATCGCCCTTATGTTGGAATGGATAGCCCTTTCCATCTATTCTTTCATGATGAAGCAGAATAATCTCTTTTGCAATATCTGGTATCCATCCCTCATCCTGCAAAGAACTGTAGCCAAATATTGTATGTTTCTTATATTCCAGTGCATCCTTTACATTCATATATGTTTCATTGGTATTCATATATGGAACTTTAATATATCTAAGTCCTATATCATGAAGAATTGCACCTATAGATATATTTCTTACCTGCTTCTCACTCATCTTTAATCTTAATGCCATGATAGTTGATAAAGCACATACATTTATACAATGTGTGTACATATCAGTAGAAATATTTCTCATCTCAGTTATATTTGTAATAACCTCAGGCTCTTCTATGACTGATTCTATTATCTTTTCAGCCTGCTCACCTATAATCTTTAAATCACTATTATGTCTATATATATGCTTCTCAAGTACATCTTTTATTATAGTTCTTGAATTAATAGCAGTTTCTTCTACCTTATAAATGTGATTTTCTATATATTTATTATTATACTCAGTCTTTTTTTCATTTTTTACATCAGCACATTCACTATCGCTAACATCCTGACCTTCATTATAAACATCATCATAATCGTCTTCTGAGGATATAACTATATGATTATAATTTTCTTTATTTATTACTTCCTCAGGGTAATCCTTTATATAAAGAGACTTTATTCCCAGGCGTATTGCTCTGTTTATAAGCTCCGGCTTCAACTCAACATCTGCATGTATAAGTACCGTGCCACCATCTGTCACTATAGGAAGGGCTAATATCTCATTCCCCTTAAGACTTTTTACCTTAACCTTTTTCATACATACTCCATTTCCGCTTGCGAGCTACTTCCCATTTAAACAACTTAATAAACTCCACACTCAATATTCCCCTGCTTATATATATTTATAAAAATAACACAAATCTTTCTATATATCAAATACCGTGTCATTATTTAATAATGGCACGGTATTTTTTCTGTTATTTTATTATCCTGCTGCAAGGATTGCGTGAATTAAAAAGTAACGAAACAAACCTGATATCTCAGCCATTGCCAAATTCTACTTTTAACAATCACATTTTATCATGCATTTTCAATAATAATATTATACTTACTTGCTAAGCTCTGTCTTACCACCCATATATGGCTGAAGTACCTTAGGAATCTTTACACTTCCATCTGCCTGAAGATTGTTCTCTAAAAATGCTATTAACATTCTTGGAGGTGCCACACATGTGTTGTTAAGTGTATGTGCAAAGTACTTATTCTTATCCTTTCCCTGCACTCTTATCTTTAATCTTCTTGCCTGTGCATCTCCTAAGTTAGAACATGAACCAACCTCAAAGTACTTCTTCTGTCTTGGTGACCATGCTTCTACATCTATAGATCTTACCTTAAGATCAGCTAAATCCCCTGAACAACATTCAAGTGTTCTTACAGGAATATCAAGTGAACGGAAAAGATCCACTGTATTCTTCCAGAGTTTATCAAACCACATTCTGCTGTCTTCTGGCTTACATACAACTATCATTTCCTGCTTTTCAAACTGGTGGATTCTATATACGCCTCTTTCTTCTATACCATGTGCACCTTTTTCTTTTCTGAAACATGGTGAATAACTTGTAAGAGTCTTTGGAAGTTCTTCCTCTGGTGTTATTGTATCAATAAATTTACCAATCATAGAATGTTCACTTGTACCGATAAGATAAAGATCTTCTCCCTCAATCTTATACATCATTGCATCCATCTCATCAAAACTCATAACACCTGTAACCACATTACTTCTTATCATATAAGGAGGTATGCAATATGTGAAACCTCTATCTATCATGAAATCTCTTGCATAAGATATAACTGCTGAATGAAGTCTTGCTATATCTCCCATAAGATAATAGAAACCATTACCTGCAACCTTACCAGCTGCATCTAAATCAATACCATCAAACTTCTGCATAATCTCTGTATGATATGGAATCTCATAATCTGGAACAACTGGTTCACCAAACTTTTCAACTTCTACATTCTCACTATCATCTTTTCCTATAGGAACACATGGATCTATGATATTAGGAATAGTCATCATAATCTTAGTAACTTTTTCATTCAGTTCTGCTTCTTTAGCTTCAAGCTCTGCTAATCTGTCAGCACTTGCTGAAACCTGTGACTTAACATCCTCAGCTTCTTCTTTCTTACCCTGAGCCATAAGTGCACCAATCTGCTTAGAAAGCTTATTCTTATTAGCTCTTAATTCATCGGCTTCTGTCTGTGCAGCTCTTGCCTGTGCATCAAGCTCGATAACTTCATCAACTAAAGGTAACTTTCTATCCTGAAATTTATTCTTAATATTCTGCTTTACGATGTCTGGATTTTCTCTGACAAACTTTAAATCTAACATACTTTCCTCCATTATTTCGTATTCATAATTATACTTTACTAATTATGCACCTTTTTATACATAATTTCCAGTACTTTATTGCATACTTTTTAATATACTTTTTATTCTCACGTTTTATTTATTTTTATAGTTATTTTTGTATTTTCATTGTATTCTTTTTATTTTTTATTACTTACGTTTTGTGTTTTGCTTTATATCATTATCAAAGTTTTTTTATTTCTGATTAACATTATTCACTATATCATTTACTTCCTGGCTCAATTCTTCATCACCCATTCTTCCAGCTACTGCCTGCTTAAGTGCCTTTTCTTCTTCTCCACCAAGTTCTATAAATGATTCTCCGTTAATTATCTCCTTTACATATGCAAAACATCCATTATTACTGTGCATTACATTAACCAGATAACCATTGTTGTTATTATCGAGCATGCACAACGCAAAACTTAGTTTTCCACCCATCTCATGAAATGCATCATATTTGACAATTCCAATTTTCTGGAATGTATACTGCAGCTTTTCATATATATCCTTAATAGCAGCTGTGTTATCTTCATAAGTACTTTTAAGCAGTTTAACATCAGCTGTATAGTCTTTTATTATCTGCTCTATACTCTTTCCATCAGAGCCCTCCATCATTTTATTATATTTCTTTTTCATTGATGAAGACTTTGCTATAGCAACTATTGATAGAACAATAGCTATCACAAGCAATGCAATTATTCCTATTAATACATATAGCGTTTCAACGCTAAATAAGCCAAATACATCTAACATTTTTTCTCCTTCCTGTTTTTTATTGTTTTATTTTTTATTTATTTATAATGTATTTTATTCATAATAAGCAAGTGGGTAAATAAATAAGTAAATAAGTAAACAAATATACAAATATACGAATAATTAAATGAATTAATGAATATCAATATACTTTTTATTCACCTTTTTCACTTTTTATTCATTTATTTTCTTTAATAAATCATATATTCTTTCAAGTTCTGCCTGCGAATAGTAATCTATTTCTATTTTACCTTTATTATTGCTCTTATTTTTTATAATAACTTGTGTTCCCATTATATTTTTTAATTTCTGTTCAAGATCTCTATATACAAAATCATTTGCTGGAAGTTTTTTTTCTTTTTTTTCGGGTGCATCAAGTGTTTTCATTAATTTTTCCACTTCACGCACACTTAACTTTTCATCAAATATTTTTTGAGCTATCATATACTGTTTATCTTTATCTTCAATAGATATAATAGTTCTTGCATGACCACTACTGATTTTTCCTTCCATAACCATATCCTGGACACGTTCATCTAATTTTAAAAGTCGTAAGGAATTAGTTATAGCTGCTCTTGATTTAGATACTTTTTCTGCAACCTCATCCTGTTTTAATCTGTAGTCTTTGATAAGTCTCTGATAAGCCTTAGCTTCTTCTATAGGATTAAGATCTTCTCTTTGAATATTTTCAATAAGAGCTATTTCCATAACCTCCTGTGAAGAATAATCCTTTATTACAACAGGCACTTCTTTAACACCTGCAAGTTTTGCTGCTCTCCATCTTCTCTCACCAGCTATTATTTCATAATAATTATCTTTTTTCTGAACAAGCAGTGGTTGTAAAACTCCATACTGTTTAATAGATTCTGATAATTCTATCAAAGCATCTTCATCAAAAGCCTTTCTTGGCTGGTCTTTGTTAGGCTCAATAAGTGATAATTTTACTTTAGTTTCAGATGGAACTTTAACCTCTTTAACTACTTCCTTTACCACTTCTTTAACTACCACATTATCTTCTTTCTTTTCATTTTCATCATCAACATTAATAAGATTTGATATTCCTCTACCCAATCCACCTTTACTCTTTGTTTTTGAACCTGTTTTTGCTGGCATATTCATTCTCCTATCTTAATACATTTTAAATATTTTACATTTTTATTCTTGTCTTATATTTTCTTATCTCTGTCCATAACTTCCTGTGCTAGCAATCTATAACTTTCTGCACCAGTTGATTTTGTATCATACAGATTGATTGGCTTTCCATAACTTGGAGCTTCTGCTAATCTTATATTTCTAGGAATTATAGTCTTATATACATTTTGTTTGAGATTATCCTTAACATTTTCAACAACCTGAAGTGAAAGATTTGTTCTTGCATCAAACATTGTAAAAACAACACCTTCCATCTCTAGTTTCTTGTTCAGTTTCTTTTTTGCAAGATTAATTGTGTACATAAGCTGTGATAATCCTTCCAATGCATAATATTCGCATTGGATTGGAACAAGTACAGTATCAGCTGCTGTCATTGCATTAACAGTAAGCATACTTAAAGAAGGAGGGCAATCCATAATTATATAGTCGTATTTTTTTCTTACCTTTGAGATTTCGTCTTTCAACACGTACTCTCTTCTGTCTACGTCTATTAAATCTATCTCTGCACCAGCTAAATTCACATTTGATGGCAGTTCATCTAAATTATCATATACATTATGTATTATTGCATCTTCTATGCTGCATTCTCTTAAAATAACATCATATACTGTTTTATCAACATTATTCTTATCAATACCAACCCCGCTTGTAGCATTTCCCTGTGGATCAATATCAATTAGAAGTACTTTTTGACCAGCTTCGGCTAGACACGCCGACAAATTTATAGCTGTTGTTGTTTTACCTACTCCACCTTTTTGATTAGCTATTGCTATAATTCTCCCCATTTTCAACCTCTTTCCATTAAATAGTTAAAAGTTTTTTCTCTATTTTAATACAGACTTAATATAGAGAATTTTAATAACCACAATGTGATATATACGCTTAACAACGTTTCACGTGAAACATTGTATTATAAAAATATTAAAGATGTCGTGATTGAAAGCCCACGACTTTAATACCTTAGGATTATTTCATATTACGTACTCACACGTCTTCGCTATGCTTCGGTACATGCTAAATATGTACCACTGGCAAATTGCACCATACACAATATTCGCATAATGTGAGATTATCATCCCTCCTCTATATTCATATTGGGGCGGGTCTTAAGGTTTCATATCTACCTATAAATAAACTCTTGTAGGTTTATGCCTTTTAACCATGATATAATAATATGATGTCGGGGTCAAAAACCCACAACTTTGATACCTACGAATTGTTCCGTGCTACGCACTTCCACAATCCCCCCAATATTCACATATCGTGGGATTATCATCCAACTTTCATGTTCATATCGTAGGTGGGTCCCAAGGTCTAAACCTACCTATAAGCGAGCTCATGTGGGTTTGGACCTTTTAACTCTGGTATTATAATATATTATTTGTAAAATTTTCAGATATTAGAGGATTGAATAAATTGCGTAGCAATGCATCAATCCAAGTTCGTATAATTAAATATTATAACATTCAAATCAGAAAAACATATCTCAAAATTGTATATAACTTATTAGATAAACCATAACTATCTATATGTTTCACGTGAAACATTACATTATATTTTATAATACAAATACCAATTTTTCAAAAATTATTTCTGCTTATATAATAAAGCTTTTTTATTAAAATTGCACCTAACTCAATATTATAAGTAGAATTAAAATCATAAATGTGATTTTTTATTAAAAATCAGACTGTATAAAAATAGAAAATGTGTAAAGATACATCAGTTAATATTTATCAATAATATTTGTTGAACCATTTTTTGCATTATGTATAATAACTGTATTAAGGTTATTTCATTAATATATGTTTAAATCATTTAAATGTAATCTATCTATTTATCCACTATAATAGTCTAATACTAAACTATATTTTTTTCAATATTTATTGAGCGTTTTTCATATATTTTATTAATTTCAGTCCGCAATATGCAGCCATTGCAGACTATTTTATTGAATATTATAATGTAAATGTCAAAAGTATAAATTTCGTTTGTGTTCGCACAAATAAGCGATTTACACTTATTTACACGTCGAACACTGAAAACAGAATAAAACGGTGTAAATACGCCATTTTATGTAAGTTTGAGGCGTTCGAGAATTGCATGAATCGCATAGCAATAAAGCAATCTGGTTACATCAGTAAGTGGCAAAATTCACTTTTGACACTCACATCATATTATAATCACTATTTTTATAATTGATATTTTTACTATCATCAATATAATTATTACACTCAAATTATATTGAACACAAAAGAAAAGAAAACGGCTGCAAAGCAGACATTTATTTTTCTTGTGCCATTAACGAATGAATTGTCATGCAACGCATGACATAATAGCTCGAATGTGCAGATACATGAGTAAAGAACGAATGAAGCATAACATATTATATAATAGTAAATTATCTAATAACAAAAGTGAAATAAATCATAATTTTATAGTTTCATGGTGTGATAGCTTATATTGCCATTAGTTTAAGGTATGTGATATACAGTAAAGCATTATTAAATCAAAGTGAAATAAAATAATAAAACATTTATAATTGAACTATTTCATTTCACTTTCATTCTAGCTTTACCTTGAAAACAAAAAGTCGTAAAGCATGCCATTTATGAAAGTTTAAGATATTAGAGAATTGCGTAAATTATGCAACAATGACAATATATAAATCCAATCGCATCAGTTAGTAACAATTCTTAGCTATGATATTAATTATGTTTCACGTGAAACATAATTAATTATAATATTTTATATAATTTATAAATATATATAAATTTCAAAATTTTACAGAATACATGTATTCAAAATATAGTGATACATATTAAATTCGTATAATTTATAAACAATCAACTTGTCACATAAATATTAGTGTATTTTCAAAGATTATTAAACTAAGTACAAATGTATATTTTGACACCAAATAATATTCTTAAATATTTTTACTAAAGCATTTTTTAATTTTAATTCCTATAATATGTTTCACGTGAAACAAAAAGACTGATATAATAAATATAAAATTTATCATATCAGTCTAAAAACATTTTTTATTAAATCAAAGCATTATTCAGCAAACATTTTCAATTTAATTCTATTTATTATTTATTAAACGCTTTCAATTTATTTCAACTTAATTATATCATTTTTTATAGCAAACACCGCAGCCTGTGTTCTATCTGAAACATCAATTTTCTTAAATATGTTAGAGATATGATTCTTAACTGTACGTTCACTTATATTTAAAACCGAAGCTATTTCTTTGTTTGACGAACCTGCAGCTATCATCCTTAACACTTCTATTTCCCTTCTTGTAAGCTCATTGGTTCTGTCTTTCATAACATCTCTTTCTGCAAGTCTAACATTTAGTAAAGGAACAAGGCTTGGTTCTATATATGTTTCACCCTTATATACTGTCATTATAGCTTTTTTTAAAGTATCAAAATCTGAATCCTTTAATATATATCCATCGCAGCCCTTATCCAGAGCTTTTATTAAATAATCTATTTCATTATGAATTGTAAGTATTATTACCTTACACTTCATCTTCTGGCTTTTTATAATATCAAGTACTTGAAGTCCATCAAGATTAGGCATATTTATATCAAGAAGAATAATATCAGGCTGTGTTTTATTGGCATAATTAAGGCATTCATATCCATCATCAGCCTCACTAACAACATTTATATTATCATCCATTTCCAACAATTGTTTCAGTCCTTCTCTGACCATTCTATGATCATCTGCTAACAATATATTAACAGGCATATTATAACCGTCCCTTCTAATGATTAATAAAAGTTTTCCGCACATTCCAACATTACGCTTATATGAGCAGTATAATGTTGTCCACAGTTTTAACTCCTATCATCATAATCTATTTTAATAATGTACAAAATAACAAGTTATACACAGATACAACGTTCTTAATTTCAAGTCTATATCAATATATTGGGATTTTAATTTTAAACTCTGCTCTGTCTCTATCATATTCAATGCTTCCTTTAAGAAGTACTATTCTTTCATTTAACATTCTTATTCCGTATCCACTATTATTATTTTTAACCTTGCCTATTGAATTATAATCAAAACCACAGCCATCATCACGATAATCTATATATATATATTGCTCATCCGTGGATATATCTATGTATATATTAGAACAATCAGCATACTTATATGAATTACTAGATAGTTCATTTATAATTCTAAGACTCGATATGCTTGCGATCTGTGATATATCATCACTACAATCAATAGTTGTATGGATCATTATATTCTTATAGCTATCGTCTAATTTATCTATAAGATTAAGAAGTGCTTCATTAAAGCCTAGATCATCAAGTTCCATTGGTCTTAACTGATATATAATATTCCTAAGATCTTTAACGCTATCCTTTATTAATAACTTTGCATTATTTATTTCTATTTTAGCACGATTTACATCTTTATCTACTATCTGATTGATAAATTCTTCCTTATGTATAAGTGCAGTAAGATTCTGAACTACTGTATCATGAATATCTCTTGATATACGCTGTCTGTCTTCTTCTAATATCCACAATATCTCTGCATCAGATTCATTTAATTCACTTTCTGATTTATTATTATACACATTTTCACTATCTTCATCCAACGAATTGTTAATAACTTCTCTCATTTCATTTATTTTGTTAATAACTTCATCAAGATCAGATATTTTTTTCTTTTTTAAATTTTCAAGCGACTCTTTTTTATTACAAAGGTTTTTATATTCTTTTTCTATGTATTTATCACAATTAGTTGATGTGAATAAATCCTGTGTTTTATCGCCTGAATTTAATACTTCATTCATCTTATTGCATATGGATTTAAGTTTCAACTCTATTGAATTGATTTCATATTTATATTCATCAACATTTTTTTCAAGTTTTTTTATCTGATTAATTATATAATTAACAGCTTTATCAGACTGAATATCTTTCATAATATTTACTTCCTTTTTATTCCATATACAACGTATTCATATTTAATAAAATTTTAACCCATTTGTTAATAAAAATAAAGCATTTTTTATCATGTTTTGACTACACATATATTAACCTCGCATATTTTGTCTGATAAAAGCTATTCTATAAAATTCAGTTGTAGCTAATAATGCAATTATTTTTATATACTAAACTTATATAATGATGTGAGTGGCATAAATAAATTTTACAACTAACTTAATAGCTCTCTTAATATTACATTTTATAAAGATACTCTTAATAATAGCTTTTATAAAGATTGCCACTTTTTATCTTATAGACTATAATATTATGATATAATGAGCGCAAGAGAAAAGGAAGCGGCTGCGAAGCAGACATTTAC
>ERZ838839.1776-NODE-1776-length-19030-cov-3.378340_pt1 | contig 19030 bp, 26 predicted proteins | sample MGYA00519909_ERZ838839 | MGnify/ENA primary metagenome ERZ838839 (study PRJEB31850, sample SAMEA3708843) | human gut metagenome | biome: human gut; feature: human-associated habitat; material: faeces | place: China | collected 2014 ... | reverse complement strand
AATCGCCAACCAGATGAACCTCCCTGGCATGGGGCGCCCACACCGCAAAGTAGATGCCCTCTTTCCCTTTATAGGTCTTGGGATGGGCGCCCAGCTTCTGATAGATATCATAGTGGGTGCCGGCTCCGAACAGATAGCAGTCCAGATCAGATATGAAACCTGTGGCAGAAGCCTTTTTCTTTGAAGATGCTGCAGTGCGTTTTTTAGCTACCATATCAGTTCTCTCCCTTGAGTTTCAGGACAGCTCCCCAGTTGCCCTTTAGTTTTATGTGGACCTTCCCGTCCGAAATGGGGAGGCGGTCTGCGGGTTCCAGAAGATTGACTGCCTCGCCGGCCTGAAGCGGAACAGGGATGGCCAGTTCGGCTGGCTCATCGTCATTGTTTACCGCGGTGATGATGACAGAGTCCTCACCGTGCCTGGCAAATGCATACTGGCGGTTGGTCAGCAGCAGTTCCTGGTAACGGCCCGTGTGAAGCGGCTCCTGCTGGCTGTGAATCTGTCCCAGCTGTGCAATCAGGTCTGTAAGTTCGCAGTGAAGTTCACCTTCCTGCTCTATGGAGATGGCGGGACGCAGCGCTTCATCGCTGGTGTTGGTACGTTTTCCCTCTATGCCCCATTCACCGCCGTAATAGATGGATGGAATTCCGGGCAGTGTGAAGAGGCAGATGTATATGGGGAACAGGTGCTCCCTGAGCTTAAGCTTTGTGGCAATCCTGTCCTCGTCATGATTGTCCACAAAGGTGTAAAGCTGGCGTCCGATGGCCTCCAGCCGTCTTACGTTGTGGGCAATCTCAAAGAAGTTGTGGTCATTGAGCCCGGAGTACAGGCTCTTATGTAATTCGTAGTTGGTAACGGAATGCAGCATGCCATCGTTCACCCATCGGCCGTATTCCCCGTGGATCACCTCGCCCATGAGCCAGAAATCCGGCTTCATGGAAGCGGTCTGGGTGCGCATCTCCTGCATGAATCCGAAATCCATGACATTGGCGCAGTCTAAACGGATGCCGTCAATGTCAAATTCGGAAATCCAGAAGCGGATGACATCGAACAGATACTGCTTTACCTCCGGATTCTGCAGATTCAGACAGGGCAGCTCGAAATGTCCCTGCCATGCTTCATAGCCGAAACCATCGTTGTAAGGGCTGTTCCAGCCAAAGTTCACGCCCTTGTACCAGCCGCAGTAGCGGGAACCTTCTCGGTTCTTCTGAATATCCCGGAATGCGAAAAACTCGCGGCCGGTGTGGTTAAATACTCCGTCTACGACTACCCTGATGCCTGCCTCATGGCAGAGTCTCGTGAAATGGCGGAAGCCTTCGTTTGTGCCAAGCCTGCGGTCTGCAAGCCTGTAATCCCGGGTGTCGTAGCCATGGGAGGAGGACTCAAAGAGCGGTCCGATGTAAAGGGCGGTGCAGCCTGTGGCTTCCATGTGGGCAACCCATTGGTTCAGTTCCGGAAAGCGGTCGGCTGCGGCGTCTTCGGTGTTGACGAATGGCGCCCCCAGCATACCCAGTGGGTAAATGTGATAAAAAACTGCTTTGTCATACCATGATGCCATAAATATCAAGTCCTCCTGATTACATAGTTTCGTTTTTTAAAAATCCAGCCGTTCCAGAAGCTTGAAGCGCCGGAGCAGAAACTGATAGCGGAGCCAGACTGCATTCAGCTCGTAGATACAGCAGTCGATCAGTGGTGGCTCTGTCACCTGATCGAACTGGTTTAACAGGGATTCCATTTTTTGCTGGGTCTGATGGATTTCTGCCTTCAGTTTCAGGTTTTCCCCGGCTGATGCCTGGTGGCGGCCAGGGAAGAATGGTCTGTTGTTTTTCATAGCTTTACACTCCTTTTGGAATGTAGTATCTGGAATACATGGAAAAAATATACGCGTTTATTACGGTTTCTGGCTGAAGATTTCTTCGACCAGGTAGCCAAGTTTCATCAGCTGCCTTGTGCAGTCCATAAAGGTGAGACGGTAGTAATTGGAAGTACCGGACTGGGTAACTTCTACCAGTCCGCAGCTTTTCATGATCTTTAAATGATGTGAGATAGCCGGTCTGGACAGATTGGTCTGCCGGGTGATCTCGTTGACGTTCAGCCCTTCCGTGTGACCGTTCTGGGAGGCAATGCACAATGCTTCGATGATGTTTAAGCGGACCTCATCTCCGAGGGCGATAAACAGCGGCATACAGCTGTGAAACAGTTCCTGTAGTTCTTTGGAGTCCGCCATACAAACCTCCTTTGGTTTAAAAAATTGAACTAAGTTCATTCTATCACGACAGATTGTTCACGTCAACCAAAATAAATGGATCAAAAACAAAGTTTTTCGTCAAAATGTCCTAATATGCGCAAAAAAATACCGCCTGGTCTTTGGCCAGACGGTGTGGAACGCAGAGCGGCAGTTACTCATCGAAGTCGGTTTCAAATATACCTTCCGGGGTGCGCATGGTGAGGATACCCAGATTAAATGCTTCGTCGGAAATGGTGATGTGATATTCAAATACCACATCCTCTTCAAATTTGGAGAGAACAACATAATCTCCGTTTTCTTTTCCTTCGATCTGATCGCAGATGTCGTTGTAGACGGCTTCACCGGAGATTTCACGCGGGTATCCGGATGCTTTGATCTTTGCTTCAATGGCTTCATATAATTCATTCATGGTGATGGTACTCCTTTTCTTGATTCCGATAGCTTCAGTATAACATCTTCACAGGATGATGTCCAATTATTTGGAGAGAGCAGGTGCCGGCTTAGAAGCCGGATCATACAGTCGAACTTTGTCGTTTTATGCAGGATGTGTATATTGACGGAAATCCTGATCTCCGGTATGATAAGTCCACAATCAACGCATCGGTCTGATGCGAAGTCTGGCAGCGCCGCTTAAGCTATGGCAGCGCCTGCCGGATATCAATGTATGATCTCAGCCGTTTCGGCAGAATTTTCATGATGGATTTTACAGCAGGCAGCAGCCTGGTATTTGAGACAGGTATGTGCCGGAAAAGGTGGTGGTATCTCGTAGAATATGGGACAGAACATCTGATATTATGCGCAGGTGTAATGGTGTGTGCGTGGACGGATCTGAAATATGGAAAGGTAAGGAATTACTGGCTTTGGCTGCTGACTGTTGCCGGTGTGCTGCATAGAGGCTCTGCATTTTTTTTCGGTGCAGTATTATTTCTGGCAGCAGGAATGTGCCTGTTCCGTTTTCGTGTTATGGGCGCAGGGGATGGTAAGCTGATGGCTGTGATTGGCGGTTATCTTGGTCCTTTGCCGGGATTTTACGCGATAGCGCTGGGGTTTTTGACAGGAGCCGTATGGAGCCTGTGGAGAATGAAACGCTACGATGTGGCAGCAGAGCGGTTTAATTATATGAAACGCTATGTAGAAATGGTGACTGCCAGCCGGAACATTCAGCCATATGATTCCCTGGATCAGCCGCAGGCGGTTCATCATATCCCGTTTGCAGTTTGCCTGGCGGCCGGTGTGCTGGGGTATTTGTTCCTTTCCTGGTGTGGTTTTGGGGTAACTGTTCAGTAGGTCTGCGCACTTGTTTGCGCTGACCGTGAGAACACATGGGAATGATGAAAAGGGGGAAGATGATGAAAAAGATTATGGCAGTCTACGATGCAGACTCCCGGTATGCAGACCGTCTGGCAGAGTTCGTGAATCAGAGAAGTCAGGTTCCGTTCCAGGTGGTCGCTTTTACCAGTCTGGAAAAACTAAAAGAGTTTGCAGCGCGCGAGAAAATTGATCTGCTGCTGGCTGGCAGCGGAGTAGAGAAGGAGCAGCTTGACGGGATCCCGGCAGCGCAGGTTGTGTGGCTTAGTGAGAATGGGGTGGCTGAAGAGGGCGAGGCCGTGGTTTATAAATATCAGGCATCGGACGATCTTCTGAGGGAAGTAATGTCCTGGTATCGGCCACAGGAGATTCCGGTACTCATGACAGCCGCAGGCAGACGCAGCAGGATCACAGGAGTATATTCACCAATCGGACGGTGCGGAAAAACCAGTTTTGCGCTGACGCTGGGGCAGGTACTGGCCCGGGAGGAAAAGGTGCTTTATATCACACTGGAAGAATTTTCCGGTCTTTCTGCATTGACAGGGACCGTGTATACAGGCGGTCTTTCCGATCTGCTTTATTATTATACCCAGCGCGAGTACAGTTCAGTACGTCTGGGAAGTGTTACCTACAACTGGGGGGAGCTGGACTATATTCCTCCGGTGACTTATGCAGAGGATAAGAATGGAATCCGCCAGGAGGTGTTTTCCGGACTAGTGCAGCGGATCGCAGCGGATGGAACTTACGAAGAGCTGATCCTGGATGTGGGAGGATTTTGTGGAGGTTCAGAAGAACTTCTTGGCATCTGTGATGTGGTCTATGTACCGGTAAAAGATGATGTAGTATCTACGGCAAAGCTGGAAGAATGGAAAACATATCTGAACCGGTCAGGACGCAGCACAGTCTGGGAAAAGCTGCGGTTTTTAAAGCTCCCGGAACCGGGGCCGCTTCCAGCCAGGGAAAGCTATCTGGAACAGCTTTTATGAATTTGAAATCCGCAGTAATTTGGCTTATGGCAGCTGCGAAGGAATCTATCTGGATTTATGGATAGAGTACTATGAGGAAGAGAAACGACAGCGGAAAGAACTGGGAACATTTAAAACCTTGCAGACCGACCGAGCTGCAATGCGGAGAATGGCGCAGTTGTTAGCGGATTTTATTGTGGAAGAGCGAAAATACATAAATCAGCATTTGGACGATTTTACATGGACGGGTGTTTCGGTATATGCAGAGGAAAGGGAAGGGGAAAAATCCGCAGCCGGATATGAGTGTGCGAACATGGAACGGGCATTTTTGAGAAAAGAAGAACTGATAAAACGGTTTCCGTGTGTGATTGTCAGGGATAATGCAACCAGACAGGAAACGGTTTACAAAAGGAGCGTGGCAGTATGAAAGTGAATCTGTATCAGATGTTTGTGAATGATAAACGTCTTCCGTACTTAGAAACAGTACGGGAGACGGATTGCGAGGACTATAAAACATATAGTAGTCCGGCGAAAATTGCGGAATTGTTAAAAGCGGTTTTTGGTGTAGACCGCCTTGCGGAAGAATATGTTTGGCTGCTTTGTTTTGATGTGAAATTTCAGTGTGTAGGAATGTTTGAAGTCAGCCATGGCGGGGCAGCACAGTCGATTGTGGAAGTTGCGCAAGTTTTAAAGCGTGCCTTACTTTGTGGAGCAGATCAGATGATACTAGGGCATAATCATCCGAGCGGGATTGCGGAACCAAGTAAAGAGGATTATCTCATAACAAAGCGGCTTCATGAAGCAGGACAGTTGCTAGAATTACCGTTGTGCGATCACGTCATTGTTGGAGGAGCAAATCGGAATGACTATTTTTCATTTCGGGAATCGGGAGTATTAAAAGAATAAGGGAGAAACCAGAGTGGCCCGTGGGCCGCTCTGGAGGGTGGGAAAGGTAATTATTTTATTTCTGCGAAATAAAATATGCTCCGCATGGATGAACACGGGCCGGGAGGCCCGGTATCGAAAATCCGCAAGCGGATTTGGGGCGGCTCTTTGCATGTAAATTGGAATAGCGGTGGCGAAATTTATTTTGTAAGTGTGTTTCGTGTTGTCCCGTATTTTTACAACAGCATGAGCGGTTACAAGTTCACAAAAATTGTATAGGATCATACGGGCATTGATTTCCTGGAGAATTCCTTCTACCTTACTGCTGTGCCAGTTGATGATACCGATTGTGTATTTTAATTCCCGAAAACTTGTTTCCTCGTTCCATCTCATGTGATAAAGCTTCTTGATCTCATCTAAAGAGAACTCTTCTTCTGGAAGATTTGTTGCAATATAGATATAGGTTCCATTATCAAGAAGAATACGAACAATTCGAAATTCTATGTCATAACAAGTGCAGTTTTCATTGAGAAAATCAAAATCAGTAGCTGGTTGGATAATGGTATATATGTCTGGATTCCCAAGGGTTTCCTTTGTATGCCGCCTGGTAAGTGTGGTTCTTATGTAAGTATCAAATTCACCGTTAGGAAGATCATAAGCGGAAAGGATGCCGTTACTGTTGATGTCCTTCATGCGGATAACGAATTTCATATCTTTTTGAATCAGATGAGCAAACACATTGAAACTTTCATGCCCACGGTCTGCCATCAGAATAGCAGGTACAGAATCGGAGTAACGGTCAATCATGGTATGGTAGTGTAAATTAATTTGTGTCTTTGGTAAAAAATGACTCCATTTTGGTAAGAATTACGGTATGTAAATTTTTATCGAAAAGGAGCATTTTTTATGGCACTTGCAAAGGAACAAATTCGACAGATTATCTCTCAAAATGACATTTTCAGCGTTACGGATGTCTACTCCCTGCTCAAAGACAGTTTTAAAGATATTCTGCAGGAACTGATGGAAGCAGAGATGGATGCAACTCTTGGCTACGAAAAGAATCAGAAGAGCAATCTACGTAGATTTTAAGGAGACAGTAGCTCCCAACGCTCATATCACAGCAACGGACCTTGACCGTGCAACTGCTGGAAAGATTCAGAAAGGCGATATTGTTATTCTTGATTCCTCTTACAAAATTGCTCCATTTACCCCAGCTACCAACACAGAAGTTGACAAGCGTCTTTTTGTTGGACAGAAGAGTGCAGAGTGGTTCCGTGACCACAAGGTTAAATGTGTAGGCTTCGGCGATGGTGTTTCTATCGAGAACTGCCTTGAGGATGTTAAGCCATTCCATGATATCCTGATGGCTGAGAACATCGTATCCCTGGAGGTTTTAAAGAACCTGGAGCAGCTTAAGAGCGATGTATTCTTTATGAGCTATTCTCCACTTCCAATCCACGGACTGGATTCCTGCCCGGTAAGAGCATACGCAATCGAGGGACTTGAGGAATTTTCTAAGTAATAGAGGTAAAACAATATGAAAATTGCTGTAATCGGCGCAGGAGCAATGGGCTCTATTTACGGAGGCCATCTCTCCCTTCATAATGAAGTGTGTTTCGTAGATACAAACGAAAAAATCGTTGCTCAGATTAACGAGGCCGGTCTTAAGATTGATGAAAATGGGACCACCAACGTGTATCACCCAAGGGCCCTGACAGATACCTCGGCAGATCTGATTATCCTTTTTTTAAAGTCCATTTTCTCCAAAGCTGCACTGGCAGGCAACAGGAACCTGATTGGACCTGACACAAGGCTTCTGACTCTTCAGAATGGCGCAGGACATGAGGACCTCTTAAAGGAATTTGCTCCTGAGGATCATATTATTATTGGAACTACAGAGGACAATGGTGCTGTTCTGGAACCTGGCCATGTGAGAAGAGGCGGAGAAGGCAGAACCAATGTAGGCATGCTTACAGAGGATAAGGAAGGTTTCCTTGAAAAGCTGAAAGCGGCTTTTGACTGCTGCGGTTTTCAGGTGATGATTCATGAGAATATCCAGTAGCTGATTTGGAACAAGCTGTTCACCAATGTTTCCTTAAGCGCAGTGACCGGCATCCTTCAAGTGGATATGGGTTACATTGCAGCCAACGAATATGCATGGAATCTGACAAAACAGCTGATTCATGAGGCTATCCTTACAGCCAGAGCTGCAGGGCTTACCTTTGATGAGGATGAGATTACCGAGAAGGTACGTCAGACCTCCATTAACAACCCTCTGGGCTGTACCTCCATCCGCGCAGACCTGCGTGATGGAAGAAGGACTGAGGTTAACACCATCAGCGGCGCTGTTGTAAGCGCAGCGAAAAAGCTGGGAGTAGAGGTGCCAAGTCATGAGTTTGTAGTGAATATGGTACATGCTATGGAAAGCAGAAAGTAAACAGGTTTGTAATAGAAAAAACTGCTGCATTTGCGATTAAAAAAATCGTGAGTGCGGCAGTTTTTTTTATTGTGGCACGTCTTGCAGGGGGCCAGTTCTATTTTGACTATTATTCAACTTCAACTAAAACTTCGATTTCGCAGGCAATGCCTCCGGGGAGAGAATTACTTCCTATTGCAGTGCGCGCTGGACAGCCAATTTCATTGCCAAATAACTCAACTAGAAGGTTGGAGCCACTGTTTACGACCTGAGGCTGATATTCGAAGTCATCGGTGCTGTTTACGAAGGCAAGAACCTTAACGAAGCGCTTGATTTTGTTTAGATCACCAATCTTTGATTCAATGTTGGCTAGCAGGTTTAGCATGCAGTTATATGCTGCCTTCTGTCCTTCTTCCAGAGTCAGATCGCGCCCAAGCTTTCCTATCACCGTGTTTCCATTTCCAAGATCAGGACCGCAGCCAGAGCAGTACAGAAGATTTGCTCCAAATTCTTGTACTGGAGTATAAACACCTCCTTTTGGGGGTGGTGCGGGAAGAGTGATACCCTTTTCTACGAGTTTGTCATATACGTTTGTCATGATGAAATCCTTTCTGCTATTTATTTAAGTGTCATGTACTATTTATAACACAAAATGTTGAACATAGCAAGTGGCAATAGAACAAAATTTAAACAAAAAGTAGCAAATATTTTAAAAATCAAAAATAGTATTGACAATATGTTGATGTTTTGCTAGAATGGAGTTAAACAAAACGTTGAATATGTCAACAAAATGACATGGCACCGGGGAAACTTTTCAACAAAATGTAATAAAAAATTGGGAGGGAAATGTATGGGGAAGCATAAATATAGGGCTGATGAGCTGCTAAGTGAATTGATTGCCTTTGATACAACCAATTTACCTGGTAATGAGTTGCCGTGTGCACAGTATTTGGAGAAAACGTTGAGAGAAGCCGGATTTCACACTCAAATACAGATTTTGCCTTCAAATCCAAATCGCGCGAATGTTGTGGCTTCAATTGGAAATTCTGGGGGAAAAACGCTGATTTACAATGGACATATTGATGTGGTGCCAGCCGGAGAAGGGTGGAGTACCGAGCCTTTTACAGCAGTTAAGAAAGATGGAAGAATTTACGGGCGCGGGGCCTGCGACATGAAAGGCGGCGTAGCGGCGATGTCCTGCGCTGGTATGAATTTGATTGAGGAAGGGTTTTCTTTTGAGAAAGGACAGTTGATACTCGTATTTGTCTGTGACGAAGAGCTTCATGATATGGGAATAAAGCATTGGATAGATTCACCTGAGTTTGTAAAAGCGGATTATGCGGTTATCAGTGAGCCAAGTTCTTTGGAATTTTGTGTCGCCCATAGAGGGGTGGTACGTTACAATTTGTATATTAAAGGAATAAGCTGTCATGCAGGGGTACCATATAAAGGAATCAATGCGCTGATGAATGCTGGACATGCTATTTTAGGATTAGAGAAACTATCCAAAGAGATTTCCACGAGAACACATGAAATTTTACCGGCCCCCACATTGACGCCGACAGTTATAACGGGAGGGGAAAAGGATAATATCGTTCCGAATCTGATAACAATACAGATTGATAGGAGGATGCTTCCAGATGAGACCGTGGAATCCTGTATGGGGGAGATAGCCAAAACAATGGATGAAATTAAAAAGGAAATCTCTGGATTTGATTACGAAATAACACCCTATGTATCTGTAAATGCTGGATATGTGCCGCTTGACAGCGAGCTGGTCAAAACATGCAACCGGGTTTATGAAAGACTGTTTAATAAAAAAGCTGTTAACCGTGATTTTACAGGTTGCAATGACCAGAATTATATGGTCAATGCAGGTATTCCAACGCTGGTATTTGGACCGGGGAGCCTGGAACAGGCCCATACAGTGAATGAATATGTTTCAGAAGAAGAACTGTCTGCAAGCGTTGAATATTTTATGGAACTTGCAAAAGAAATTTTATAGGAGGATAATGGTATGCAAAAAAATGAACAAGAAACCAAGAAAAGTGTTTCAAACTCAAAGTGGTTGTCTAAGATAGAAGCAGCGGGCAATAAGCTTCCTGATCCGGCAGTTCTTTTTATCTGTATGGGAATTTTAATTTTGATTTTGTCAGCTATGGGAAATGCTTTGGGATGGAAAGTAGAAAATCCATCTACAGGTGAGATTGTAGAAGTGACCAGTCTACTGACCGGTGAGGGTATACGTCAGATAGTCAACAGCATGCTGACAAATTTGGCAGGATTTGGACCTCTTCCATCGGTTATTCTTGTTATGATGGGATTGGGTGTTGCAGAAGGAACGGGTATGCTGAAAGCACTTCTGACTAAGAGTATCAGCAAAATTCCTCAGAGTATGGTAACGATTGTCCTTATTTTTATTGCAATTAGTTCTAATGTTGCGTCAGATTCGGGTTTTATAGTATTGCCTCCGTTGGCAGCGTTGATTTTTTTGTCTATGAATAAACATCCTTTTATCGGAATTGCAGCTACATACGGAGCAGTTGCGGCAGGCTTTAATGCATGTATTTTTCTGTGTACAGGAGATGTTTTGGTTGCTGGTATGACAGAAACAGCAGCTAGGATTATAGATCCTAACTTTACGGTAAATCCTGCAGTTAATTATTATTTTATGGCTTTTTCTTGTATACCATTGGCCCTTGCAGGCGCGTGGGTTACTAAAAAATTTGTGGAGCCCCGCTATCAGGACTTAAGTGGAGTGGAAGCAGCTGATGAGAGATTGACAGAGCTTTCTCCAATTGAAATTAAGGGATTAAAAAATGCGGGTATTGCATTGCTGGTGGTTGCAGCTATTATTGGTATCGGAATTCTTCCGGGAGGCGTTTTAAGAGATGCTGAAACAGGATCGTTGATTCCATCTCCCTTTATCAATGGTATGGTATTTTTTATGACTGTAATTTTTCTTGTCCCGGGTATTGTATATGGCAAGACAGTAGGCGTTATTAAGAAAGATAGTGATGTGGTTAAAATGGCAGCCAGTGGTGTGGCAAGCATTTCTGGATTTTTGGTACTCGCTTTTGTGGCATCACAGTTTATTGCATGGTTTGGATGGAGCAAGCTTGGTATTTTTGTGGCTATTAGCGGAGCTGAATGGTTAAAAGGAATTGGCCTTTCAGGAATACCGCTGGCTATTGGCGTGGTTTTTTTGTGTTGTATTGTCAATATATTTATTGGAAGTCAGACGGCAAAATGGGCATTAGTGTCCAGCATATTTGTTCCTATGCTAATGCTTCTTGATTTTAATCCTGCATTTACACAAGTACTTTATCGAATTGGTGATTCCGTGACAAATCCAATCAGCCCTCTATTTACATATTTTCCTCTTATGGTAGGATTTTTAAGAAAATATGATAAAAAGGCAGGTATGGGTACAGCGTTCTCTTTGATGGTTCCCTATTCTATTACGTCCCTGTTGGTTTGGCTGGTATTGCTGGTGGTTTGGATTTTATTAGGACTTCCTTTAGGGCCGGGAGGAAATATCTGGCTATCATAGATGATTTTGATAAAGGAAGGGATGACAGAAATATGAAAAGATATAAACTGGTCTGTGGTCAGTGTCATGAGGAATATGAGCGGGATTATTATCAGTGCCCAAAATGTGGGGGAACACTCCATACAGTCTACCAATGGAAGGATATAGATGAGATTAAGAAAACCATCAAAACTGCCTCTTGTTATTGGGATTATCAGCCTTGTTTTACTGTAGAAAGAGAGAGCAGGAAAGTAACGATGGGAGAAGGTTTTACTCCGTGTATTCATGCTGAAAACTTGGGAGACTGTTTGGGAATTGAAAAGCTTTATATAAAGAACGAGAGCGTTAATCCCAGCAGCACCTTTAAGGACAGATGTATGAGCATTTCTTTTAGTAAAGCCTTAGAAAGCGGAGCCGATGCAGTTGTGATTGGCTCCGCAGGCAATGCGGGGGCTGCAGCAGCGGCTTACAGTGCCAGAGCGGGAATCACATGTTATGTTATGGTTCCGGCAAATACTTCGATTCAGAGAATCGCACAAATTCAGAATTATGGGGCAAAGGTAATCACGGTAAAGGGGTCTGTGACAGATTGTATTGATTTGATTGGAAAGGTGTATAAAAAGTATGGCTGGCATAATGTGACGACAGCGAGCAGATATAATCCATTTCAGGCAGACGCCGAAAAGGCGATTGCTTATGAAATGGCAAAACAGATGGACTGGAAAGTACCCGACTGGATAGCAGTTCCTGTAGGAGGCGGCGGTATATTGTCTGGTATCTATAGAGGGTACAAGGATATGCTGGAGCTTGGACTTATTAGCAGGTTGCCCCGAATGATAGGAACTCAGGAGGAAGGCTGTAATCCACTGGTACGTGCGTTCAGATGCAGGGTGAGTCCTGCACAGATAGAGAAGGTAGAAAATCCACAGGGTGTTGCGGTAGCAATCGCTGATGCGTTCCCGCTGGACGGTGAAACAGCATTGGCTGCAATTTATGATTCGGACGGTTGGGCAGAGGATGCTTCTGATGAAGAAATAATGGAAGCGCAGGCCCTGATTGGAAGAAATGAGGGGATTTTTGCGGAAACAGCAAGTTCAACAACGGTTGCCTGTGTTAAGAAGATGAAGGAACAGAAGCTTATAAAGGACGGAGAAACAGTTGCCTGTGTTATCACGGGAAATGGTATGAAGGAATTATCACTGTTGGCCTCAAGAGGTATTGCACCTGTACCTATTGATGCGGATGTAAAAGAGCTGGATGAATTGTTGAAAAAGAGTTTTTAGTTGTGAAATGTATTTGGGTGAGTTATGATGATAAGGAGGAAAGAACGGAAACGGATGTTTCCATGATTTTGGAGGAGTTAGTGCATGGGGTATGTAATGGATAATTTTGAGGAGCTTGATAGTATTGCAAGGTGTATTGCCGAACAGTTTGGACAGAATTGTGAAGTTGTTCTTCATGATTTGACCAAACCATATGATCAGACAATTGTTGCGATTTATAATGGGCATGTGACGGGGCGAGTGATTGGAGGGAGTGGAACAAATGCAGGACTTGAGATACTTCGGGGAACCGCGCAGGCAGAAGATCAGTATGGGTACATCAATTATACGAAAGATGGAAGAATTCTTCGGACATCAAGCAAGTATTTCCGTAATAGAAAAGGAGGTATAGAGGGGAGCCTCTGCATTAATTTCGATATAACCGGTTTTATGATGGGGCAGGAGGCTATGAAGCTTTTGACCAGCCAGGAAAGTGGTAAAAATGCCCAGGAGGTGTTTACTAGTAATGTAGATGAGCTTCTGGAATTAATGATGCAGGAGGCTGTAGCAGGAACAGGAAAACAGCTTTCTATGCTGACAAAAGAGGATAAAGTGGCGGTTGTACGCTATTTGGATGAGAAAGGTGCGTTTCTCATTAAAAAGTCGGCAGAACGTGTTGCGGATTTTCTTGGTATTTCACGTTTTACTGTTTATAATTATTTAAATGAATCTCAAAAAAATGTATGAGTTGTGCTGGCAAGGAGAACAATTATGCCTGAAATTATAACAATCGGAGAGACCATGGCAGTATTTACCCCGAAATCTACAGGGTATTTGCGGTATATCAGGGATTATGAGCTGCGGATTGCAGGAGCAGAGAGTAACCTGGCAATCGGTGTGGCAAAGCTGAATCACACCGCAGGATGGATTAGTAGTTTGGGTAGGGATGAGTTTGGAGCATTTGTATGTAATTCCATCAGAGCTGAAGGTGTGGATACCAGCCGTGTTGTTTGGGATGCCAATCATAGAACGGGAATTATGTGCAAACAGATTCGAAATGCTTCTGAAACATCCGTGTTTTATTATCGGGATGACTCCGCAGCCAGCCATATGGCACCGGCAATTTTGGATGAAGAATATATAAAAGAAAGCAAAATCCTGCATTTAACGGGAATAACGCCTATTCTTGGAAAAACATGCCGGGATTTGACAGAGGCAGCCATAGAGATGGCTGCGGCTCAGGGAATCCATATCAGTTTTGACCCCAATATCCGTCGCAAGCTGTGGGGAGGAAATGACTATAGTCCTTTGCTTCGGGAGATTGTGGAAAAAGCTCAGATTATACTAATGGGTAAAGATGAGGCGGAAGCATTATTTGGCATAAGCGAGCCCAGGCACATTATGGACATGCTGTTTACAAAGGGAAATGCCAAATATGTGGCAATCAAGGATGGAGCAAAGGGGGCTGTAGTGGGCGATAAGAATCAGGTCGCAGAGATACCGCCCTTCCCATGCTGCTGTGTGGACCCTATTGGGGCAGGAGATGCTTTTAATGGGGCTTTTCTCTGTGGTGTTCTGGAAGGAAAAAATGTGATTGATTGTGGAAGGATGGGGGCTGTGGCGGGAGCACTGGCTACAGAGACCTATGGCGATATAGAAGGCTACCCTTCCAGGGAACAGATGGAGATTGCTTTGGCAGGAGGCAGTGTTGTATACAGATAAATGAAGGGAGAAGGTGGAAATGAGAAGAATACTGGAGAACAATAAAATATGTGCTATTATGCGAAATGTTCCTTTGGAAAAGACCATTTCATATGCAGAGGCAGTATATCAAGGCGGAATTCAGATGTTTGAGGTGGCAATGAACTCCGGTGATGGGGTAAAGCAGATTGATATGCTGCGGAGACATTTTGGCGAAAAGGCATATGTGGGAGCCGGAACCGTTATCAATATAGAGCGGTGTAAAGATGCAAAGGCAGCCGGAGCCCAGTTCTTTCTGACGCCCTCTGTGTCGGTCGTCACATTGGAGTATTGCAGGAAAAATGAAATTCCTCTTCTCCCGGGGGTTCTGACACCAACGGACGTAGCAGTTTGTCTGGAATATGGCTACTCGGTACTGAAGCTGTTTCCGGCAGGAGATATGCCTATGGGATATATTAAAAGTCTGAAAGGTCCTTTTGACGGCACCGATTATGTGGCGGTAGGCGGGGTTAAGGCAGATAATATCAGGAACTTCCTTGACCATGGTTTCATCGGTGTGGGAATTGGAAGTAATCTTATTCCCAAGGAATATGCTGCAGCGGATGCATGGGATAAGGCTTCCGATTATGTGAGGAATCTGGTAAAAGTCACAGTACCACCTTCACTGTCTCATTAATTACCATAGAGTCAGCTGTGACCACACAGTCATATGCCAGCACGTGTACCCCGGCGGCAGCGGCTTCCCTTAGGGCCTGTCCAAAGGCTGGGTCAGTGGCGTCATTGGGGGAAAAGGAGCGGTTGGGACGTTTTAAAAAGGTTCCTGTAAATATATGTTCATATTTCATAATAAAATCAGCCTCCCTTGTTTACTGGTGGTAAGTATTGTTACAGTTCAGCCATGAAGTTGAAACAACACTTTTAACACCGGCTAAAAAATAGCCGGTGTTCCTATAAATATCTGTTTTATGTGGGCCATAAGATTCATTTTTCGCCGTTTTAATGTTTCTACTATGCTCAGGATCCTGCAATACATCTTTTGGGCTTTTTCTTTTCGGAATCCACCTGCCATTTTTGGACGGTTCTTTACTTTCCTAAGGTCCCTTTCTGACATATTGTTATCAAAGGGTACTTCAAAACGCTTTAAAAACAGGAGGTGGTTTTCACGGTATTTTTCCAAGCGGGTCAACAGTGTCTTTTCTTCCCTCTTTGCATATTTATGTTTGGTAGAATGATTCTCCTCTATTCCCTTTTCCAGACAGGTGGTATATCTTTTTTTCATATTCTTGCCTTTTCTCCTCCGAAAAACAGCTTTTTCCTTCTTCCTTTTGCTTCTTACGTTCCCTGTTCATCTCACATAACAGGTCTGACAGCTCTTTTGACCACTGGTTTCCTGTTTCTTCGGTATTCTTTTTCAGATATCTCAGGATATGTACATTGCATTCTGCATGATCTGTCCCATACTGGTGTATAGTGCCGTTTCATGATCATGTAACAGCGTGCCTGCATAACTGCTGAAAAAAGGGGATCTCACCCAATGCCTCTTTTGTTTTCTTTTCCATGCCATAGTAAACCACCGTCTTTTCATCGCTTATATTGCGGATATAGCTCTGCTTCCCATTTAAACTTACGGTCGTTGCATCTGTTGCTGCTACGGGTTGGCTGGTCAGATGCTCTTCCAGCTTTTCGATCTCTGTTCCTGACAGGTCGGAAAATTTCCGGCAGAATCCATATACACTTCCCTCTGACAGTTCCAGGCATCCTTCTGATGCATCATTCAAAAAAGCTGCGATCCGGTCGTTGGACATGACCCCTTCACTATACAGGTCCACAGCAAGTGCCCTGACCGTAGGACCATATACTACTTCGCTGCGGTATCTTTCAGGAATCGAATATTTTCCATCGGCATCTTTATAGATCCGGATCTCACGGATGACAGGCTGGACACGCAGATCGATCACGTAACGGACAACATAGCCTCTTTCGGATACCTTCCCGATCGTTTCTATTTCATGAAGGTATTTTCCACTGGTCAGTTTTTCTTCCACCTTTTCTTTGGATAGTGTGGTACCTTTATGACCCGTCTGGGCTCCTGGCTTTTTCTCACTATTTTTCCGGTTATTATAATTGTTTGCCGCACGTCTGAGTATTCCGACCCAATAGTGCATGCTTTTCGGAAATTCAGAGCACCCTTTTCCGGAAAAGCAGTGCATGCATTTCCGGAAGTGAGTGCAGTCTGATTAATACTCAGGTGGAATCTCTATTCCATGTTCTGTCAAAAGGGCTTGTAACTGGTCAATGTAATCTCGCAGATGCTGAATTTCTATCCAGTTTCCATGACACAGTTCATCGGCCTCCTTTAATTCGTGGCGGGTTAGTTCGTAATCCATGCGCTGGAGCATATGGAGCAGTATCTGCTGAGTGAAAACTGTGTACTGCTTACTCCGGAGTATTTATATGTCGAGCCGGAAAGCCTGAAAGTCTGGTTGTGTCTGGTCCCGGGGCTGGAGCGTGATTTCTCGGAGGATTACAGCCGCCTGCTCGAGTATCTGCTGGGCAAGGTGGATCACAAGGATAAAGAATCGGTTGTGCTGGCTTATGGACTATATCAGGAAACCAGAAAAGAAAATTATGGAATGGCGGATATTCTGCGGTTGGCCCAGCAGAAACTGGATATTAACTACACGGACTGTGAAAGGGATGCAGAGCCGCTTCAGGATTTTGAAATACGTCAGGGCGAGACGGACAGGAGAAATACCGGAATGGCTGAAAACAGGAAGAAGCCAGAACAGCGGCAGAACGGCCTGGATATCCATGCAGATCGTGCAGAGACAGAATGGAAACCGGGAATGGTGCGTGCGAGGCAGATTCAGACAGATACCGTGAAGGAATCTTTTGGGCTGTTTGGCAGATGGAAGCAGCGCAGGAAAGCACGCAAAGAGGAAAAACAGCGCGGACAGGAGCGGGAAATGCAGATGCCGTGGGATCTGATGTTTGTGGGTGAGACACAGTCAGAATATGGGGGGTCTGCCGGTCATCTGGATGAAGACGACAGAACCGGTGGAATGACACCGTTTTCAGGCGGAAGCACATCAGCGGTGCCATTTTTGCAGCAGGGCAGCGGTACTGTACTTTTAAATCCGGGAAAGGATGAAAGTGAAATCGGACTTCGGCTTCTCCGGGCACTGGATGACGGCGAACCGGACATCAGGATAGCATATTATCCTTTTATCATCGGCAAACAGGAAAATCTGGTAGATCATGTGCTGAATCGTGAAACCGTCAGCCGCCTGCATCTTCGCATTGACCAGAAAGACGGGCATTATTATGTTCAGGATCTGAATTCTACAAACGGAACCATGGTGAATGGCCGTATGCTGGAAAATAACGAGACGATCGAAGTCCGGGAAGGAACAGATCTGAGCATAGCAGGAATCAGGTATCAGTTCCGGTAGCCGGGCTGTACAATCAATCGATTTTGTACATGGATTTTTCAGGGAAGATACGGTAAGATAATGGATGAGATACGTTATGAAAATGTTATAAAAAGAACGGAGTTTACATGGACCAGTATCAGAATCCTTATTATATGGTGCCGCAAAGGCGGCCGCGGGCCTGGATAAACGGCACGCTGATCATCCTGAACATTCTTTATTTTTTGTATCTGGAACTGACCGGTTCCACAGAAGATGCCTATTTCATGCTGGAGCATGGGGCTATGTATGGTCCGTTAATTCTGAGGGGGCACGAGTATTACCGGCTGCTGACCTCCATTTTTATGCACTTTGGCATCGATCATATTGTGAATAACATGCTGGTTTTGTTTGTGCTTGGGGATAATTTGGAACGGGCGCTGGGAAAAGTGAAGTATCTGATTTTTTACCTGAGCTGCGGCGTTTTGGCCAATGTGGTTTCCCTGCTGTTTGAGATGCCGGTGGGTGACTGGTCAGTGGGAGCAGGAGCTTCCGGTGCGATTTTCGGTGTGGTCGGCGGGCTGATCTATGTGGTAGCTGTAAATAAGGGACGCCTGGAGGATCTGAGCACAAGACAGCTGGTGGTAATGGCAGTGTTTTCCCTGTATCTTGGTTTTACCAGTACCGGAGTAGATAACACCGCACATGTAGCCGGTCTGGTGATCGGAATGATCCTGGCAGCCATCCTGTACCGCAAACCAAAGCGTACTTGCAGAGCGGACATTTGGGAGTTATAATGTGCGATAAGCAAGGAGCAGTGCTTTTCATTTGTTTTTGAACTGGCACTGCAAGAAACCGAATGGAGGAAACGACAATGAGAGACGACAACTGTATTTTCTGCAAGATCGCAAACGGCGAGATTCCATCTGCAACCGTATATGAGGATGATGATTTTCGCGCGATCCTGGATTTGGGACCGGCATCAAACGGCCATACCCTGATCCTGCCAAAGAATCATTATAAAGACCTGTGTGAGGCAGATGAGACGGTCATGGCAAAGATTTTGCCGCTGGCTGCAAAGCTAGGGAAATCCATGAAAAGCCAGCTTGGCGCAAGCGGCTTCAATGTAGTTCAGAACAACGGAACCAGTGCAGGGCAGACGGTATTTCACCTGCATGTGCATGTGATCCCGCGTTATGAGGGCGGACCGGATATGGTAAACTGGGTACCGGGCAAGCCGGAACAGGATGAACTGGCACAGACAGCAGACGCTCTGAAGGCAGGGCTGTAGAGAAAACATGTGAC
>ERZ838839.1773-NODE-1773-length-19072-cov-4.294947_pt1 | contig 19072 bp, 13 predicted proteins | sample MGYA00519909_ERZ838839 | MGnify/ENA primary metagenome ERZ838839 (study PRJEB31850, sample SAMEA3708843) | human gut metagenome | biome: human gut; feature: human-associated habitat; material: faeces | place: China | collected 2014 ... | reverse complement strand
CATCGAAGGGACGGGAGCGGTTCTGCTGTCCTGCCGGTTCGTGCCGCATTACGGTTTCCCGAAGGGAATCGTAATGGGCGTGTTCCACGCGGTTTCGGCGTTCTGCAACGCAGGCTTTGACCTGATGGGCACACCGGACGATCCGTTTCAGTCGCTCATCGGCTGGGCGAAGGATCCGCTCGTGAACATTACGGTGATGGCGCTCATCGTGCTTGGCGGCCTCGGCTTTTTCGTGTGGAGCGACGTGTGGGACAAGCACAGTTTCCGCCGCCTGCGCCTGCACACGAAAATCGTGCTGACGGCTACGGCAGGACTGCTGCTGTTCGGCTTCGGCTGGACGCTGCTGTTCGAGTGGAGCAATCCGGCAACGCTCGGTGCGTTAGATACCCCGCACAAGCTGCTTGCGGCGGCGTTTGAGTCCGTGACCCTGCGCACGGCAGGCTTCAACACCATCGACCTCGGCGCGCTTACCGGCCCGAGTCAGGCGGTGTCGTGCCTGCTCATGTTCATCGGCGGCTCACCCGGCTCGACAGCAGGCGGCATCAAGACCGTGACGGCGGCCGTGCTCGTGCTCACGGCCATCAGCGCCTTCTGCGGACGCACAACGGTTTCGGCGTTCGGCCGGACGATTGTGCCGCGCAGCATCATGAACGCTGTATCCCTGCTCATGGCAGGCGGCGTGTTCTGTCTGGCGGGCGCCTGTGCGATCGCCGGAATTGAGGACGCACCGTTTCACCAGTGCCTGTTTGAAGCGGTCTCCGCGTTCGGCACGGTCGGTGTGTCCATGGGCCTGACACCGACATTGTCGTCGGCTTCGCGCGTCATTCTGATCGCGATGATGTATATGGGCCGTGTCGGTGTGCTGACGCTCGGCGTTGCCGTGCTCATGCGCCGCAGAGAGCCGCCAAGGCTCAAATACCCGGACGCAGATGTGTTTATTGGTTAAGGCAACATCGCACGATTAAAGCAGCGGCGCTTTACGTGATGATGCCTTTATAGTGAAGTAGATTAAGCAGTTATCCAAAGGAGAGACAGATATGAAATCCTTTCTGGTAATCGGCATGGGCCGATTCGGTACCGCTGTTGCGCAGGAGCTGACCGAGCTCGGTCAGGAGGTTTTTGCCATCGACGAGAACGCCGAGAGCGTGCAGCGCATCGCGGAGGATGTGACGCAGGTCATGCAGGGCGACGCGCAGGACGAAGCCGTGCTGGGGGCCATCGGCGTGCGCAACTTCGACTGCTGTATTGTTGCGGTAGGTACGGATATGGAGGCGAGCATCCTCATCACAGTCATGCTCAAGGATCTGGGCGCGCAATACATCATTGCCAAAGCGAGAAGCACTGTGCATGCCAAGGTGCTCGAGCGCGTCGGTGCGGACCGTGTTGTCCTGCCGGAGAGCGAAATGGGCTGCAAGCTGGCACAGCGCCTGGCACATACCAACGTGGTGGATTTTATCGGCGTGTCGGACGAATACAGCATTCTGGAGATACACGCGCCGAAAAGCTGGGTCGGCAGATCGCTGGTGCAGCTTGACGTGCGGCAGAAGCATAAAGTGAATGTGCTCGCCGTCCGTCATGGTGAACAGGGTACACTGGATGCAAGTCCTAAGCCGGATAGGGCCATCGAGCCGGATGATCTTCTGTTTATCATGGGCGAAAATAAATTTGTGAGCAGGGTGGTGGAACTGGATTGATTGAGATACAGAGCCGTCAGAATGCCGCGCTCAAGCACCTTGCGCGGCTGGGACGGGAACGAAAATACCGCCGGAGCACGGGGGAAATGCTGTGCGAGGGCGAAAAAATGCTGGGAGAAGCACTGCGTTCGGGCGCGAAGCTGAAAACCGTGCTTGTGAGAGACGGCTGGGACAGTCCGCTCGTCAAAGAGGCGGAAGAGCAGGGAGCATCGCTCTATTCTGCACCGGATGCGCTGTTCAAACTCGCAAGTGAGGTGGAAACGCCGCAGAACGTCATCTTTTCCTGCGAGCAGCCGCAGTGGACGGCGGACGCGCTGGACGGAGCCGGGCAGGTGCTCCTGCTGGACGGCTTACAGGACCCGGGCAACCTTGGCACGATCTTACGCACCGCCGAAGCGTTCGCGCTCGGCGCCGTTGTGTTGTGCGAGGGTTGCGCCGATCCGTTTTCACCCAAGGTCGTGCGCTCGACGATGGGCGCGGTGTTCCGTCTGCCGTGCGTGACGCTCCCGCTTGCGGAGGCCGCCGAACGGCTGCACAAAAACGGTCTGCCGCTGTACGCCACCGCGCTGCATGAGGACAGCGTGCCGCTTTCCTCGGTTTCGCTTTCCAAAGCCGCCGTTATCATCGGCAGTGAGGGAAAGGGCGTGACCGAGCAGGCGCTCCGTCTGTCCGACAGGCGCGTGATCATTCCCATGAAGGGCCGTGCCGAATCGCTCAATGCGGGCGTTGCCGCGGCCATCGTGATCTACGAAATGACAAAATGAGGAGGCGGGCACTATGCCGTCAAGACTCAGCTATGTTTGGCTTTCGCTCAAGCGCGGACTCGGCTCGCGCACAGCCGCTGAGGTACTCGATGCCTTCGGCTCTCCGGAGGCGGTGTTCGCCGCCGACCGGCAGGCACTGACAGCTGCGCCGTGTGAGCTGCGCAAGACCCATGTCGATCTGCTGTGCGACAAGGATACGTCCGAAGCCGAGCAGGTCATCCGGTCCTGCACGGAAAAGAATATCCAGATCATTACCATTGGCGACAGCGCTTATCCGGACCGCCTGCGGGCGATCCCGGATCCGCCGACCGTGCTGTATGTGCGCGGACGCTGGCCGGATTTCGACAGCGTTCCCGCCGTAGCCGTCGTCGGCACGCGCAAGGCGACGCCGTATGGCATGAAAGTCGCCGATCAGATCGGCACAACGCTTGCCCGGACGGGCATGATAACCGTCAGCGGCATGGCGCTCGGCAATGACGGCGCGGCACACCGCGGTGCGCTGAAGGCAGGCGGCTTGACGGTCGCCGTGCTGGCGGGCGGTCCCGATGTGTGTTATCCGCCGCAGCACCGCAGCCTGATGGGCGATATCCTGCTCATGGGTGCCATTATCAGCGAATATCCGCCCGGCACCGAGCCGCACGGACGCAATTACCACCAGCGCAACCGCATTATCAGCGGTCTGTCGGTCGCGTCCGTCATCGTGGAGGCGAGCGACTGGCGTTCGGGTGCGCTCATTACCGCGCGTCACGCGCTTGATCAGGGCCGTGATGTGTACGCCGTGCCCGGTCCGATCGACGCGTCGCAGTCGCAGTCGTGCAATGAGCTGATCGCCAAGGGCGAGGCTGTGCTGCTGACCAGTCCGACCGTGCTCGTGCGTGAGTACAGCGGCATGATGCCCGAGCAGGCGGTACAGCAGGCGTTTCGGCGTCAGACCGGCGAGTATCCGGAACCGGCTGCCAGAAGTGTTTGGGAGGACATTCACAGGCGTGAGCAGCAGGCCGAACAGCGTCGCGCCGCTGCCGCAGAAAAGGCGAAGGCCGAACCCAAACAGCCGTCTGCGGCTGCAAAACCGCTGCCGGACGGCTTAAATGAGGATGAAATGACCATCGTCACGCTCGTGCGGGACGGTGTGAGCACGCCCGAGGAGCTGATCGACCGCTGCGGTCTGGCAGCGCCGCGGGTGATGAGCCTTGTCACCATGCTGGAAATGGATGGGATTCTGCGCCGTGAAAAGGGCAGACTCATCCTCGGCACCTGGTGATAAGCAGGAGAGAGAAGAAAAGAAATACACGCATTCCGCACCGTAAGGTGCGCATTCAATAGAATTTTCGCAGGAAATTCATAAAAAGGGGGAGCATGTATCACCCTTTTTATACAAGTGCGGAGAAAGGTTTCGACGAAGGAGGAACTTTTCTCCGCATGGGATGTATCCGAACCCGCGGTTCGGTACATCCTCTCGTACGCAAGCGTGGTTGCGTACGAAATAGTTTTTGGAGGTTTTTATGTCTAAGTTAGTCATCGTGGAGTCCCCGGCCAAGGCAAAGACGATCGGAAAATATCTCGGTTCGGACTATGTCGTCAAGGCCTCGATGGGACATCTGCGCGATCTGCCGAAAAAGAAAATGAGCATCGATATCGAGCACGATTTCCAGCCGGAATATGTGCCGATCGAGGGTAAAGATAAAATCATCAAGGAAATCCGCAGCGAAATCCGCAAGAGCGATTTCGTCTATCTCGCAACTGACCCTGACCGCGAGGGAGAAGCGATTTCGTGGCACATCAAGGAGCTGTTCAAGCTCAAGGACAAAAATTCCCGCCGCGTGACCTTTAACGAGATCACCAAGCAGGCGGTCCGCTCGGGCATCGAGAACCCGCGCGATATTGATATCGATCTGGTAAATGCACAGCAGGCACGCCGCATTCTCGACCGAATCGTTGGCTATCAGCTGTCGCCGTTCCTGTGGCGCAAGGTCAAGCGCGGTCTGTCCGCAGGCCGTGTGCAGAGCGTTGCAACCCGTCTGGTCGTGGACCGTGAGAACGAAATCCGCGCATTCGTGCCGGAGGAATACTGGTCGATCGAGGCTCTGCTGCAGACTGCGGACGGCGGTCAGTTCACCGCGCGCTACTACGGCGATGCGAACGGCAAGGCCGAGCTGAAAAACGAAGAGCAGGCGATGCATGTTGTCAACGCTGTTACCGGCAAGCCGTTCACCGTCGGCAATATCAAGCGCGGCAAGAAAAAGCGCACCGCTGCACCTCCGTTCATCACCTCGACGCTGCAGCAGGAAGCCAGCCGCAAGCTGAATATGACGCCGCGCCGCACGATGAGCATCGCGCAGGAACTGTACGAAGGTATTGAACTCGGTGAATACGGTTTGACCGGCCTTATCACCTACATGCGTACCGACTCGCTCCGTCTGGCGGACGAGGCCACCGCTGCCGCTGCGGGCTTCATTCGCGGCCGCTACGGCGAGGAATATTATCCGGGCAAGCCGCGTGTGTTCAAGACCAAGGGCAACGCGCAGGACGCGCACGAAGCCATTCGTCCGTCCAACGTGCAGCTGCTGCCCGAAGAGATCCGCAAGTACCTGACGCCCGATCAGTTCAAGCTGTACCGCCTGATCTGGTCGCGCTTTGTGGCCTGCCAGATGGCAGACGCCATTCTCGACACGGTTTCCGCCGATATCGTCTGCGAGGGTCAGGTGTTCCGCGCATCCGGTCATACGGTCGCGTTCCCGGGTTTTACTGCGGTTTACGAGGAAGGCACGGACGACGAGAAAAAGCAGGATTCCGCAGGAAAGCCGCTGCCGCGCTTTGATCAGGGCGACAAGCTGACCGCCGAGAAAATCGAGCCGTCCCAGCACTTTACGCAGCCGCCGGCTCGCTACACCGAGGCATCGCTCATCCGTGCGATGGAGGAACGCGGCATCGGCCGTCCGTCCACCTATGCGCCGACTATCTCGACCATCATCGACCGCGATTACGTCACCAAGGAGAACAAGGCGCTCCGTCCGACGCCGCTCGGCGAAGGCGTTACCGGCCTGCTGGTTGACGAGTTCAAGTCGGTTGCCGATTACGAGTTCACCGCCAACATGGAGCACGAGCTGGACGAGGTCGAAGCGGGCAAGCTGAACTATATCCAGCTGTTGCACAACTTCTATGACGGCTTTGAAGCCGCGCTCAAGCAGGCGGAGATCGATCTGGAGGGCAAGCGCATCAAGATTCAGGACGAGGTGACCGACGTTATCTGCGAGAAATGCGGACGCAATATGGTCATCAAATCCGGCCGGTTCGGCAAGTTCCTTGCGTGCCCCGGTTTCCCGGAGTGCACCAACACCAAGCCCATCACCGAGGACACCGGCGCGGCGTGCCCGGTTTGCGGCGCAAAGGTCGTCAAGAAAAAGTCCGCACGCGGCTATGTGTACTACTCGTGCGACACCTATCCGACCTGCCAGTTTATGACGTGGGACAAGCCGCTCAAGACCAAGTGCCCGAACTGCGATTCCTCGCTGTTCCGCCACACCGACCGCGATTCCAAGGAGGTCACGGACGTTTGTCTGCGTGAGGGCTGCGGCTACAAGGAGCTGGTCAAGGAGGGTCTGTCGCCCGAGGAGACCGAAAAGCGCCGCAAGATGCGCGAAGCGCGTGCCGCCAAGGCTGCGGAACGTGCTGCCGCAAAGGAAGCCGCCGAGAAGAACGGCGAGACCGAGGAAAAGGTTAAGAAGGTAACGAAAAAGGCGGCTGTCAAGAAATCCACCGCGAAGAAAACCCTGCCGTGGATGACCAAGACCACCAATAAATTCAAAAAGCTGAAGGACGAGGCTGTACAGGAGCTGACTGCCAAGCAGCAGGAGCAGTACGCCAAGGCTCTGGCAAAGTATGAAGCAGAAAAGGCGGCGGAGAAGGCGAAAAAAGCCGCTGAGAAGAAAGCAGCAGCGAAAAAGCCTGCCGCTAAGAAAAAGACCACGGCAAAGGAGAGCGCCGAATGAGTGAAATGGTAACAGTAGTCGGCGCAGGACTGGCCGGCTGTGAGGCTGCATGGCAGCTGGCACAGCGCGGTATCTCCGTGCGCCTGTGTGAGATGAAGCCGGTGCAGCACACGCCTGCGCACCACTCGGACGATTTCGCAGAGCTGGTGTGCTCCAACTCGCTGCGCTCGGATGAGCTGGCGAACGCCGCCGGTCTGCTCAAGGAGGAGCTGCGCCGACTGGACAGCCTGATCCTCTCCTGTGCGGATGCACACCGCGTAGAGGCGGGCGGCGCACTGGCGGTTGACCGCGAAGCCTTCGCGGCAGCCGTCACCGAGAAGATCAAAAACCACCCGAATATCGAGGTGGTCTACGGTGAAGTGACCGAGATTCCGGAGGGCAGAGTCGTTATCGCCTCAGGCCCGCTGACCTCGGATACGCTGTTTGACGCCATCCACGCCAAGGTCGGCGGTGATTTCCTGCACTTTTACGATGCCGCCGCGCCGATCGTCACGGCTGAGAGCATCGACATGGATTCCGCATACGAAGCTTCCCGCTACGGCAAGGGCACGGCGGATTACATCAACTGCCCGTTCTCCCGCGAGGAGTACGAGGCGTTCTGGAACGCGCTGACCACCGCTGAGGAAGCACCGGTACACGGCTTTGAGGATTCCAAGGTGTTCGAGGGCTGCATGCCTATCGAGGTTAACGCACGCCGCGGCTTTGATACGCTGCGGTTCGGTATCCTCAAGCCGATCGGCCTGCCGGACCCGAAAACCGGCAAGGATCCGTATGCGGTCCTGCAGTTGCGCCGCGACAACGCAAACGGCACGCTGTACAATCTGGTCGGCTGCCAGACTCACCTCAAGTTCGGTGAGCAGAAGCGCGTGTTCTCCATGATCCCGGCGCTCCGTAACGCCGAGTTCGTGCGCTACGGTGTCATGCACCGCAACACATTTCTGGATTCTCCGCGCCTGCTGGACGCAACTTATGCGCTCAAATCCGATCCGCGCATCCGCTTTGCGGGCCAGATGACCGGCGTGGAAGGCTATGTGGAGTCCACCGCCTCCGGCTGGGTGGCAGGCGTGGCAACCGCGATGGATGTGCTCGGCAAACCGATGCCGACACTCGACCGTCTGACCGCCACCGGTGCACTGGCGACCTATATTTCCGACCACACGGTTGCGAAATTCCAGCCGATGAACGTAAACTTCGGCATTATCGAGCCGCTCGGCTATAAAATCAAGGGCAAGCGGGAGAAGAACACCAAAATCTCCGAGCGGGCGCTCGAGCAGATCGAAAAACTGAAGGGAGAGCTTTAATATGAGGATCATCGTTGATGCGATGGGCGGCGATAACGCGCCCGAATCCGCTGTATGGGGCGGTGCGCTGGCTGCGAAGGAATACGGCGAGGAAGTGCTGCTGGTCGGCAAGCCGGAGATCGTAGCGAATGTCCTCAAGGAGAAGGGACTTTCCGAGGTCAAGGGCATTACCATCATGCCCGCAAACGATCTGGTCGATATGCACGACGATCCCGCAACGGTACTCCGCCGCAAGCCGGATTCGTCCATGGCGGTAGCGTTCAAGCTGCTCAAGGCCGGCGAGGGCGATGCGCTCGTTTCCGCGGGCAACACCGGCGCACTGCTCACCGGCGCGACGCTGTACGGCGGCCGCATCAAGGGTATCCGACGCGGTGCGTTGGCACCGGTTATGCCGTGCGCGAACGGTCAGGTTATGCTGTGCGATGCGGGTGCGAACACCGAATGCACCGCAGAGATGCTGCTGCAGTTTGCGTTCCTCGCTTCGCTGTATGCGGAGAAGATCAACGGGGTCGTCAAGCCGCGTGTCGGTCTTGTCAACAACGGCACGGAGGATACCAAGGGCGACCCGCTCCGCAAGGAGGCTTATGCGCTGCTGAAAAAGGCGGGCGACGAGGGCCGTCTGAATTTTGTTGGCAATGTAGAGGGCAGCATGGTGCCGCTCGGCGCGTGCGATGTTGCCGTCTGCGACGGCTTTACCGGCAATGTGCAGCTTAAGACTATTGAGGGTGTAGCCAAGTTCATGTCGAAGGAGATCAAGGGCGTGTTTATGGCGTCTGTCGGCACCAAGCTCGGCTATCTGCTGTGCAAAAAAGGCATGGACGACTTCCGCGAGGTGTTCAATCAGGACAAGATCGGCGGCGCGCCGTTCCTCGGCATCGCAAAGCCGGTCATCAAGGCGCATGGCTCGTCCAACGAAATTGCGGTGATGAACGCGGTCCGTCAGGCTATCGCGTACACCAAATCCGGCATGATCGATGCAGTTAAGGAAAACATTCAGTACATGACGGTTTCCGAGTGATCCACAGGAAGAAGGAACAAAAATGCTGAAAATTGACTATAAATTCAAGGACGAGAGCCTGCTCCGGCTGGCGATGACCCATTCGTCCTACGCGAATGAGCACCACGGCACGCACCTGCAGTGCAACGAGCGCCTGGAGTTTCTGGGCGATTCCGTGCTGGGCTTTGTCACGGCGGGCTATCTGTTCACGCACTATCCCGACCTGCCCGAGGGCGACCTGACCAAGCTGCGCGCGGCAGTTGTCTGCGAGGGCGCACTGGACGAGATCGCGCACGAGATCGGTATCCCCGAAGCCATCCGTCTGGGGCACGGTGAGGAGATGGGCGGCGGACGCAAGCGTGCGTCCATTCTCGCGGATGCGACCGAGGCTTTGCTCGGCGCTATCTTTATGGACGGCGGCATCGAGCCTGCCCGTGCGTTCGTGCTGCGGTTTATCCCGCATAAGGTCGAGGTTGCGCTGGCGGGCGGCGCGTTCAAGGACTACAAGACCATGCTGCAGGAGATCGTGCAGAAGAACAAGCAGGAAACGCTGGAATACCGTCTGGCAGGCCAGTCCGGCCCGGACCACGACAAGCGGTTCACCATGGAGCTGCTGCTCAACTCCAATGTGTTTGCCGAGGGCATCGGCAAGAGCAAAAAGGAAGCCGAGCAGATGGCGGCGAAGAAGGCCTTGGAAAATATGGGATGCTGACGCTTATCGCCAGACCGCAATAGAGATAAACGGCAAAGAGGTCGAGAAATCGACCTCTTTTGAGGCTGTCGAAAAACTAACGTTTTCCGAGCAGCCTCTCGATCGAAACCACGCTTTCGATCGAATTTCGAAGAAAAACCGCGCCTTGCAGGCACATTTTTTCTTCCCTTGTATAAATTCCGAGGTGCGTGCCCCCGGAATTTATGAATTTGCTCCGCAAATTCTATTTTATGCGTGCTGCCGCACGAAGCAAAAGAGTCGAAATGCAGCTTTTTCGACAGACTGCAAAGAGGTCGAGAAATCGACCTCTTTTTTCTGCGTGACGCAGTTAGTCGTTGAAAAGATACTGCCGCAGTGGTAAAATAAAACTATCTATAATAAAGAGGTGGCATATGGTTCTCAAAAGCCTGATTTTACAGGGCTTCAAGTCGTTCCCGGATCGCACCGAGATCAAATTTCTCGGCGGCATTACGGCGATCGTCGGTCCGAACGGCTCGGGAAAATCGAATATTTCGGATGCCATCCGGTGGGTTCTGGGGGAGCAGTCCTCGCGGTCTCTGCGCGGCGCGAAGATGGAGGACGTGATCTTCGGCGGCACAGCCAAGCGCGGTCCGGTCGGCTTTGCCGAGGTTTCGCTCATTCTGGACAATTCGGCGCATGTGTTCCGCTCGGAATTTACCGAAATTATGGTCACGCGCCGGTACTACCGCTCGGGCGAGAGCGAGTATTTCCTCAACAAAAAGCATTGCCGCCTCAAGGACGTGCACGAGCTGTTTATGGATACCGGTCTGGGACGCGACGGCTATTCCAGCATCGGACAGGGCCGCATTGACGAGATTCTGTCCTTTAAGAGCGAGGACCGGCGCGAAATCTTCGAGGAAGCCGCAGGCATCACCAAGTTCCGCTACCGTAAGGAGGAAGCCGAGCGCAGACTGTCAGCCACCGAGGAAAATCTGGTGCGTATCCGCGACCTGTACGGCGAACTGGAAAACCGGCTCGAGCCGCTTGAGCAGCAGGCTGACAAGGCGAAAAGGTTTCTGCAGCTGCGGGATGAGCTGCGCGTGCTTGAGGTCTCGCTGTGGCTGCTGTCGCTTGAGCAGCTCAAGCATGATACTGCCAAGCTGAATAAAGACCGGACAACCTGCGAAAAGCAGCTTGCGGATGCAAAACAGCAGCAGGGAACGCTGTATGCGCAGTCCGAGCAGCTGGCCGAGTCACTGCGCGAGATTGACCGGGAAAACGAACGTCTGCGAAACGAGCTGCGCGAAGCCGAGCAGTTTGCCGCCGAGCAGATCAGCCGTGAGGCGGTTATTCAGGCGAACATCCGCAACTGCGAGGAGAATATCGAGCGCACACGGCAGGAGAGCGCACACCGCGCCGAGCAGGTGCAGAGCATGGATGCGCAGCTTGCCGAACGGCGCGAGCGTATTTCTGCGCTGAATGAGCAGGAGAAGGCACAGTCGGCTGAACTGGATGCACTCCGAAAACAGTCTGCCGAGCAGGAGCAGCAGCGCACACAGGCCGAGCAGGCACTTCGGCAGGCCGAGCAGGCGCAGCGCAGGCAGGAGCACACGCTGCACGCGCTCGAACTCGACCGAACAGCCGCCGAGAGCGGTCTGGCGGGCATGAACGACCGCAAAATGACGCTGGATTCCGAAATCGCAGCAGCGGCACAGCAGCTGGATACCGAAAAGCAGGCACAGGACAATCTCGAGCGGGAACTGACCGCGTGCGAGCAAACGCTTGCCGAAACGGCAAAGCAGGCGCAGACGGCCGCCGCTCAGGCGGAGACCTGCCGCCGAAAGGCCGAGCAGGCGCAGAACGACCTGCGAGCAGCGCAGTCCTCGCTGAGCGAAATGCAGAGCCGCGTGAAAATGCTGACCGACATGCAGCATGAGTACGAGGGCTTCTCACGGTCGGTGAAAGCCGTCATGCGGCAGGTCGAAAAGGGTGCGATGAACGGCGTGCACGGCCCGGTTTCCGCGCTCATCACGACCGAAAAGCGGTTCGTGACGGCAATCGACACTGCGCTCGGTGCATCAGCGTCCTCCATCGTGGTGGACAGCACGAGCGTGGGCAAGCAGTGCATTTCGTACCTCAAGCGCACGGACGGCGGCCGCGCGACCTTCCTGCCGCTGGATACCATTCGGGCAAACAGCCTGCGGGAGACAGGCATGGAACGGCAGAACGGCTGCTTCGGCACCGCGGATGCTCTCGTCAGATTTAATGAAAAATATAAGAATATTGTGTGCAATCTGCTGGCGCGCACGGTCATTTCGGAGAATATGGACACCGCGCTGGCACTGGCCAAGGCGTACGGACACCAGTTTCGCATTGTCACCTTAGACGGACAAATCCTGCAGGCAGGCGGTGCCATGACAGGCGGTTCGGTCTCCCGCGGCACCGGCGCACTGGCGCGGGCGGAACGCCTGCACGCCGCCGAGGAGCGCGTGCGCGCACTCGAGCAGGAGCGAAAAACGCTGGCACAGACCGAGCAGACTGCAGGACAGAAACTGGAATCGCTTGCCGCGCAGGCGCAGGCCATCGAAATCGACCGCCGGCACGCGGAGCAGGAGAGAGCCGGACTTGCTGCTTCGGTAAAACAGCATAAATTCCTGCTGGAAAGCCTGCAGAAACGGTATGACAGCCTGATTTCTGAACAAACTAACTTCACAGCAACGCAGCAGAAGTATGAACAGACACTTGCCGGCTGCACAGAGCGCCGGTCTGCCGCAGAGCAGGCGCTTGCAGCTGCCGAGCAGGTCTGTGCCGAGCACCGTACGGCAGTGAACGCCGCCGCGGAACAGCTGACGCAGACGGCTTCGCGCATCACAGCCGCGCAGACCGCGCTCGCGGAGACGCGCACGGCGCAGGACAGCGAAGCACGCGCGCTCGCGGAGCTTGAGCGGCTCAAGGCCGACCTCGACGCGGGCGTGTCCGGTGCGGAGCAGACGATTGCAGGCTTTGCGGCGGAAATCGCACGCCTGACTGATGAACTGACCCAAGTCCGTGCAGCCAAGCACGGACGCGACACCACCGCCCGGCTGCTCAGCGAACAGCTTGCGCGGCAGACCGGCAGACGCGAACAGACCGAGGGCGAACGGGTTCGTCTGGAAAAGGCGGCACAGAGCCGCAACGAGGAAATCCTTGAACTCGAACGCGAGACCGCCCGACTGGAAAACCGCGCGGTCCAGCTGAAAACCGAGGAAACACAGATTCTGGATAAAATGTGGGAAAGCTACGAATTAACACCCACACCGGCGGCAGAGATCGCCAAACCGATTGAAAACCTCGGTGAAACGCGCGGCCGCGTGCAGGAGCTGCGCGTGAAAATGCGGGCGCTCGGCAACGTCAATCTGGATGCGGTGGACGAATTTCAGCGCGTGCAGGAGCGGTACAGCTTTCTGCGGGAGCAGAAGGACGACCTCGAGACCGCGCAGACCGATCTGCGCAAGGTCATCGAGCAGCTGACCGTCAGTATGAAGGAGATTTTCGCGTCCGAGTTCGCCAAGCTGAATGTGTACTTCCGCGATACCTTCCGCGAGATCTTCGGCGGCGGACACGCCGAACTGCAGCTTGCCGATACCTCGGATATCCTGAACTGCGGTATCGACATCCGCGTGTCTCCGCCGGGCAAGGCGGTGAAAACGATTACGCTGCTCTCGGGCGGTGAAAAGGCGTTTGTCGCCATTGCGCTGTACTTTGCGATCCTCAAGCTGCGGCCTACGCCGTTTTGCGTGCTTGATGAGATCGAAGCCGCGCTCGATGATGTAAACGTGCAGCGGTTTGCAAAATACATTCGCCGCCTGACAGATTCGACACAATTTATTGTAATTACCCACAGACGTGGTACAATGGAAGAAGCAGATATGCTCTACGGCGTGACCATGCAGGAGCAGGGCGTTTCTAAAATGCTGATGCTCAATCTGGCTGAGGCGGAAAAACGGCTCAAAAATACCATTAAGTAATGGGAAATGGAGAATTGCGGCAATGGATATGCGAAGCGAAAAATATCCGTACCGGCTGGATGTGGAAAGACGATTGCCGAACGGCTCTCTTACGACAGACGGCTATGCGGCACGGCATCCGGTCGAGTTTCGGCACTGGGGACATGCGCGCGGCTATGTTCTCTGGGGTGAGCGGATTGACCGCACAGACTGGGAGAACTGGCGTATCAACTACTATGGGAAATAATTACTAAATACGGATTCCTGATTTGTAAGATAAAAATATAAGGAGATAAGCATGGGATTTTTTGATAAAATTAAGCAGGGCTTCAAGAAAACCTCGGATGCGGTGAGCCATTCGCTGGACAGCGTGTTTGCGGCATTTGTCAAGATCGACGATGATCTGCTCGAGGAGCTGGAAGAAGCACTCATCCTGTCGGACGTCGGTGCGTCCACGGCGGCGAAGATCGTCGCTGAGGTCGAAAAGCGCGCCAAGCTGCGTAAGACCACCACGGCGGACGAACTGCGCGACCTGCTCCGCGAGGTGCTGACCGACAACATGCTCGACAACCAGCCGCTGAATACGGACGGCAAGCCGGCGGTCATTCTGGTAATCGGCGTCAACGGTGTCGGCAAGACGACCTCGATCGGCAAGCTGGCGGCCCGCTATGTCAATGAGGGCAAAAAGGTGATGCTGTCGGCGGCGGATACCTTCCGCGCAGCGGCAGCGGACCAGCTCGAGATCTGGGCTAAACGTGCCGGTGCGGACATCGTTCGCCACGGCGAGGGCGCAGACCCGGCGGCTGTTGTGTTCGACTCCATCTCGGCGGCCAAGGCACGCGGCAGCGATATCATCATCGTGGATACGGCAGGCCGTCTGCACAACAAGGCCAACCTGATGAACGAGCTGGCGAAGATCGACCGCGTTATCTCCCGTGAGCTGCCGGACGCTTCGCGCGAAACGCTGCTCGTGCTGGACGCGACCACCGGTCAGAACGCGGTTCATCAGGCTGAGGAGTTCAACAAGGCTGCCGAGCTGACCGGCATCATCCTCACCAAGCTGGACGGCACCGCTAAGGGCGGCATCGTGATCGCCATTTCGGCAGGACTGGGTGTTCCGGTCAAGCTGGTTGGCGTTGGCGAGGGCATTGACGATCTGATCGACTTTGACCGTGCGGCATTCCTGGAGGCAATCCTGCCGCCGGTTCATGAAAACACAGAAAACGACGAGGAACAGACCGAGGAGGACGAAAATGCAGAGACCTGACGGAAGAACCAAGGGCGCAATGCGTCCGGTGAAGATTACCACTGATTACACGATGTACGCGGAAGGCTCGGTGCTGGTCGAGATGGGCAACACCAAGGTCATCTGCACCGCGTCGGTCGAGGAAAAGGTACCGCCGTTCCTCGAGGGCAAGGGCCTCGGCTGGGTAACTGCCGAGTATGCGATGCTCCCGCGTGCGACCAATACCCGCAAAAAACGCGATATCAAGTCGCTCAAGCTGGACGGCCGCTCGAGTGAGATCCAGCGTCTGATCGGCCGTGCGCTGCGTGCGGTCGTTGACCGCGAAGCACTCGGTGAGCGCCAGATCACGATTGACTGCGATGTTATTCAGGCGGACGGCGGCACGCGCTGCGCGTCCATCACCGGCGGATTTGTTGCACTGTGGCTTGCATGCAAAAAGCTGCTGGCCGATGGCGTGATCGAGAAAATGCCGCTCACTGCACAGGTTGCAGCCGTTTCGGTCGGCATTTTTGAGGACGAAGCCGTACTCGACCTCAACTACGCCGAGGACAGCCACGCCATCGTGGACTGCAACGTGGTTATGACGAGCAAGGGTGAGTTCATCGAGGTGCAGGGCACCGGCGAGGGCCGTCCGTTCACGGATACCGAGCTGCGCAAGCTGCTCGGACTCGGCAAGCGCGGCTGCCTGACGCTGTGCCGCAAGCAGGCCAAGGTGATGGGGGAAAGTCTGTAATGCAGTTTGTACTTGCTTCCCATAACAAGAAAAAGCTGGCAGAGCTGTCCGCTATCGTGAGCAGCCTCGGCATTGAAATCATCCCGCTGCCGGAGGGTGCCCCCGAACCCGAGGAAAATGGCAAAACCTTCGAGGAAAATGCGCTCATCAAGGCGAAATCCGCCGCAGAGTTCACCGGTCTGCCCGCTCTCGCGGACGACAGCGGCCTGTGCGTGGATGCGTTGGACGGCGCTCCCGGTATCTATTCCGCGCGCTACTGCGAGGGTACGGACGAGGACCGCAATGCCTTCCTACTGAAAAATATGCAGGATAAGGAAAACCGCGCCTGCCGTTTCGTGTGCGCAATCGCGTGTGTGCTCGCGGACGGCGAAACGCTCAGAAGCAACGATGAAAAAAGCATACGCTGGGTTAGGAAATCTTGGATTTCTAAAGGAGGATCTCATTATGAATCATCTGCACAATGCTCAGTTTCGTCCGGGTCCTGAGGATTCCCTGTTGTATTTCACATCCCAGGGGAATGTCCGCTGGCAGGATCCGGCGGCTCAAGGACATCATGCGTGCGTTATGACGCACACTTCCAGCCGGCAGAATACGCAGCTGAACTATGCGCTGCCGATCTGGGTCAAAGACCGCACTCAACTGTATTTAAGCGGCTGGATGCGGGCCAGCCGGAACACACCGGTCAGACTGATGCTGCGCTATCAGAAGCAGGATGGTACGCTGGTGAAGGAAGAACAAATAGCGCTGACCGCCGGGACGGAGTGGCAGTGGAAATATCAATGCCGTGCGATTCCGCAAGGGGCTGAACAGCTGCGCCTGTCGCTGCACCTGGCTTCTCCCGCGACATTGCGGCTGCGTGCTCCGCGAGTCTTTTTCTGGTGGTAAGACCGGTTTTTGACAAAATGTGATATACTTGGCAAGAGTATGTTTCTGACAAAAAATCAGGACACTACGAAGTAGTACGAATAATGATGAAAACAGGTGAATGGTATGAGTCAGTACGAGAATAACAGAAATTCGACATCGGGGCATTCAAGAGCAAGAAGTACAGGAAGCACGACGGGAGGTGCATCCAGACGCACATATTCTTCAGGAGGATCTTCACGCAGAGCGGGAAGCAGTAGTCATCGCAGTGGATATTCCTATTCGGAAAGAAACCGTCGTCCACCGAGACGTGGAAGCTCCGGAAATGAAATTGCAAAAATTGTGATCGGTGGAGTCATTCTGGTTGTGGCGATTGCCTGTATTATGTTTCTTGTGAAGGGAATCACCGGATCAGGAAAGAACGATGGCGGAAAAGATAAGACAACCGTGGAGACAACGACAGAGGCACAGATTGAGTTAAAGAAGCAGGTCAGCGTAGATGGAATTGACATCACCGGAATGTCAAAGGCAGAGGCGAAGAAAGCTATTTTAAAAGACTTCCCGTGGGCGATGAAGGTGACCTGGCAGGATCAGACCTATGAGGTCAATGATCTGATGGCAGAGAAACTTGATTCCCTTCTGACGGAAATCTATTCCGGGGAGCCGAAGGAAAGCTACACGCTTGATACGACCGGACTTGAGGAGATGGCAAAGGCTGAGGCTGAGACTGTCGCAAGTAAGTGGGATAAGAAGGCGAAGAATGGTTCGATCTCGAGCTATGACGATTCGACCGGAAAGTTCCAGTTTACGGGTGCAGAGAACGGTCAGGCAGTTGATCAGGAGAAACTTGCAAGCGATATTGTGAGTGCTCTGAATGAGAAGCATTTTGATGCAGTGATCACAGCGACGGTGAATACCGTAGAGCCGGAGTTTTCTGAGAGCACGGCGAGAGAGAAGTACAAAACGGTTTCGACCGTGACGACGAAGACAACCGCAAATGCGAAGAGAAACACGAATGTGCGCCTTGCAGCAAAGGCGATCAATGGTACCGTGCTTCAGCCGGGAGAGACGTTCTCCTTCAACAAGACGGTTGGAGAGCGTACCGAGGCAAAGGGTTACCAGGAAGCAGGCGCTTACAGCAACGGCGAGGTAGTTCAGGAGATCGGCGGCGGTGTTTGCCAGGTATCTTCTACGCTGTACAATGCTGTTGTGAAGGCAGGACTAAAGACTGTGACGAGACGTTCTCACACATTTGAGCCGACCTATGTCACCCCGGGTATGGACGCAACAGTCAGCTGGGGTGGACCGGACTATGAGTTTGTGAACAACTCGAACACCGCAATCGGTATCCGCGCAAGCTATGCCGATCAGGAGTGCACGGTTTCGATCTATGCAATCCCGCTTCTCGAGGAGGGGGTAACCTATTCTCTGAAATCCGAGAAACTGTCTGAGACTGATATTCCGGCTCCAACTTACGAGGAAGATCCGACACTTGCACCGGGAACTGAGAAGACGAAGACCGCAGGAACGAAGGGAAGCAAGTGGGAGGTTCGCCTTGTTGTAAAGAAGAACGGCGAGGTGGTCAGCGATAAGGTGGATCACACCGCAACTTACAAGGGACATACCCCGGTAATCCTTAGAAATTCCTCCGCAACCGCAGTGACGACTGCTCCGGCTTCCTCTTCTGAGGAGAGCATCCAGCATTCCAGCTCGGCGGAGACCACGGCAGTGGAGAAGACAACATCTGCTGAGAAGACGACCTCAGCCGAGAAGGCAACCACGGCGGAGCACACGACTTCGGCGGAGAAGGCGACGACGGCAGAGCATACGACCGTAGCACCGACAACAGCGACGGCCCCTGCCACAACGCCGACAACGGTTGCACCGGCGCCGTCTCCGGTACCGGGCGGAGATACGAATGTGGAGACGATCGCTCCGAATCCGGCAGGCTGATGGTAAAAAGTTCCTGTACGCATGTTACAGGACGAGGTACAGGATCAAGAAAACGAAATTTAAGAGAGATGAGAGAAAAAAAGACCCTCATCTCTCTTTTTTTGTGCATCAGTGTGCAGAAAAAAAGAAAATGAAGAGGGTTCTGTGTGGATTGTATGCAAATTAGTACGCATTTTTTTTCATTTCATATTTGCAAATTAATAAAAAGTTGATATAATGTATACAGGTCAGCTATTCCAAGTGTTTACAGGGGATAGCTTAAACGTCGGTTCGGAGCATTTTGAAAGTGCTTTCTGAATCGGACAAGCTGTTCCGGAGGACCTTCCCGGAACACATGTAATATTCACATTTGTAGGAGGAAAATCAAATGGCAAGAAAAATGAAAACCATGGATGGTAATCAGGCTGCCGCTCATGCATCATATGCATTTACCGAAGTAGCTGCCATGTATCCCATCACTCCTTCTTCCGTAATGCCGGAGCATACGGATGAATGGGCAACTGAGGGCAGAAAGAACATCTTCGGACGCACGGTTCAGATTACCGAGATGCAGTCTGAGGCTGGTGCTGCTGGTGCTGTTCATGGCTCCCTGGTAGCAGGTGCTCTGACCACAACCTATACGGCTTCTCAGGGTCTGTTACTGATGATTCCGGACCTGTACAAAATTGCGGGCGAACAGCTTCCGGGCGTATTTGATGTATCCGCGCGTGCAGTATCTTCTCATGCGCTGAATATTTTTGGTGATCACTCCGACGTTTATGCATGCCGTCAGACCGGTGCAGCTATGCTGTGCTCCTCCAGCGTGCAGGAAGTTATGGATCTGACTCCGGTTGCACATCTGGCTGCAATCAAGGGCAAGGTTCCGTTCATCA
>ERZ838839.1769-NODE-1769-length-19141-cov-12.521272_pt1 | contig 19141 bp, 13 predicted proteins | sample MGYA00519909_ERZ838839 | MGnify/ENA primary metagenome ERZ838839 (study PRJEB31850, sample SAMEA3708843) | human gut metagenome | biome: human gut; feature: human-associated habitat; material: faeces | place: China | collected 2014 ... | reverse complement strand
CCTATCATCTTCATATGCCATCTTATTTTTTAGAGACATTTACTGAATATCCCTAAAAAGATACACTATCTATAACAATCTATAGAATAAATTCAAAATAAGGATGTTCCAAAGAATCAATATCCTCTTCTTGTATTAAATCATTATGAACCAAGAATGATTTAATATATAGTTTACGGGCAAATGTAGAAACGCCTTCGTAATCCACTTTTGTATAAATACCTGTTTTAGGACGGTTTATCAGACCGGCTTCAATGTACATTGGCATTATACAATATAGAGCATTGGGCAAAGAACGATTACTAGCGTATATTGAAGACATTTTATTTAGTATGAGCAGTGTTGATACTTCATCCTGAACATGGAAGAATTTTCCAAGGACAACCATTGCATCATATCCAAAACTATATGCAGCATTAATTAAAGATGTAAAGATAATAGCTCTATCACTTTTATGTTTCATCGCTACATAATACTCATTTTTGTGTTCTTCAATAAAAGGGAATAAAGGATTACGTATAGATAATTTTCCTATGATACTACGTGCTTTATTTATTCTGTTGCTCCCTTCATATTCTCCTGAAGCCAAATCTGCTGCAAATTCAGATGAATAACACCCTTCTAAGGCTGCTTTCATAGCCATCTCAATTACATTTGTACTTATTCGCTGATTAATTCCAACAGTTTTTCCCATATTATTTCTTTTTAATTGTGATGAAAGGTATTACTACTTCAAGAAAGTGAGCTCCTCCATGAGTTATACATTCATTATTATTAAAACTATACAGATTTCTCCATACAGCACTATTATTAGTCCATTTATCCGTGCAGAGAAGTTGATTTTCAATATCATTATTGGATGATATAAATCTGTCAAGATATTCTTTTTTTGAATAAATCAAGTGGCGTTTGCCCCTGCTCTCTTTTTCAAAAAGAAAAGTTTTTTCTTGTGAAGTCAGATTTCTCCATGGGGAAGTATATACATTACCATGATCTGTAGTTATATATATATGATACCCATTTTCGTGTAATTCTTTTATATCTTTAGCTGTATCGTGTGCCCAATTTTCAGTAAGAAGATACAACTCTTTATTACAGGATGAAGAATGCATTTTTTCATCAAGATCTGTATCTACTAACGCAATTCTACGATACTGCATGTTATCCAGGCACAAACTGCCGTGAATATATCCTACTTCATAAGTTTGCAATCGTTTCGCAGCTTTTTGTTTTGAAGAAGTCCAGAAATCAATCCATAAACTACTTTCAGACTTTGGCGACTGATTATATTCAATAACAGGAGATTCACCTCTGAATATAGCCTGTCTTGATAATTTTGTAATGGATGGAATCCATGAAAGGATTTGATTATCATCAGTTTCTATTTCTAGAAAACTTAGTTCTCTCTTCAGCAAAAGATATTGCCAATAACTCATTCCATCTATGACTACAAGTGCAACTTTATCTGTTCTGGAGTGCTGATGTAATATATTAGGCAATATTTTATGTACCATTTTAGGCCTTTGAATGGCTGAAGAGTTAATCATTGAAGCATATTTACTATCAATGAACTTTTGAAAATCCTCATTAATGGTTTCTAGAACAGGAACAATATTGTCGTATAAATTGTTCTTGATTGCAGAAAGTAACAAGTAAGATATTTTTTCTATTGTTTCAACCTTTTCCCATTTTAATGGAATTCTAGTCAACTCTTTTTTAAGTGTTTCTTCATCTGTACCATATATGCTATCGGTTTCTTCCAATAATTTAATGGTTTCCTGTGCTGTAAGTGTATTGGTAAACTTCTTTTTGTATATATAAAATGCAATATTGAATGTAAGGTTTTTTGCCTTGAGTAGTACTATCTCATTACATGCAGGAAGTAATTTAGATATCTTAAAAGTTGGTGTTACATAAATATGCATCATAATATCAGGTAGAATACTTTCCACATCGTCATAAATGTAACATACCTTGTTTCCGGAGTTTTTATCACTTAGTTCAAAACGTACTCTTAGTTCAATAGAAGACTCAATAGGGAGTAGGAGCAAACCGGACTCTTTGAGTATTTTCTCTTGTGTATCAGGTCTGCTTAAGAAACCATCTGGATTGTTAACGACACTAATCAGATGTGTTTCGGATGTGATGCTATCTATTATTCTTTGTATAAAACTATCCATTTACTCTAACTGTCAAAATCATTGTTACATCTGGGATAATACTTTTTGATTTTTCGAATGCGGCTTGCCAATTCTTTCTTTCTTCTTTTAGCCTTTTCAGTTTTGAATTTCTTATATTGCTAATACCAATTTTGCTAATTCTTTGTTCAGAATAATCTATTGCTCTAACCTTCTTTTCAAATATGCTTTTAAGATTATTTTCTATTTCACATTCCATCCTGTGAAACACTGCATGTAGATTATTCTGTAGAATGGAATTATTGTCAAAATCCAAATTATAAGGCATTTCACCACAATATTCAAATGCATCTTTGGTTTGTACAAGTCTGTTCCAAACATCATTGCCGTATGGAGCGTAAACTTTGCCATTATCTGTCACAAATTGAGCACTGTAGGTTGTTTTAGTTTCATAATTGTTCTTGGCAGATATTTTCCAAACAGTGAGGAAACCATTAATGTCATTTCCATCGTGTGATGTGATAACCGGAATTTTCTTTTGGCTATTCCCGTCAATACCATCGAGCAAACGCTTAATATAGGGATGCTGCAAGGTTAAATGTTCACATTCAGGATTAAACCCTATTGATGAAGAATCAAAACATGCGTTTATCTTCTGTCCGTTTATTTCATATTCAGTTACACCTGTAAGTAACTTGTTTATTTTTCCGTTTTCACTTATGGCGTAAAGGTTCAGAAGCTCTTCAAGCCAAACTGGAAGAGGGCTGTATTTTACTTCTCCTGCACTTTCTTTCACAATATCTTGTTCAGAGAAAGCTGGCAGCAAACCTTCTGTGGCCTTATAATCGTGTAATTTTTGCCGTATCTCATATAACCAGCTCTCACTTGCAAATTCAAATCTTTTAGGGTCGAGTAATGATTGAAGGTAGAGATGATTTACATCTTTCATGTTTATTGTAGAATCCAGCACATCTCCACTTTTATCAATTCCCAGTTCATTCAGTATAGCATCAAGTTTTTCTACAATAATCTCATAAACTCGGGTATCTACAGAGTTGTTTGTCAACATATTATATGCAATGACAGGATGCTTTTGTCCAATACGGTCCACACGTCCTATCCTCTGTTCTATAGCCATAGGATTCCACGGTAAATCATAGTTGAACACGATATTACAAAACTGCATGTTCAGAGATTCGCCTGCAGCATCTGTTGCAATCATGACCTGAGAATTGTTTTTGAATTTTATTAATGCTTTCTGTCGCTCTTGTAAGTCCATGCTGCCATTTATGCCAACTGTTGTAAATCCAGCCTTTTCTAGCTGTTCGGTAAGATAGGCTTGTGTTTTTCTGAATTCTGTGAATACTAGAATCTTAAGCTTTGAATCATTATATTTGTCTTGCAGAGAATAGATGTTCTGAATCAATGCTGTAGTTTTTGCATCCTGTTCGTATGCAATACAGTTTTGAGCTTCGGCAATAAGTTCTACTAAAGCAGTTTCTTCATTTATATAATTTGTACTCGGATATTCCACAGAATAATCTTCAGTGTTCAAATCCTCAAAATCTACCGTTTCTTCTTCATCATAATTACTGATGTCATCTACACAATCGTTCTGCAAACGCCATAATCTGGTCTGCATGGCAGATAGTATGGCAGCAGTACTGCTACTGGCCAGTTTTTGCATCATGACCATTACAAGACCAGTTGCATTTATGTTGCCGTGCTTAGCTTTTCCAAAACAATAGCGTACGTATTCAGTTACATGCTTATAAAGAGCAATTTGTAATTTATGTTGGTCATTATCAAGATTTACATTGATTCTTACTGTATTTCTGGGTTGGAATAACTTTTTGCCATCATAGTCTACAGCATTACGTTTTTCAGAACGCATTATGTATGGCTCAATTTCTTGAATACTTGGCGTGCCCTCCCCAGTAAAAACATCCGAATCAATTAATTGAAGTACTCTTCTGAAATGATCACTTTTTCCGCGATGTGGGGTTGCTGAAAGTAATAGGACATTTGGAACAGAGTTACATAAGGTTTCTGCCATTTGATATCTTGACACTAATGCAGTAGAACCACCCATACGATGGGCTTCATCCAAGATAAGCATATCAAAATCTGCATTTACCACAGCCTCAAGACGGTACTTGTTATATTCATCAATTTTATCCTGAGTCCATCCCTGTCTTACTATCAATGGCTTTAGGGCATCTGTAGAGACGATAATCTGATTATGCTGCTTCCAAAAGTTCAACTCTTCTTCGGCTTCAAAACTTGCGAATGTACGAGCCATGCCGGAAATGAATTCACTGTCATATATGCAGAAGCTTTCATTGAAATGCTCCTTGAGCTCTTGTTGCCATTGAAGCATTGCCGACTTGGGAACAACAAGCAAGATTCGTTTTAGCTCACCTCTTAATTTCTTTTCTTTTATGATAAGGCCTGTTTCAATAGTCTTTCCCATACCTACCTCATCAGCCAGAAGAAATCTTGTCTGTATGCCTTGCATTACCTTTTCTAGTACTAAAATCTGATGAGGAAGTGGTATCAGACTACTTTCGTATGGAGCAAGTAATCTTTTTTGTGCCATTTCCTCTTTTATTCGTGCAGCTATGGCTACATAACGAACGTATGACATACCGATTTTCTTATCATCAGTTATATCATCTTCAAGGTCTGAACGCAGAACTTGTACAAAGGTGTTGTCCTCAAGAATATGAATCCATACAGTATCCTTTCCAAATAAAGTCTTGCTGCCTATTATTTCAACACTCTTGCCATTGTATTTCATTGTTTCTTTCTGTACTTTTGATTTGGACTGGTTGATGCATCAGGATATTGTTTCTCCAAGAGGCCAAGCTTCAGCATCTCTGGTATAATCCTTCCTCGTAAATATTGGCGGCTTTTACCTGTTTTTTCTGATATTTCATCTATTGTAATCCAATCTTCACATATTTCAAGAACCCTATTTATTAGTGTCTCTTTAGTTAGACGTTGACCGTGTTCATTAGAACTTGTATCATTAGCATCATAGCTTGTACTATTAGTATCATAGCTTGTATCATTAGCTTTATTAAGATAAAGATACAATGATACAGTATCAGGTTGAACATGTTCTACAAGAGCAGGAATATGCCATTTGTTATCAATAGCTCCTTTTACTATATAATCAGCACCACTGCCAGCTTTTTCTCCATAACCTAATTGAATAAAGAACTTCTGAATAATAGGATTACGGCAAACGCTCTGACTTCCTACGTAAAAGTCATCTACAGAGATAAGCATTCTTCCCGGATTTCTGAATGTTATTTTGTCCTTCTCTCTAACAATAAGAATGTTGCCTTGTTCTGCATAATTGCAATGGACTATACAGTTTACTAAAGCTTCTCTAACTGTAATATGTGCAGATGTCTCTTCTGTTCTTTCTATACCATTCAATAAGAATGGAGCAGGCAGCGTTTGTGCCAACTTATTATATACCTTGAAGAAAAATTGATAGAGGTTAGCATTCCAGGAACCGTCTGCATATATTCTGTCCGACCACCTTTCATTGGTGTTATTACTTAGTTTTTCCTGATAATCTACGAAGTACCATGGACAGCAAGCCTGGTCTGTAATGCTTTCTGTTTTACCAAACATCAGAATACCGGCGCGAGTGAATCCCTCCTGGCCGTTTTCTCTATCCACACGATATGCTCCGATTTTGCATAAGAAATTGAAATCGTCCAATTCGTTCCACGGATGATTGTCTTTGCGGAGTATAAACCGTTGTCGATACCCTTTTAATGTAGCGACATCAATATCATTCATCGAATAGTTCGGTAATATCTGATTGTCAAAAGGTAAAGTTGCATGGTGAGCATCGGCAAACATCTGACGAATTTCAGAATCAGTACAGTGGTAATCTCCTTTATGGTTTCTCTTAAAAGTATTTCCAAAAGGATTTCTTGTAAGATATACCGGTCGGATGTCATACGATGCTCTTGGTATTCTGAATAGAAGAACAAAATTTCCATCGATGTCTGTTTCATACACATCACGTTCGGCAAGCATTGTTGCACTTACTTTTTCTTTGTTGTGCGCACAGTCCCAGAAACGTTTCTTATATGTATCAATTTGTTGCTTGTTAAGACCGTCGGGCATGAATATCCCATTCTTTTCCTTTATACCTAATACGATGATTCCACCGTTTGTATTGGCAAATGCAGAAAATGTTTCCCAGAAACTTTCCGGCAATCCTCCTTTTGCTGATTTGAATTCAACCTCCGAGTTTTCGGAACCACTGATTAATTCCTTTATATGTTTTTTTATGTCAGATGTCATTTTTGCTTTGATTATTATATTTTATACCCTTGATGAAGCAATGTCATAGTACTGCAACAGAACTTCGTCTTCCTGTAGAAGTGATTCCAGAATATGGTCACCTACAGTTACTATAGCCTGATAGCTCTTCTGCTTGTAGCATTCTTTGAAACCATAGCGCAATACTTCCAGACGAGTATCTTTCATTCTCTTTGCTTTCGGTTTTTGGGCCTGTTCCAGATACATGTTGAATTCCTTCATCATTCTGCGATTTCGGATTATTTCAAGGTCGGCTGCCTTTTCAGGATCCGGATTACGCCAATTTCCTTCTTCATCCTTGATGAAATTTTCTTCAAGGATTGACATTAGTTCTGGAAGAACGTCTCCTTTTTTAGGAGGAAGCATATTCTTCATCCATTCTGGTTGCAAGTCTGAATATGTCTGCGGGTTTTGGAGTTCTCTTTTTAACCATTCTATACCTTCTGCTTCACTGCTGATGAATAGTGCCATAGGTACAAAACCAGAACATTTTTCTTTTTTACGTTCATATTCTATTGCTTGTGATGCTGTGAAGAACATACCGTCTCTTTCTATGAATCGTTCTCGGAGCTGCTTTTGAAACTCTTGGGCATCCATAGGGATGGCATAGCCTTTTTGTACATAGTAGGATATCAGTCTGTCGAATAATATCTTAGGGCTACGTTCAATTACAGCTGTTGTAGATTCTCCTTTGCTTAAATGTACAGGTAGATGTACAAGCAGTTCTTCGATAAAGTCCATAGCTGTTTTGGCTTTATCTTCAGATTTATCAAATTTCTCTATTATGGAATCAGAAGGTTTATAGCAGGTAATTACTAAGTCTTGCTTTACCGCAGTAGTGGTAGTTACAGCTTTGAATGATCCTTGTTTTTTATCTAAAGCTGCCACATTTACAACCACAAATCCAACTCCTTGCAATGCATTCTGTATGGAATTCCATACTGCTGCACTGGTATTACTGAATTCTATTGTTAACCATTTACCTGATTTTAGTACTCTATAATACTCTTTAAATGATTGATTCATTAAAGTTTGATATTCAAAGAGTGTTTTATGTTGTACATTATTTATTATTGCTTCTTCTTTATTATTTGTTACAACTTTAATCCAACTTTCCCAAATAGAACTTAATTCTGAATACATAATATTTCTACCGAAAGGTGGATCTGTAAAAATATAATCAATAGATGAATTTCTTAATGTGGTTAACTTTGTAGCGGAACATACATTTATAGCACTATTATTTCGATAAGGATATTCTATTCCTTTAAAGGAAGCTATTTTCTTTTTTAATGTATTAAAAGGAGAAAACTCCCAATTTATAGATGGAATATATAATGTGCCACTGGTTATTCCAGTTCCTGTAAAACGAAACTTATTCATATTAGTTGTACTGAAAAGAACAGAAGTCAACCAGGTCTGAAGGAAAATATTACCTTTACATAATTCATAAATTCTACTTAAATATATGAAATTCCTTTTAGAATAGAACTGATGTGTATGAGTAATTCCATTACTTTTTATAGGCTGTGCAGTGTTATATCCTTCCTGCAGTTCATATGTGTTAAATTCAGATAGGTTTATATTTTCTATTTTTCTTATTAAGTTTATATCAGAGGAATCAATATCTTTTTCCCCCCTTTTGCCAAATAAAGTATAATTAACTCTTACTGGAACTTTTTTATTCAATGTAACTGTTTTATTTAATAACGAATCAAATGAAGTTTCCCATGCTTTTTCCATATTCTTCTTGGAACAAGTATTACCACAATCTGGGCATGGAAAAGAATCTTTAATTATTTCTTTATCCAAATCAACAGCTTCATTCCATAAAACAAACTCCTTGCCGCAAGATGGACAAATGAAAACATCACTCCAAATCGTATTGTTTATTTTAGCTTTTTTATCATCTACTTTAGTTTCATACATCCATCCAAGTTCTTTTTCTACTTGTTCTAGAATTCTTAATGCTTTTCTTTCAAAAGCTTTTGGGTCGAATTTTAAATTATATGTAGCAGCTATTAAAGAGGCAATAGGAGATAGGTCAGAACAGATACTGTGTCTGACTCCAATCTGGGCATTTTCTTCTTTTAAAGCCTTTACATCATTCTCTGAACCACATAATTGTGCTGCAACACCAGTCATTCCAGTGCCACAAAAACCATCGAATACAATATCGCCAGGTTGCGTGTAATGTAATATATAACGCGTTATTGCAGGATGTGGTACCTTTGTATGGTAGGTATGAGCCATATAAATCGGGTTATTTTTCCCTTCACTGACGTCAGCTGCGTATGGCGTTTTTACCTCAAAATTTGCTTTACGTTTCCCTTCTTTTTCTAATTCAACTTTTTCCTTTTCCCATTCTTCGATAAAATCATTTAGCCAAGGATTGGGGCAAGCCGTATAATAAGGAGGATCGGAGAGATTGATAATATCATCATCCTCTCCAATGGGGAAACCTTCGATTTGTTTCAGTTCCGGTAGTTTTTTGCGAAGCTCTGCACGAAAATACTCACGACGGGCATCTTCGCTTGGGAACTCCATTCCTAAGCAAACAACTTTATCTGGTACAATCTTTGTCTCTTCAAATTCATCATCAAGAAACAATCTTGGGCTTATATCTTTTGAGCTCATTTTTATCAGTTTATTTATTTTACGATTATTCGAATATCCTCCGGCTTGTGTCCTCTGCTCTGATTGTCAATATAAGTAGCCAGGGCATCAAGAGCCTGCTGTTTGGTCATAGGACGGGAGAATATTTTAAGCATCTCGTTATGATTGATTTCTACCTTTGTAAAACTCCTCTGGAGCTTGTTGATAATATCAATCAATATGCGTGCATACTGCGGATTCAGAGAAATGTTTCCGTCAATAAACTGTTGTATGGTAGATTTCTCTTCCTGAGTAAGCATTTCCTTATTTCTCAGAATGGTAGGGTCTTCCAACGCATCATGAAAGCCTTGCTCATATTCCGCATAGATTTCTTTCAATTCATCTTTTAAGTCTTCCAGTTCCGGCAATTCATCTTTTTGCATGGCTGGATTAAAGCCATCTACAGATGTAGGCACAGAAAGAATCGCATTCTTGTTGACTGAAGAATTTACTACCTTCAGTAGATTCATCTTCCTCAACCAGTTGTCATATCTTGAAGGATTGATGAATGAAGCATTCTTTATGATGTCGCATAATTGTTTCTCTGTGCTTAGCATTACCGCATTTTTCTTTCCATGATCTATTTCGCTTATATGAGCTTTCAGATAAGCTTCCATATACCATGTCGCATACCTGTCTTTGAGTGCCTCCAGTTTCAGCTTGTAAGCATCTCTTGCCTGTTTCCCTTTGTTTATTACTTCTCTGATTCCGTCAATGGAAGAGGTTATTTCTGTTTTCAAATCATTATCATTTACATTTGATAGAGCTGTGCGCAGATATGAAATCAAATCTCTGAATCCATCCAGTTCCTTCATCAAATCCAAAGTTTCAAACACTTTGCTGCGAGTTTCGGTCATGGCCGTTTTTACAACATCTATCTGCCAGTCGATATTACGCATCTTGGCTTTGGTATTGTAGCGCTGCATGTGATTGCAAATACCTTTCAGACGAACCAATTCTACATCAAAATTGCGGGCATCATCTTCTGAAATGATTTCTATATCATTAAGAAAATAATATCCTCCTTGAATTTTATGCTGAAGTGTCACTATGATATTCTCCAACTCTGAAGCTTTCGCCAGTAAATCAGCGAAGATGCTGCTATTGGGATTGTCAAGCTCGTTTGTACGGTCCACACCCAGTAAGCCTAAACATATTTCCCTTACAAGAGGGATGTTTATTCCCTTAGGCGGACATACATTGGAGAATGTATAGCAATCCTGTGGATTGAGTTTACTTATGTCTGATATGTTACCAGCATTAATTTGGCTTCCTCCTTGCAATACGATTTCAATCTCGCCGAGTGCTGCCATCGTAGCAAGTACAAGCATTTCAAGATCAGCTTCGATATGATAGTCAATGGAGATATATTCATGCGTGTCAGCATAGAATACTTCCAGAATTTCATCCCGATTCAAAACTTGTCCTCCTTTGGCTTCAAGCTTGTTTTTTATACTTCGGGCATATTCTGAATGTTCGGTACTAAGCCTTCCGTTTTCCCATAATCCAAGTCCCATCAAGATAGCTTCACCATTCCTGTTTATCGTGGTTGGTGATGCAATTTTAGCACGGGCCGAACGTAAGAGGTTTTCTCTGTTTTCATTGGTAAGAGGTTGCTGCAAAGCTGAGAACTTAGGATAATGAGGATTTTCTAGTTCAAATTGTTTTTCCATGATATACGATGTGACGGCACTTACTGCATCGATTTTGGAATCAGCTTGTGCGCCAGGCATACCTTGCATAGGATGCTTGTCACCTATATATTCTACCATGGTTTTAGCCAGGAGCTCGTTGTTAAACATATTTCTGGCTTCCTTGTAATATTTCTCGCGCAATTGTTTGTAACGAGGCTTTTCATCTGTGCTTGCACTACCTTCTTGCGAGAGGGCAGAACCATACAACACAATCTTTTGTTTCAGCTCTTCGCTTAAATCATTCATCAGAAAATAAACACTATCCTTTTCTGCAGGTCTTGAAGAATTGCTCGTGTCAAAAATCGGCATGAAGAATATGTAGAAATGTTGTTGTGGCTGAGTAGTAGAACGTTCATTGGGGTTACCCATAAAAATATACCCTGTTCTACTACATTTATGTGATTGCCATTCTATATGATGTTCCCATATTCTGAAATTTCTGCGATATGTTTCACCTTCAACCGGAAGAACTTCTGAAAGGAACATGTAGAAATATTCATCTTTCTGGCCATCACCCATTTGGGCAGCATAGTCTTTGACTTTCTGTTCGTAGTTTACACCACCTTCTATACGAATATGATATTCGTTGTTTTCTCCTTTAACAAAATATTGTCCGATAGTTGCCGAAACGATAGAATCAAGTACACGTGTGAACGCCAAATCTACAAGTTCGTCAAAATTTTCGCATGTAATATCTACATGACATAAATCATTTGCCAATGTCTCGGCAGAAACCCCGTTGGGATGGCTTAAATCAGCCTGTAAGATTTTTATGGCAGCCGCTGAAACAATTCTGTGAGCCAATACTTTCTTAGGAGCAAGGCCTCGTGTGAAGTTTTCTTCTATCTTTTGATTAATCAGTGCTGTGATAGAACTAACTTTACTTACATCAGGGTCGGCATTCAAATCTACATTTCCTTGCATATCTTGCCAATAGGAATCATAACAGATGAGACCGGGTTTGTCTGTCGGAACATCGTCGTTTATGATAGTACTGAACTTTTTTGAAAGGGTTTTCAGGACTTCGCGCTGACTTTTACCTATTCGAATGAGTGAGAAATTTTCAAAATATGACGGATGAACAAGGAACAGGTTTACGTATGTTTCCAGATTGTTGTTCATGTGTGGAAACATAGTAGTGAACTGGGAAAGATGTTTACGTATCTGTGCCTTCTGGTGCTCGTTTTTCTGCAACAGTCGTTGCTGCACAATGAATTGTACATCTTCCTTTTGAATAGTCAAATCGACATATCTTTCATTTACTCGTCCAAGCATATCCTTTGCAAACTGGAATTCAGGAGAACGGTAAATCAGTTCCTGTACACCGAAAACCATACGGAAATGGGTACGGTCACTCATCTGTCCAAGAGCTTGTAGCACTTGAAGATCTCTGTTTAATTTAGCAGGTTCGCTTCTTCCTTTCAGATATGCTAGCATCTCATCTACTACCAGCATAAAGCCTTTGTCTGGATAGACTTCTTCAAAAGCTGCCAGCATTAACTCTAATTTCTCAGAATAGGAGCGAGGACTGTCATCATCCGATATGCGATAATCTACACCCCATTCTTCTAATGCAGCATCAATCTTGAAAGTTATTACTTCCCATAATTCCTGATTATTGCCTAATTCAAAACGATATACCTTATACTTACCGGCTATTGTCTTTAACCACTCTTTTGCTTTTTCGCTTTGAACCAGGTCAAGATAGTCTACATTTTCGGCTATAATGGAAAACAAAGACATCAAATGAGATTTACCGGTACCATAATTACCTACAATCTGAATTCCTTTAGTCTCTGTTGTTGAGTTCAGATCCAATTTACCACAAATCTGTGGAATAATATAATTTTCAAATGTCTGAGAACAAACAAAGTTCTTTACCAGTTTCTCACGATAATCTTCGTTATCAAGTTGTCCGAACTTGATAATTTCGTCAATAGGATCGAATTGTATAAGGTCGCTATATTTCATTGTAAATTGTTTTATTCGAAATTTCAGTTAGGTTTATTGAGTATGAGCTTTTAAAATCTCCTGCCAAATAAAAGATATTGTTTATAACAGTCCCTTCATTTGAATCTATTATAAGGATAAAGGATTTTGCCCAAGAATCTATTTTTGCTCTTAAATTGAATTTCAAAGCTGGTTCAAAAAGAATCCCAATATTTTTAATAGCTATGTATTTACCGATATCTTTATCGTTTACAATATTGCTACTGATTATTTTCTCAAGAGCATCGTCTGCAATTAATGACAATCTTTTGTTGTCTATATTAAATTCTATTGCTTTGGATAATTCTTGTCCAATATCAATATATGGTACTATTATGGAAGAAAAAGGCATAAATAATAATTTATGTCTGGAATCCTTATTTATGTATTTAGTCAAGTTTATCATATTGGAGTCTTTTCTGAACTTATTACTTAATTACTTTGAAGAATTAAGAAGCTCTTTAATATCTACATCTAAGACTTCTGCAATTTGTAATAGAGTTTCCAAACCGGGCTGTGATGTATTAGTACACCATTTGGAAACCGTAGCAGGGTCTTTCCCTAATTGTTGGGCTAACCATTTATTGGTTCGTTTTCTTTCCACAAGAACAACTTTTATTCGGTTTATATCTTTTTCCATAAGGATGTTATTACTCATATGTGCAAAGATAATAAAACAGTTTAAAGATTGGAACCATAAACTAAAAGTATTTGCAATGAAAATTGCGAATTACTTCAATATTGTTCTATAAATAATATATATTTGTATATGCTTCCGACGAGGATGTGAAAGAAAATGTCGGTGTGTTAGTAAATTTTAAATTGAAAATTATGAATGAAGGTGCTGAATATGAAAAATTTACCCAGGAAATTTATAATGAAATATTAAAAAAATCAATCTGTAAAGAATATAGAGGTTATGCATAATGTGAAATTGATAGGAAAGTCAGGCCAGAAGCATCAAATAGATGTGTACTGGGAATATCAATATGATAATACTATATTCAAGATTGCAATAGAATGTAAGAATTATAACCATACAGTATCTATTGGTAAAGTGAGAGACTTTTTTGGTGTCCTTTATGACTTGGAAGAAGTAAAAGGCATTATGGTTACCAAGAAGGGTTATCAAGAAGGAGCAAAGAAATACGGTGAGTTTTACGGAATTGATTTAATGGAATTAAGAGAACCAGAAGATGGAGAGGCTATTGTTGCTGAAACCACATTAACTATTGACTGTTCTGTTAGGCATAGACTTTTCCTTATTGATGAAGATTGGGCTAAAGAACATGATTTAAATATCCAATCATATAAGCAACGATTAGATTGGCTCTGTTCCCCCGTTTGTGGTAAATGGATTAATGCTACCCATATCCCTTTAACTACTAAGGAGGATAAGATTAGGAATTCTGAGGGTAAGATTATTGTAGATATACGAAAATTGGAAGATGAGTTGCCTAAAAAATCCAAACACGATGATGGCTATGTTTATCCTTTTGAGAATGCTTATGTAAAAACAGAATGCGGAGACATTAAGATTAAAGAAGTGAAATTTGAGTACGAAAGTCATACAGATATAAAACAATTTGAAATTGATGCACAAAATATAACAAAGGCAATACTAAAAAATGCGATTAATAAAGAAGTCCTGTTCGTAGAAAAAAAATTAAGGATTTATTTAATAATAGGGAAGAAAAAAAGACTCAATGCCTCAAATAAAGAAACATTGAGCCTTCATTCTGTATTATGATGAAAATTTGATGAATTATAAATCATTCATTCCCTTTTGTTTAATAACAATATTCATCATTTCATCAAATCATCGGAATTTTCTAAGAAATTCTTTTGTAATGGTATAATAGCGGCCAGTTTTCTTTTCTTCTCGATACGGTGGGCCTGGAGGGAAGTTTTTTATAAAGGTTGAATAAGCAAGAGAATTGTCAGTAGGTGTAAGTTTCCAGTTCCTTTTTAAAATGTTTCGAATCTGATAGGTTTCAACCTTGATATTACTAAGCATTAATAACTGTTGAATGTCATTAATACAGAAAGTCAATTTATCCTGGCTCATGGTATCCATGATATTTATGCAGATTTCAGCGAGATCTATTTCTGTATGATTCCTGCTACAATTGATAATCCTGTCGAGAGCTGGCGTATGTATCAGTTGCGGATTGAACCACATTCTACTTTCTTTGTCAGTAGTAAGTTGACGGTGTTGAAGAAAGTAAAGAAATGCTGGAATTTCCATGATTAGTTTCTGAAGAAAACTAGTATCATCATTTTTGAGAGGGTTAATTTTTCGAACCCAATAACGTGTTTCTCCCGGTTCTATAAGAACAGGGGTATCTTCATTATTGGAACACATGATGAATTTACCAAAAAAATGCACTTCACAGCGGTCTTTACCCTTTGCTTCAATCTTGTATACACTTGCTGTACTTAGATTCTTTAATCGTTCAGAATCCTCTCTGCGGTTAAGCAACACTTCGTCAACTCCGATAAGTAATTTGCCGGCCCAATCAGCGTTGAACTGGCTACGAAAGTCTTCATTGGTATTAAATGTGACGTTATCCTGGAAAATTGCTTTCAGAAAATTCAGGAATGTACTTTTACCAGTGTTTCTTTCTTGAGAAACTAAAAGTAGAATAGGAAGTTTCTGCACAGGGTTGAGATAAAGAAGCTGAAAGTAATCCATACCTAACTCATAATGTTCTCCGAAAATATGATGAATAAGTTCTTGTATATGAGGAAACTTCCCTTTTTGAGGGATATGGGTAATCGGCTCATACAGATTAAGGAACGAGCCAATATTTCTCTTATAATCTACGTGACTTGGAACTGTGCAAAAACCATCGTATTTAGGAACACTTGCTATGAAGTCTTTCCCATGATCATAACGTAAAGTCCCCATACTCCAAGGAACTCTACGCTTGGCAAATGTGCCATTAATAAGAGGCTGAAAAACTATTTTATAGAGTGTGGTACCAACTCTTACGTATTCATCTGTCATTTCAATTTTTCCCATATCTAAAATTCCTCCCATCCTGATTTTGGTTTATGTTTTACTCCTTTTTGTATCTCTTTGTATAGGCTCTCTTTGTCAATCGGTTTTTTCCTGCTTTTTTCCATCCACTCCATAAGTTCGGTACGTTTGAATTTAAGCATTTTCCCAGGTTGATAATAGGGAATTTTATTTGCCTGAACAAGAGCATAAACCGTTGGTTTAGCCAGACTGAGTAACTCACAAGCCTCGTTAATACCAATCATTTCTTCTTTTGCTGCTGTCTGTCTCTTTAATAACTGCTTCATCTCATTAATAGAAATCGTCAGTTCTTCCACCTTCTCCAATAGAAAAGCTGTGGCTTGAGGTAATTCCTCGAAATTTAATTTCATCTTCATTATTATAAATTGATTTTCAGCAAAGAAAGATGATGTATTATTGGTTAACAGGTGGATTATAAGTTAATCAATGGATAGTAATGTTTTTTCTATATTAATCCCTTGAAAAGGGAAGAGACTGTGCAACGAGCGGTGTTCCGATAGGAATAATTTTTATTGTAAACCGTCCTTCATTACAGGTGAGTTTGCTGGAAATGGTCAGTATCTCTGTATCTTCAAGCATGAGCTGAAAACTTTTTTTGATGAAATGTGCTATTTGCATGTTTGAGCATCCTAACCGTTTCCCGATATTTCTAGCTAAATGGTATAGATCTTTTGATGTAACTCCATTCAAACGACGTAATACAGCTGTCTTTATTTCTGTTTTATTGTTTAAGGCCATAATATTTTCTTTCATGACACTCATTTCATTGCTTGTCAGTATATCTTTGAAAGTAGCTTCAAAATAAGACATGACTTCTTTTATTGTATCATCTTTTTCTTTTTTGATACGTTCTCTATCCAATCTTACTTCTTCCTCATGAGAGTACAATATAGAATTTTCTGTCTTTTCTTTATTGTCATCAATGGTTTTATGAAATAGTTTCATCGATAGTCTACCATTCCTTTTCGTATTTCCCTGTATTTTGTTAATCCTTTTACTTCTTTGATCTTGTAATACATCAATAAAATTACATATTGCAGGTACAATATATTTACAGTAAGCTGTTTCAACCATAAATATGATTGTAATAAAAAGTAGGGTAGTGAAGAGTGAGTATAATACAAGATCCAGACTATGTGGAGAGTTCCCCTTCAATATCAGATATCTGGGAATTGAGGTAATTGAACATATTGCAGTTACATATATTACAGCAAAATGGAATAAATTTAATCTTTTCATAATTAGTGATTTTTTGTTATTGATTTTGATGCAAATATATTTTTGAAGTATCAGAAATTAAAGAAAATGATTACAAAATGTCTGGTTTTTAATATAAGTATCATACTTCGTGAAATCGCCAATCATACTTATAAAAAAAACGAACAAAGAAAATTTACACTTTTAACTGTATTTTGTATTGTTGCATAAATGAAAAAGCCGTTGGGAAACTTCGATTTTCCCAACGGCTATACATATAAAAACTTTTGATCACTATTGCATGTTTATTTCAGATATGCAATTTTATAGCATATTACTTTAGTGATATTTTATCGACAGTCTCTCTTTTCTTTTCACTTACTAATTCAGCATAGATTTGTGTTGTTGCAACATTCTTATGAGTAAGCATTTTTGACACTGTGAAGATGTCCGTACCGGCTGCGATTTGTAGTGTAGCATACGTGTGCCTAAAGCAGTAAGTAATATTTGGAAATGCAATAAAAAACAGAATGACGATAATTAAACGTAAAACGTTTATAATTAAGTATTTTGCAAGATTTGCAGAACAGACAGACCTGCAAAAGAAAACAAAATATTGCGACGTTTCAGTTACCAGACTGTTAGCCGCCTGTTTCGGAAACAACGGCAGGTAACCGAATTTTTACCGATAGGAACAAAGCGGATTTGTATTCACTGTTTATCAATGTTTTGCATGCCAAAGGACGCTTTTCAAAGGAGTATTTTTACAACCTAAAAAAGAGCGTTATGAAAGTGGAAAAATTCAAGGTGCTGCTCTACCTGAAAAAGAGCGAGCCGGACAAGACCGGCAAGGCCCCGATCATGGGACGGATCACCCTCAACCGCACGATGGCGCAGTTCAGTTGCAAGCTCTCCTGTACCCCCGGGCTATGGAACGCGCGTGAGAGCCGATTGAATGGCAAGAGCCGGGAAGCGGTGGAGACCAATGAAAAGATAGAGAAGCTGCTGCTTGCCGTACACTCGGCCTTCAATTCCCTCATGGAAAGGAAAAAGGATTTCGATGCCGCCGCGGTCAGGGAAATGTTCCAGGGTAACGCGGGCATGCAGATGACCCTGCTCAAACTTCTCGACCGGCACAACGAGGAGATGAAGGCCCGTGTCGGCGTGGACCGTGCGCCGACGACAATGTCGACCTACGTGTACACCCGGCGCACCCTTGCCGAATTCATCAAAACGGAATTCAAGGTCTCGGACCTCGCCTTCGGACAGCTCAACGAGCAGTTCATCCGTGACTATCAGGATTTCTGCCTGGAAAAGAAGAGACTGGCGATGGAGACGGTGCGCCATTACCTGTCCATCCTGAAAAAGATCTGCCGCATCGCCTACAAGGAGGGGCACTCGGAGAAATACCATTTCTGCCACTTCAAGCTGCCCAAGCAGAAGGAGACAACACCGAAAGCACTCAGCCGTGAGAATTTCGAGAAGCTGCGTGATCTGGAGATACCGGAAAAACGCAGGTCACATGTCATCACCCGGGAGAACCTCTTCCAGGATGACGAGGGCAGCCTCTGGCTGAAATACCGGCGAAAGAAGACCGACTACCTCGGACGCGTCAAGCTGTTGCCGGAAGCACTCGCGTTGATCGAGAAGTACCGTGACGATACCCGCACCACCCTCTTCCCGCCGCAGGACTACCACACGCTCAGGGCAAACATGAAATCCCTGCGCCTGATGGCGGGGCTGAGCCAGGACCTTGTCTACCACATGGGAAGGCATTCTTTCGCCTCATTGGTCACGCTCGAGGAGGGAGTGCCGATCGAGACCATCAGCAAAATGCTGGGACACTCCAACATAAAGACCACCCAGATATATGCCCGTGTAACCCCGAAGCGACTGTTCGAGGACATGGACAGGTTCGTCGAGGCAACCCGCGATTTGAAACTTATTCTTTAATCCTTAAACAATTATTATCATGCGCAGTACATTCAAGCTTTTATTCTACATCAACCGTAACAAGGTAAAATCGGACGGCACGACCGCCGTCCTCTGCCGGATCAGCATCGACGGAAAGAAAT
>ERZ838839.1740-NODE-1740-length-19398-cov-6.157163_pt1 | contig 19398 bp, 9 predicted proteins | sample MGYA00519909_ERZ838839 | MGnify/ENA primary metagenome ERZ838839 (study PRJEB31850, sample SAMEA3708843) | human gut metagenome | biome: human gut; feature: human-associated habitat; material: faeces | place: China | collected 2014 ... | reverse complement strand
CATCAAGTACTGCCAGTCTCTGGGCATCATTGCTGGTAAGAGCAACACCAAGTTCGTTCCGAACGAAAAGGTAAGCGCTCAGGAAGCAGCTAAGATGCTGCTCGTAACCCTGGGTTACAACGCTCAGAAGGCTGGTCTGGTAGGCACGAACTGGGCTGCAAAGACCAATGCACTGGCAGACGAGAATGGCCTGCTGGAGGACGTTAACACTTCCTTCACCGGTCCGTGCCCGCGTCAGTACGCTGCACAGCTGATCTACAACGCAATCGACACCCCGACCGTTGTATGGCGTGACGATGCATACACCAACACCAACTACAGCGATGGCGACAACAAGACCATCGGTGAGAAGTACATGGGCCTGCACTCTGTTGAAGGCATCCTGACCTCTTTCTCGAAGGAAGACGGCAAGAGCACCTACGGCGCTACTGTTTCTTCCATCACCAAGCAGGACGGCTCCAAGAAGGGCAACCTGATTGAGAAGAGCGAGGACTTCACCAAGATCGCTAAGGACTACGGTTCTCTGAAGAACAACAAGGTTAAGGTTCTGTACAAGGATACCGACGAAGTTTACGGCGTATTTGCTCTGACCGACTCCAACCGCGTTCTGAACGCTCTGCTGGGCGAGTTCGGCACCAGCAGCGACAAGCTGAAGCTGGACGGCACCAAGTACACCATCGCAGATGCTGAGACCGTTAAGCTGGATGGCAAGACTGTCTACGTTGCTGCTGATGCTAAGGTTGGCTTCACCACTAATGAAGCGGATGCTGAGGGTTATGCTAAGGACGCTTCCAAGTCTGCTCCGAAAACTGCTGGCATCGTAAATTACGTTAAGGCAGCAAAGGGCCTGACTAAGGCTTTTGACGCTTCCGCTATCTCCAACAGCGACAACAACAAGATCAACCTGCTGGACGTTAAGTCCTTCGCAATCGCACAGGTTACCTATGTTGGCAAGGATTACATCAACGTATCCTACAAGAACTCCAGCAACACGCAGGGCTTTGACAGCAAGCTGAAGGACGACGACGCTGTTTGGTACAACGGCATTGCTAAGGACGATTACGTTGCAGTTACTGCAAAGGTTAACTCTTCCGAGGACAAGGTTTCTGTAACCAAGCTGGACGTTGTTACCGGCAAGATCACTGCTACCAAGAATGCAATCACCGATGATGATTACAAAATCACCGTTGACGGCAAGACCTATGAGATGGCCGGCGTTGACGCAAAGGATCTGGAGCTGAACGCTACTGTATCCATCGTTGTTAAGGGCGGCTACTGCCTGCTCGTAGACGACGCTGACGCGGGTTCCAAGGATCTGGCTCTGATGACCGAGCTGTATCCGGAAGGCAACCGTTGGAAGGCTACCCTGCTGAAGGTTGACGGCTCTGAGGAGACTGTTACCCTGAAGAAGACCGAAGCTATCAATGGTGCAGCTGTACAGGAGACCGATAAGTTCGACGGTGCTACCATCGCAGGCGCTGCTAAGGTTAAGCTCGTAACTTACACCAAGTCCGGCAGCGAGTACAAGCTGAAGGTTGTTGGCTATGTAATCGGCAAGGACACGCAGGGTAATGATATCCATTACACTGCTGGATATGATGTTCTTACTGATCCTGTAAAAAATAACTTTGTTAAGAACAACAAGCTGCAGGTAGGCACTGTAAGTGCAATCAACGAGAATGCTATCGTATTTGTACGTTACAAGAACGACAGCTTCAAGGTTGTTACCGGCAAGGATCTGCGCAACTGGAAGGAATCTTCTGTATTTACTTCCGTTGTTCTGGCTGACAAGAGCAATGGCGTTCCGTACGCTAAGGTTGTTTATGCTGACCTCGGCGAGAAGAACGTAAAGGGCGGCACCGACGTTAACTATGGTTACGTATTCGAGGCTACCAAGTCCACCGATGCTGACGAGACCGACTACAACGTATTCCAGATTTGGAACGGCTCCGAGACCATCGAGGTTTGGACCGAGGATGGTAAGGATGTAGCACGCGGCGATGTCATTAAGTACTCTCTGGACGGCACTGTTGAGAACCACACCAAGATCAGCGTAGACAAGGTATTTGCTAAGTCTACTGGTACTAAGGGCGTTGTTCTGAACGGCGATTACAGCGATAAGCTGGACGGCACTGCTTACTTTGCACCGGCTAACAACGCTGCCAAGGTAGCTAAGGCTACCGCAGAGACTGAGGCTGCTAAGGCTGCAAACATTCTCACCTTCGACGACGATGATGATTCCATCATCCTGTTCGCTAACACCTCCGACGATGACAAGGACGGCACCGGCGTAGCTTCTACTTCCGTTACCAACCTGAAGGACTTCGTTCGTGAGGACGGCGACAATTACGTTACCAACGCAATCTACTGGATTGAGAAGGACGCTCAGAACCAGCCGACCAAGACTAAGATCATGGTTATCGACACCGATAGCGAACTGGATACCGGCGTATTTGGTCTGTCCAAGTAAGCTGCATATCACTGTTTGCGTGATAATGTAAAAGACCCCCCCCGAGAACAATTGTTCTCGGGGGGGGTCCCTTTCTCCGAAAAAATTTGCCAAAATCCAAAAGTTTCTCTTGCAATTTCGGAAAAATCGGCTATTCTATACCTCAAACAAACGGCGAAACGCCGAACAGGAGGTATATTTATGGGGTTTGAATCGTATCGACAGGGCACGTTCACGAAACGGTTAGCGGACCTGCCTGACCAGCCGAACATGCAGGCGGCGGAGCTGAAAACGTACTTTGACTCCTCGCCGGAGGAGCTGTGGCAGGCGCTGAACCGGCTGTGCGACGCGCTGGGCGAGTTCTCGGCGGCGGCTAAACTGGGCTACACCGCGAGTGCGGGCGTGCCGGCGCAGACCGTTCAGGACGCGATCGAAAACGTGCAGAAGCAGGTGCGCGACGCGTCCGTGGGCAAGCTGCCGAGCGGCTGTGTGGACGGCGACAAGCTGGCGCAGGACGTGCGCAACCGCCTTACCGCGATCGAGCACGCCGCCGAGTCCGAAACCAACGCGCGCACCGCGGCGGACACCGACCTGCAAAGTGACATGAACACCGTCAAAACCACACTTACGGTTAAAACTGCGTGCCATTTCGGCACTTATACCGGCGATGGAACCGAAAAACGTACCATCAGTTTGGGGTATCATCCCAAGGCCGTGCTCGTGTTCCGCGAGGGCTGCTACACCGGTTACAGCAGCGCCATTTACGGCGGTCTGGCGGCGGAGGACGTGCCGCTTATGTACGGCGATAGCATCGGCCTCGGCGTCACCGCTGACGGCTTTCAGCTGCTCAATAGCCGCAACTGTGCACTCAATTTGAGCGGGTATAAGTATTCGTTTGCCGTTTTTGCGTGAAAATGGGAAAACCCCCGAGGAAATTTTCCTCGGGGGTTTTGATATTAAGTCAGATAAACTTAGATATCGTTAATGTCGCACTCGTTAGAAGTTTCAACGATGATTGCATCAATCTTACCGCTGCTGTTCTTAACAACTACGATATTCTTGTAGCCAGTGATCTTATCGAACTCGTTAACGCCGATGTCGTCGCCAGCCTTGTCGTTGTCCTGATCAACGTAAACGATCTTAGCGTCGTCTTCCAGAGCAATGTTAACCGGAGAACCGCTACCCTTGTGGGTGCCGTCAGTCTCGGTAGTAACTGCAGTGTAGTAAGACAGAACCTTGTCGCTATCAAGCTCCTTAGCGTAAGCTGCGAGGAAGTTAGCGGTGTCGTCAGTACCCAGCACCTTTACATCGTTGTCGGAGTAAACATTGTCAGAAGCCTGATCAAAGTATACGATGTCGCCCTTAGACAGCTTGGTGGAAGAAGCACCCATGTATACCTTGTAGTCACCCTCGTTGTTGGAAACCATGTAGAACTTCTGGTAGTCATCGCCAACCTTTACAGTGCCGTTATCCTTAGATACGATACCGTAAACAGTATCGGAAGTTGCACCAGACGGCTTAGAAGACAGTTCAACAACTGCAGCCTCTACCTTGCCATCGGAGTTAACAACGGAGAAGTAGTTCTTGGTACCTGCATCAACAGTGATATTGTTCAGAGAACGCAGGTTGTAAGCATAGTAGTCGTTAGTGGTCTTGACGAACAGAACTGCATCGGACTCAGTCATAACGCCGTCAAAGGTCTTGGTATCCTTATTGTAAACAACAGCACCAGTGCCGTCCTTACCAGCAGTGTTCTTGTAAACAACAGAATCCAGATCCATTACGTTAGAGCTGTTGATAGAAGCGTACTTAACGAGGTCACCCTTCTGAATCTTGTTAGTAGTGTTACCACGCTCGGTGCACTTACTATCCTTGTCAACGGTAACGGTCTTCTCAGAGCCGTCAGCCAGAATAACCTTCATCTTGAACTCGGAAATATCGCCATCGTTGCCATTGTCGGCATTTGCCTGCTCAACGTAAGCGTAATCGGAAGCAGTGTCCGGAGCATCGATTGCGCCAACATAACCGTTTACGAGGTACAGGGTAACTTCGTCGTTGATGTTGTTGTTGTTCAGGGTGGTAACAGCATCGTCAGTCAGGCCGGAAGCCAGAGCTTCCTTCTCAACGTTGTAAGAAGTGCCAGCAACGGTAACCTTGGTAACAGCGCTAGAGGAAGTCAGCTTGAAGCCTTCCAGCTTGCCGGTTACGGTCTCAGCCTTTTCAACAACGCTGTAAGCGTCGTCAGAAGTTGCGGAAGAATTGAAGTAGGTGGTAACAACTACAACGTCATCCTTCTTGATACCGCTGTAAATGTTGTTGTCCTCGAACTTGATGGAGGCAACGCCGGACAGGGAAACCTTGTCGGAGTTAACGGAGTTAACCTTAGCCAGCTTGGACTCGGTAACGTATGCACGGAAGATCTTGTTGTCAGAGTTGCATACGAACTTGATAGCATCGCCGGACTGCTTCTTCAGAGTGTTGGTGAAGTAAGAAGCCAGACCTGCCTTGGTAGCCTGGGAAGCGGTAGCCTGAACGGTAGAAGCACCGTAGTTTACGTTGAGGATGGTGTCCGCAGAAGCAGGGGTACCGCCAGAAGCTGCAACGTATGCGCCGTCAACTACTTCGTAGGTCTTGTCGTTGAACTTGATCTTGCCGTTGCCCAGATCGCTATTAGACGGAGTCTGCATATCGTCCTTGGTCAGACGGTAAACCTTGGTTTCGCCGGTAGCGTAAACGCCGAATACGGTGTCCTTGGTGTCCAGCTTGTTAGCAGTGCCGTTCTTGTGATCCTTGAACAGTACAGTAACTTCCTCGCCGATCAGATCGTTGTCCATATCGAAGGTAGCGGTCTGAGTACCAACCTTGATCTCGCCATCCTTCAGGGTGGTGATAACATTGGAGTTGCCTTCATAAGTACCGGTGTACTCGATCAGACCCATGTACTTCTCGCCAACAGTCGGGTTCGGGGTGTTGTCGTAGCCGTACTTGGTGTACTCGCCATCACGCAGAACAACAGTCTTAGCGAAGATGGTGTTGTAGATCAGCTGTGCAGCGTACTGACGCGGGCAAGCTGCAGTGAAGGAAGTGTTTACATCCTCCAGCAGACCAGCCTCATCAGCCAGTGCGTTGGTCTTGGAAGCCCAGCTAGAGCCTACCAGACCTGCCTTCTGCGGGTCGTAACCCAGGGTTACCAGCAGCATCTTTGCTGCCTCCTGAGCAGTTACGTTAGCATTCGGTGCAAAGATGGTGTTGCTCTTACCAGCAATAATGCCCAGGGACTGGCAGTACTTGATGTAGCCGCGTGCCCAGTGGCCGTTAATGTCGGTGAAAGAGGTCTTGTCATCGTTGTACGCAGAAGCGTCAGAGTTACCAGTGCGCAGAACGTAGATCATCTTTGCCATCTGAGCACGGGTTACGGTACCGTTCGGCTGGAAAGAGCCATCTTCAAAGCCCTGTACTACACCCAGCGATACCAGAGTGTTCACGACTTCATCGTCGACCTTAATGTCGGCCTGATCCGTGAACGCTGCACCAGCAAACATGGTGAATGCGCAAGCAAACGCCAGTACCAGTGCAAGAACCTTTTTGAGATTCGCGCAAAAATCTCAAAACTATGGTATAACTCGTGGATTTTGGATGTATTCGTAGATTTGTTGAACTATTTTAGACTTTATGTATTCTCTTCTGAGTACCATTATATGGATACTGCGAGTGCTTTTAGGACATCTGTTTCTAAATTTAATTTTAGCAGATTGAACAAAAATCAGATTATAAATTTTACGAATTATATCATCCATCTGGCTGCGTGTTTTCGGTAAAATAAAAGGCCCTCCTAATGATATTTATTTTATCATAGAAGAACCTTGCTTAGGTTATTTTACAGAAAAAATTTCACAGACTCGCAATTGCAGGCAACAAGCTCTTTCGTATCTGAACAATCTTTACATTGAATTTTTATATAACTCTATGAGACCCTTCAGCTCCTTTTGTTTTATTTATTATCTTTGATTTTTACTATTTCTCTTCTTGGTTAACAGTGATTGTAGCTTCAACAGCTCGTACTACTTGACCAGCTATACCAGTGATGCCACTAGAGTTACGATTGACTCGTGTAATATCATCAACTGCATAGCCTCGTGCTTTACCGTTATTGGTGAGCATTATTACGCCTTGCTCTGCATACAGTGCATCCACAACTACATCTGTACCGCTTAACCTCATTAAATCAACACCTTGTACTGTCACTCCCTTTGTCACACTAATTTTTTTCGTTGCTTCACGGTCGGTCAACAACGCTAACAACTTTCCTTGCTGCGAAATTACCGTTAAACTACGTTCCGGTTGATAGACTAAGCACCTACACAGCATATCCCCCTCATAAATTATATTCATGCCATCTACTAAACCGCATCCCCAGTCCTTTCGAAGGGTATATCGGCTTACTGCTACACGCATAGCCTTTCCCTTACGGCTAATATAAAGAAGTTCATCAGATTCTGAGCAACAGCAAGCGTCAATAATGCACGTTTCATCGGTCCTAACAATTTGACTTCCAGGATATGCAGTCACGACTTTATCCAATGGTAAACGTACCGATCGACCATTTTCTGCTACACAAACTAAAGAATCAGCACTATCTGGACAGGAAATTAGAACGGCACCATCTCCCATTGCCGCACGACAGTCCTCCCATTCTATACCCTCTACGAAATCTTCTACCGAAATTCCCTTAGAAATATTCCACGCTCGTCCATCACGACTCAGGATAACCTTATGTACAGCCGTTTGGAAAACCTGTACTGTCTTTACTATATCTTCTTTTCGAACTCCAAGACCCTTGCCGTTTTTCTTTTGCGGTGCACATGGATAAATATTACTTTCAGGAATGTATAATCTCATATTGCAATTTTTTCCTTCACGCACACGCCTCTCTCCACATATTAAAATTAACACATCTTTACAAATCGCCTGTTTGTGTGGATGATTCGATACTGTAGCCTGTCCGGTTGTTTTTTTATCAATGTTTTTCCTATCTTTCTCAGTAATCGAAACGATATTACCATTTATGTCTATAATTCGTGGTCTTCTACTTGTATATAAATTATCTATGGTCGCTAATTCGGCTAAAGGGTCATCGCACATGATAATTGCTTGAGGCTTTTCAGCATATTTTCCCTCTTTGACACGCTCATTAGCCAGTGCCGCAATTTGAATAGATATATTTTCCATGCTAAGTGGCATCTTATTTTGATATGGTCGCAACGCCGCTTGACTCACCTGACACGCAAGCAAATCTTCTCCTGTACTGATTTGAATTTCTAATTCATCATTGGTCTCATATGTTTCTATATATATATCAACTTCTCCATCTTCCTCTGATATTACCTTTATCGATCCGCCATAGGCCATATGTGTACCTGCTTGTGCAGGAATTTCTTTAACATCCATTTTATTGCATATATAGCGATAAAGCGGTCTACGCATTAAAATATCGCATAATTCGCGCTGACCCTCAATATTCGAAAAATCAAAGCTTTTTACATTTGGATTTTCAATTTTATGTCCCATTAGCACCGAAATCGCCTCACGAGAAGCAGATGTCAACGCCAGTTCCGTTGCCGCCTGGTGACGCAAAAGATATGCAACCACTGTGCCATCATACTCCTGACACGCCTCTTGGTCAATCAGCATCATAGCTTTAATTTCAAAGAAAATCTCTTGTTTTTCTTCATCTTTAAGATAGAAATCCTTCAAAACACCTACTTTCTTGCATACATCTTTAAAAACGTTATTGATTTCTTTTTTAGTGCATCGAGTCAAAAAATCCTTGCCATGACACGCAAGTGGCAAAGTATCAATATCTTTTTTTATACCCATCGCTTTAAGATACTTTTCTGCTTGACGCCTGCGTTCTTCTAACAGATTATACAGTTCTTTAACTAATGGTAGCAGTCGATATCCGTTATCCGTTTTGCTTCCTTCGATAATTCTTCTTGTGTCACCATCCAAAACGAATCGTCTCTCAATAGAGTACTCGTCTTTCTCCATCTTACGAATATCACCGAAAGAAAGCCCACCTGCTTCCGCCGTACGCAATGCTAACAGAAGCATCATTAAAAGGGCAATGCATTCTCCCTTTTCAGGCGCCTGCTTCAAAAGTTCCCTATAGATCTTGATAGCACTTTCTATCGTGAGCGATTTTAGTCTCTGCTTAAATTTCTCTGCCGCTCTCCGCACAATGACCCTTTGCGCTGGCGTTAGTAACTGAATATCATCTGGAAGTTCAAAAGGACCATCTTTATAAAAATTTTTAAAAGTCAGCGTAGTAAGACCTTTGACATGGGCACATTCAACGAGTACTTCAAAAAGTCTCCTGGACCGCTGATCTGCTTCCTCATTACCGGCAAAAACATTTATTTTCTCAAGCCAGATGTTCTCTGCTTCTTTCTCTGTCAACGTTGTAAAATCAATACTTTCAAAAATTTTAGCAACATATTTCCAAAAAAGATTATCGTATAATCGACAAGTACTGTCTGCCCAACGCTGTTGATTTTGCATTTCTAAAACAATATCCATATATACGCCTGAAGCAGTCAGCATACCTTTGGGCGTCATTTTTTGATAGAATTACTTTTTCTTCCAACTACCAAAACATGCTTTCGAGCGCAACTCTTTTCTTCTTCCTGATGCCGCTTGTGGACTTGAAAACAAACTCATGTTTATTCCTCCTACTACTCGTATAAACGTATAAAAAAAGAGCCTCATTGGGCTCTTAGGTATCATAGTATATCAATTTTAACTCCATATTTATCCTTTATTATCATTTGTTCCCCCCTCTTTTTCCGCCACCGCAAGTAAACTCGATCTGTTAAATTTTCCCCATCGCTAACTAATAGTTTATGGCATCTCTCCAATTGTGCTTCTATGCGCAGCAACGCCAGTCGTGAGCCATAATCTACATACCACTGTTCATATGTCTGTTGTGCTTGCAATCCAAGTATCTTCTGTACCTGACCTATATCCATACCACATATATTTCGACAATATCCTTCAAAACTAGCACGAATCAAGTCTGTTCTTGATGTCTTTGAATATTCTGGTATAACACTTTCAAGTACCTTATCTACAAACTTTTTGTATCTCTCAGGCGTTAATCGTCCGCTCTTTCCTTCAACAATTAATGGAGCGTGTATACCCGCTCCCGTCTCTAGTCGAGCCTTGAAGAGTGTACGCACCGCTGTTTGTGCCAAATATGTGCAAGGTATAAATCGTAGTTTTCCATACTCTCTATCATACAATCTCCACTCCGCTTCTTCACCTCTTTTTTGTGTCATTTTTCCGTCAATTTTTAATACTCGCAGTTCTTCATACTTCCATACACTAGAGAGATTTAGGCCACAAAGCTCACCCACTTTCACGCCGGTTGTCAACTGTAATAACAGTGCTGCATATAAAGCTTCTTTATCCATGTGTTCAATACAACTCTGAGTTAACTTTCTTAATTCTTCTAATGTAAAAATTCTGGTTTTTAAATTTTTATCTGCCTTCTCTGTTGTGCTCCTAGCAGTTACAAGTACTTTACTGGAAATATTTTCTTTCCAAATTCCACATTTAACGGCGCCATCATATATGATGTTCAATGCCCTTTTTAGTCCAATTTTATCCTCTTTTGTGTGTGCTACTGCATCCACTACACGTAAAGTATCAGCATCAGCTGTACCTTCAAGTTCCTTAAGCGGCGGTAAATTCTGAAGTGCTTCTATTAAAAATGGCTTTCTTTCTTCCCCTATACCATATGCCTTTTGGACGCTTTCTTCTGCTATAATATGAAGTAGCAGCATTGACGGTGCTTGAGGAAGGCTTCCCTCTTTGATCCATTCGACCACTATCTTACTGTTTTTCCTAATAAGCTTTTCGGCCGCTTCATACACCTTAGGATCCTCTTTTCCTGCTGCTCGGATTCTCACTTTCACGCCTTTCTGATGCAGCATTTTCTTTTCTGGACTCATCAAACTAATGGAATATCTTTGCCTTCCTTCTTTTGTCTTTTGCTCTTCTTTGATACGAAAAAAATTTCCCACTATAATGTCTGTCGGTATAATAACATTTTTTCTGCCCATATACAGCACTTCCTTAACGATTTTCAAAAAGGCAGGTATTAAAATACCTGCCTTTTTTAGGATATAAAAAAGGTCTTTTTGCAAGCAAAAAGACCTTTCTATACTTCTTCCATGATATCATTATAATACTTTGAGATTCTATTTGTCAAGCATGTTTCTATATTCATATATATTAAAAACACATAAAATTTTTTAAAAATTTCCCGAATCTATTCTATCCTCTTTTGTCCGTCTAAACAGATATCCACGCTTTATTCAACGGACAGCGTAGGTCATAATCGCCGGACGCAGAGTCCCGCTTGCCTGTAAAGGTACCCCCTCCCCCCCAAAAAATCTCTGGCGGAAATACAACACTGTGGACATTGTGGACTGCAGAAAACCTATGCGTTATCGTCAACAGATGGTATAGCGAGTGGACAGGATTCCTAATAGCGCACCTTCCAATCTAGCGACATCCGGGTATCAATCTAGATTTTGCGAAAAAACGCTTTGTCCATGACCAGCATGTCCAGAAGTACAAAAGTTACTATCTTGTTACTGCACTTTACCTATAGCGATACTATGTACTGGCATGACCGAGTGCGACATCCACATAAACACCAATTCCCTCGCATTTGTATAACGCCAACAGTCACTTCGGATAAAAATAAGGTGACTGGCCCGCATGGGAAAGCTCTGTTGTGCACAAAGACTTTCAGACCTATGCAGAATATAATCACCATTTATTCCATCCATTCCATATTTTTCCTATCGCATCTTACATTCTTGATGAGTTACCTTCCAACCATAAGTTGCATCTGCTATCGTCCACAACCAAATCTTCACCAGTTTTGTCCTCTCACTTCACTGCAATTCTATCCCCCATAAATTCACTTTTACGATTGCTTTATACAGTCACTATTCTAATAACTACATATTCTCCAAAGCATATGTTTTTCTATTGACTATTCGGCTTGCCTGTCCCAAATCGCACCTAATAGACGGTGCAATTGGGGACAGCTAATGATTTATTCTAAGTTCTGGCCTTCGAACCGCTTTCCCGGAGGTTTTCCAAATGCTCTAAAAAATACAAAAAAACCGCTGATTTCTTACGAAATCAGCGGTTAAACATGGTTGCGGGGACAGGACTTGAACCTGCGGCCTCCGGGTTATGAGCCCGACGAGCTACCAACTGCTCTACCCCGCGATATAGATTTTATCGCAACTCTCTCTCAGAGTGCTTATATACTATACCATAGGATAGCACAGTTGTCAAGCATAATTTTCAATTTTCTATTCGACAAATTCAGTCTTTTATCTTGCTGTCCTCCGCGGGCAGCAGATCCGGCAGCTCAAACCAGAAGCAGATACCGCCTTCGACGTTCTCCGCGCCGCAGGCGCCGTGCAGGGTATCCGCGATGGCGCGGACAAGCGACAGACCGATGCCGGTGCCGCCGGCCTCTCGGGTGCGGGCGCGATCGGTGCGGTAGAATTTCTCCCAGATTTTCGGCAGTTCCTCCTCCGGCAGACCTTCACCTTCATTGAACACGGACAGGCGCACGCTGCTGCCGGTTCTTGCCGCCGAAATCTCAATGTGCTTGCCCTCGGGCGTGTAGCGGATGGCGTTGGACAGGTAATTCATCAGCACCTGATCGAGCAGATCACCGTCCGTGCGGACCGTAATATGCGTGTTCTCATATTCCACGGTCAAACCTCGGTTTTCACACAAAACAGCCGTTTTTCGCACCGCTTCCGCACAAAGTGCATGCAGATCAATATCCTCGTCGAACGTCTGCTCTGCCCCCAGCTCCAGCCGTGAAAGACTGAGCAGCTGCATGACCAGCTTGTTCATGTGATCGGCCTCATCGGCAATGGTGTCGCAATAGAACTTGCGGTCCTCGGGGTCATCGGCCACGCCAGCCGTCAGGCCCTCGGCATAGCCCTGAATGAGCGCGATCGGCGTTTTCAGCTCATGCGACACGTTGACGATAAACTCCTGCCGCATATTGTCGATACGCTCCTTCTCCTCGATCTCCTGCGCCAGCTGATCATTGGACTCCTTCAGCTCACCGATCGCCTGCTCCAAATACGCAGACAGGCGGTTGAGCGACTGTCCCAGCTGGTCAATCTCATCGCCGTCCTCCTTGCCGGTGTACTGCATAGAGAAATCCAGCTCACTCATTCGGTCGGCCAGTCCCGCCATTTGAATAAGCGGGCGCGTAAACTGACGCGAGATAACATAGCCGCACCCCAGACAAATCAGCAGCGCACAGCCGCCGGCAATCAGCAGAAACACCAGATTCAGCGAAGAATTCTGTTCGATATACGCATAGGGCATATATGCGATCAGATATTCACCGTGTTCCGCATTCAGCACGCCGATCAGACATAAATACTGGTCATTATCGCGCAGACTGATCGTCATAAAGCGGTATTCATTTTTGCCCAAATCTACCCAGTCACGATTCTGGACCACGGATGCCAGCACCGCAAAGCTGCGGAACTTCTGCTCCATGTGCCCAAAATCAAACCCTACATCGCCCTCCTGCATGGCAGACGAGGTAATCACATCGCCGTTATCGGTCACCACCGCCAGACGAATGGCACTGCGGCTCTCATAGCTGTCCAGCAGCGCGGCAACATCCGAGGAATCACTCGCGTAGCTGGTACAGATGCTGCCGTAGGCATCACGCAGCTCGCTCCGGCGTGTCATCATATAGTAATCCTGATAGAAAAACACGTTAAGCAGCACAAGAATACCGATAAACACCAACGCGATAATGCTGATCGCAGCAAAAAACGTAAACCGGATTGACCGATGCTTCAGCTTCATACCTCAAAGCGGTAACCGTAGCCGCGCACGGTTTCGATCATGGTGCCGCACTCCCCGAGCTTGGCGCGCAGCTTTTTGACGTGTGTATCCACGGTACGCAGATCGCCGAAGTAGTCGTAACCCCAGACAGCATTGAGGATGCTCTCGCGCGACAGCGCAATCGCGCGGTTATTTTTGAAGTAGATGAGCAGCTCGTACTCCTTGGGGGTCAGGTCGATCGGCTTGTTCTCCACCATGACCTCACGGCGCAGCTCATTGACCGACAGCTTGCCAAGCTGTTCGAGCGGTGCACCGACGCGGCCTTCTCGTTTGAGCAGCGTGCGCACGCGGGCCGCCAGCACGATCGGCGAAAACGGCTTGGTGACGTAATCGTCCGCGCCGCCTTCCAGGCCGCGCACCTGATCTGCGTCCTCGGCACGGGCGGTGAGCAGCATAACCGGCAGGTGGGTTTCGCCGTGCTCCTGCTCGCGCAGCTCCCGCAGGACTTCAAAGCCGTCCATCCCCGGCATCATCACGTCCAGAATGGCCATATCCAGTCCCGGACGGCGGTTCTCCAGAATATTCAGCGCTTCCTTGCCATCGGCGGCCTCGACGATGGTATGACCGTCCCGCTTGAGAAAGTCGCTGACCAGACGACGGATACGCGCCTCATCGTCTGCGATTAAAATAGTAGACAATATAATTCCACCTTACATTCTTTATAATACCGCAAGTATACCGCCGGTGTTTGTTCGTTGTGTGAACAAAATCATGGGTTTTCAATTTTTGTGGCACTTGAGGTTGTCACTTGAGAAGCGAACGGGTCTTGCCTCCCCGGCAGGGGCGCCGTACCCACGGCGAGGGGCACAAGAGGGGTGGACACCTATGGTTTCCACCCCTCTTGTGAATCTCCCCGCTTCCTCTTAGCGTCTGCCTGTCATAGAACTGAGACTCGCCAGAGAAACGGCCATATTGTTTATCTTCCGTAGGGGCGACCAATATGTCCGCCCATTTCTCTACCTTTACGCAGTATCAGATACTCTGCTGCTACACATACGGTTTAGTCTACGCAGGCGCGACACAAGGTGAATTGCCCGAAGGGCAAGAGAAGGTCCCCTGGGGGATACCCGTGTCGCGCAACTCGTTTGCACGTTATTGTGCACGGCACCGTTGGATTAAGCCGTGAACAACTCGTAGCTATACGGAATCCACAGTGCGGGCAGGCTGCTGTCGGCTGTTGCCTTGTGCATGGTCAGCTTGACGTATTTGCCGTTCTCTTTACCGGTATTCGGGTCGGTAAACCGGTATGTCAGCGATGCAAATTCGTTATTATCGCCGTAAATCTTCACAGAATCACCGTCAAATATGCCGTACATATCACCTAAACCAAGGAAAAATGCGGCTCCCTGTTCCGGTATCTGATCTTTCTGCAATAATCTTTGCAGATTTGCCAATTCATCATCGGTATAGACCGGCAAATCAAGCGTACCGTACAGCAAATCAAACTGCTCTGCGGTCAAACCCTGTGTAGAATCGGCCAGATGCTCCACTGTTGTCGGTTCGGTATTGGTAATATCCTTGAAAGTCACCCTATCAGCGGCATAGACCTTATACTGTGCTTCGGTTGTCCAGTCGATACGGCTGACATAGACCTCACAGGAATTATTATCCGTATTCACGGCAACCTGATACGGCTGATCGTGCTGTGCGCCCATATGCAGGACCGCATAATGTGCACCGAGACTTGTCAGCAGCTGCGCACGGCGAACGGTACCGTCCTTATCCGTCAGGTCATCGAGTACAAAATCATCCGCGGTGATATTCTGCGCGGCAGTGAACATTTCCTTGTACTTGGCGGCAATCTCCTGATTGGCCGGGTCATACTGCACATCGGATACATATTCGAGCAGATACGTCAAGCCGTCCTTCTGCGCAAGCTCCTTAGCCGGAACCGGATAATTCTCCGTCCAGTTATCGCCGTATGTACTATGCAGAACAGCAGTCGCATCCGCGCGTAATGTCATAATTGCACCGTCCTCGGTCGAGTCGCGGCTGTCATCGCCCATGGCATTCTTCATGCCGAACAGGATACTGTCGTCCTCCTGATTGCGCTTGGCGTAGCCGTTATCAACGAAGGACTGCGGCAGCTTGAGACTGTAATTCAGCGAATCGTTGTAGTAATCCGTTGAGGTAATATCGCTGTCCTCGTTCTCGTCCGCACTGTCGCTCCCGCTTGTATACACCGCCGTTGCCTTATGCTGAATATGGCTTGCGTCCGTGTATTCCAGCGTGATAGCGTGGTAGAACGGATAGCTGATGGTACTCGAGAGCATTTCGCCAAGGCTCGTCGGCACGGTATAGACCCAGCCATCGCCGGATTTCTGCAGTGTGGTCTGCTCATCAATCACACCAAACTGCGAGCCGTCCTCCCAGTTCACCAACCGATTGGTGATTTCCACACCGCCGACAGGCTCGGTCTCAAATGTGAAGGTGATGGTATCGCCAACCTGCAACAGCGGTGTATCACCGCTCATAATAGCATCCAACGCATTGACACCGGCGTACAGCTTCTCTTTTCCGCTCTGCACTGTGATGTCCTCGGTGATACCGATTGGCTGCCAGTAACCTGCGTCTGTCTGCTCCATGACTACATAAGCCGGCGCGAGATTATCTCCAAATGTCAGCTTGACTTGCGCAAGCTGTATGCCGTCCGCGCTGTCGCCCTGCCACATCGTATTTGTGTCCTGCAAAAGCATCAAATAGGAGTCGCCGTGCAGCGCCATGCCGAAATACTGCATGGCCGCCTGTGCCGGATCGGCGTAGCCTCTTATCATCTGCGTATCCATGCTGTCGATGTACTGCGGCACGGTCGGCCACGACAGACCGGTCGCATAGTACGTCCGGAACAATTCGCTCTGCGTCGTGCTGTCCGTACTGAGTTCGCGGATATAGCCGATCACCGAGCTGTTTTTGTTCTCGCGGATGGTCTGCACGATGTACGCCGAGCGAACATCGTCCGGTGCGCTGCTCGTGTATCGGAATACGACCGTGTAGTCCTGCTCGTCATCGGTGGGTACAAGCACGAAATCCGTTGCAGACGGCGAGGACGGACCGTATTTCCACGTCCACTGCTCACCGCCGGTCATAGCCATCTGCTGCGTGATAAGGTCTTTCTGACCGTCCGGCGTCAAAATCGGGAAGATATACTGTGCGCTCTTGTGCAGAACTGCGCGTGCGTACTGCTGCGCGAGATCCGCCGCCGTGCGGGAACGAACGCCGCTGCCGTCCGTCCAGTCCTGCGGCAGCCAGCCCTGACCGAACTGATTTATCATGGTGACAACAACCTTGCTGTTATCTTTAAACGTGAATGTCGCCTTGCGGATGTCGTTGTACGGTGCGGCATCTTGGTTGCTGCCTTCCACCTGACTGGCCGCCGGGAAAATACCGAGCAGCACTTCTGCTGCATTTACCGGGTCGCTGATATTGTAGCCGTTTGTGATTTTCCACTGGTTGCTGTCCGAGAGAAAATCCGGCAGACCGAGGTCATTCTCATACAACAGCTTAAATTCATCCAGAGAAGTCACGCGGCCGTTTTCCGGCACAATTTCGCTGTTCGATACGGCCCACTCTCCATCCTGTTTTGCAAAGGTCAGCTTTTGTACCACACGTCCGGGAATGGTTTCGCCCGGATTATCGCTGAACTCTCTATCCGTGATCAAATAGGTGTCTTTCCCGTCCAGTTTGACCGTATAACCGATATTTTCCGCCTCATTCGCCTGTTTTTGTGCCAGCTGTATACGCAGCTCTTTCGTTAGACCCTTATCGTTATCACCGACCGCGATCGTGCAGCTAAGCGAACCGACCAGTAGCACGATCATCACAACGAGCGCGACACCGCGTTTTTTGACCGACTTGTCAAACAGTCCCTCAAACCGACGCATGAGCGTCTTTTTGTCATCACCGAAGCAGGACACCAAAGCCTTTCTCTTTTGCGCCTGCGCGATAGCCGACCGCAGGATGGTCTCGCCATAGGCTCGACGGTACGCGCCATCGTGTCCGCGAACAACCGCGTCGTCGCACGCCGCCTCAATATCCTCCTGCGCGAATCGCGCGATCAGATGCACCAGCGGATTGAACCAGTGCAGGCAGCGTGCCGCCAGAAGCAGCAGCTTGAGCCACAGATCGCCGTGCTTGTAATGCGTCAGCTCGTGGCGGAAAATGAACGCCGCATCCGTCCGGGAAATGCGCTCATCCGGCAAATACAGCGTCGGATGGATAAATCCGGCCAGCATCGGGCAGTCCGCCGCCGAGGATACCCGCAGCGGGATTTCCCGGTCAATAACCAGGTCGGCGCACTGCTCCTGCAAAATCGTGTGCAGATCCGCGCGTTCGACCGAACGGGACGTACCTTTCAGGCTGCGTATCAGCCGGTAATAGCCAATCCCCTGCCAGAGTACGCAGGCAATCACGCCTGCCAGCCACAGCGTCAGCAGAATGTCGGTAATATCCACGGTCTTGACCGTGCCGGTATCTGCCGCGCTGAGCGTTTGCGCCTGCGTGTCCGTCACCCATCGGGTTGGGTTCTGCACAACCGGAAGTCCGGCCTGCCGGAACGCCGTCTGGTCGCTCTGCACCACATAGCTGGTGCGCGGCATGACCTGCACCGGCGCCTGCGGCAGTGTCAGCTGCACCGGAATGAGCAGCCGCAGCGCGAGAATCGCCCACACCACACATACCATACGGGCCGGATAACGCTTTTTCATCAGCCGCCGCAGAATGAGCGGCACGAGCGCCGCCAGCGATACGGTCAGGCCGATCTGCATCAGGTTGTTGAGCAGTTTTTCCGAGAATTGCAGCATAAGATCCCCTCCTTAGTGCGTCTGCCTGTCGAGGAACACGCGCAGCTCGTCGATGTCCTGCTCGGTCAGCGCGCCCGCATCCGACAGGCTCGCGACCAGATTCTTCACCGAGCCGCCGCACAGCCGGCGCAGAAAGCCGACGCTCTCACGCTGACGGTAGTCCTTCTCGCTGACGAGTGGCGTGTACAGGTTTTGCCGTCCCTCCTTCGTGCAGGAAAGAAATCCCTTATCGCACAAGCGGGACAGGAACGTGAGCACGCTGGTCATTTTCCAGTCCTTATCCGCGTGCTGCTGCACCTCGGCCGCCGTGACCTGTGTGCCCAGAGACCAAATGGTCTGCATGACCTCCAGCTCCGCATCGGGCAATCGCTTGTCGTTTCGCATAGTCTAACCCTCCTTCTATTCTACAAATGTAAAACACCTTTTATTGCTTATATTCTACAATAGTAGAAGATGGTTGTCAATCCTTATTGCACAAATTCCCGCAAAGTGCGCTGACATATACAAATTGTTTACATTTTGTAATTTTTATTGCGTTGACAGTGCTGTTTTTTTAGGATATGCTTTAATAAGATGCGTTTGATTTATCCATTCGGCACGGATTTTTCTGCACCGGCTGCGCGGGGTATGCGAACTGCGTAAGCGTGTTCGCCCTATCCGGGCGGAGTGTTTTCCGCTGAACCTCAGCGAGGGATTCGCCGCCGCTGCGGCGGGAACGTCGCGGCACCCGCCGCGGGGGCAAAAAGGAAGGACAACCTGCGGTTTTCCTTCCTCTTTGAACTCCTACCTTTCCCTTGTTAGATAGTCTGGCGAAAATCGGAGAGCGGCGACCGCTCCAAAACAGGAGAACGACAGTCGGGTTACCACTGCGTTTGTTTCGTGAAATGTTCGCAGTTCACAGATAACGTACTGCTACACAGGTCGGAGGGTCAACGCAGGCGCGACACAAGGTGAAACCACATATGTAGCAGAACGGTATCCGGCACTGCGTATAGGTTTCGACATGGGAGCACACTGTGCTCCCCTACGGTAGAAAAAATCCTCTGCCGTTCCCCTGTTTCGAAACGGTCACATGTCGGTAATCTGCGCCAGACCCTCTAAGGGAAAGGGGTAATTCACAAGAGGGTGGAAACCGCAGGTGTCTACCCTCTTGTGCCCCCGCCGGGTAGGCGCACTCCC